>Ga0126339_10001370_pt1 | contig 16402 bp, 13 predicted proteins | sample OrbTmetagenome_2_FD_92532 | JGI IMG/M metagenome (GOLD analysis project Ga0126339, IMG submission 92532) | Coral microbial communities from Petempiche,Puerto Morelos, Mexico - Orbicella T R C metagenome | ecosystem: Host-associated > Invertebrates > Cnidaria > Coral | place: Petempiche,Puerto... | reverse complement strand
TTTTTCAAAAAGCTGAAATTACACTCGCCGAAGCGGCTCGTGCAATTTCAGCTTTTTGAAAAACTCACTCGTGCAAATTAATTCCAAATTGAACTCGAAACCGTATGATTACCTATACAAACACGAGACACAGTGTTTCATCGGGATATCCAGACACCGAGAAGAGAGTCGAAAATACGACGTGCAGCGGAGTATTTTTAACTACATTCGAGGTGTTTGGATAGCCGGTGAAACACTGTCTCGAGAGTTTGATATATTTTCTCAATCGAAACAAAAACTAAGAAGTAAATGGAGAGATAAAATCGTCAAAATCTATGCTAATTAAGACCGGGTATCCAAACCTCGTTCACGGTTGTGATTTTCTTTGTTTTAACTTGATGAATCATTAATGAGTTTGAGAAATATTACGTATTGCACACCGATGTACAATACGGTTGATAGTATCCAGGTTGCGTGCATTTTGTTAGGGCCAATTTTGACGGTACACCTTTGCCATTTTATAAAAGGAAAAATATTTAAATTAGCATTAAGTAATATTAGTACATGTATTGCAGATAATGTTAGTATTGTAAGTATTGTTAGCACTGTAATTGGTATTAGTATTTTTAGTAATCTTAGTTTTTGCATATAGTGTTTAGTAGTGTAAGCAAAGTTAGTATTGTAAATAACGTCAGTATTGTAGGTAATGCCAGTATTGCAAATAACTTTAGTTCTGAAAGCAATTATTTTAAAAAACACTTTGCCATGTATTTCAAGCTTAAGACAAGTCTACAACATGAATTGTTTCTTGTGATTGAAAACTATACAACTTGATTGTTTCGGCGCGAGGGCGACCGAAGCAGAACTTAACTTCGTCAACATTGTATTGACAGTTATTTATTAATTGTAAATACCTGATAACAAGATAATGCCTGCAGGCTGGCTCCAAAATTACTTCAGCACTATCCAGACACCAGATACATTCGGAAACAAATATGTCATTCGCTATAATCTAAGAATATTCACTGAATATTTTCAGCCTTTAATCAGCAGAAAAATAAGAATATTGAGCCTCGGTCGGAAAAACAATATTCTTATAAAAAATAACGAGTGTAGTGGTTTCATTTTGAGATAAAACAATCTTTCATTTTTTTTTTTAGCTATTATTTTAGCTACAAGCAAATTGCAAACCAATTTAAAAAAGCTCTAAGTAGTTTTTGACTTGTTCCCAGTGCATTAGGCTCGATTTCCGCCGCTTTCTCGTGTCTCCTTTCCCGAACAGCGGTTGGTAGTTGGTAATCGAGCCTGCCAGTGCATCTTCAAGTAATTCTAGTTCTTTAAGTCTGGTTACCTGCGTTATGCCAGGCTCCTAAGGCTTATCCTATGATTCCTGCAACCCTGGCAGGAGTTATTGTTTCGCCGATAAATACAAACATAATAGCTACAGAGTCAATTGGATAATTTGGACCATATAGTCCATTTTGGGAGGCTGCATAACACTCGAGCATAATGAGTCAACCCTACTGAGTGGTCCATCAGTAGCATGAAGTGGCTACATCCCTATGGATGGGATGGTGGTGCATCGCAGTGTTACCCCTCCCCCCTAACAATAAATTTACAGGAACTCATTCGTATAACCTGAGTGGAGAGAGACACTGCGAGAGTAAAGTGTCAAGTCAAAGAATACATTACACAAAGACCCCACACACGAACCATTCAAAAAATTTAGTAACAAGTTTCTTTTATGCTTACTTTACTTTCAGCCTCCAGGGACTAGAGTATGCAGAGTATTCAACCAAGCAAATACAGTGCCCCAGTGTCGGTATTATACAGTTATCTGCAGTTATGGCTGCCACGTGAGCTATTTAACAGCTTACCTGACTTGGGATAAGTTACAACAAACACATCATCCCCTCGCGTTTGAAAATTGACGATGTAATCTCGCAGTGCCGCAGGATTTGGCGTGTAGTAGTCATAAATTCGAATTACTTTTATCAAAAAAGTCTTCGAAGATGTCTATTCTCCTTCTTGCTCTTGAAAAACAGGAAAACCACAACTGGACATCGCTATATATATAAACAGAGTTCTGAACAGTGACGAAGTGTAACGTTGAAATTCAGTCACACGCAGATTAATAACTCTGACGAGAAAGAGGAACCGGCTACCCTACTCTGCCATATACTGTGTGGAATTCCTGTCTTCAGATATCTGAAAAAAACAATGAAACAAAACAAGAAGAAAAATTGAGCTTGGCTCAAAATAAACTTTTCTTTTATGAGGTACAACAAATGCAGACGGTTTTAATATTAATGGCTTTTGTTGAGTGACGCTTCCAGACGAAAAGCTTTGCCCCAGACAAATCCTTCTTCGACCGATAACTGATCCGTCATAAGTTCATGTTTATATTTAACGGCTTACTCTGAATAATGACGTAATTATGTTCCTCACGAGGTACCAGCTTTTAAAATGAAGCTACTGTGAAATTTGAAACAGGAAAACCCCAGGAACGTTACCTTGTAAATATAAAATTTTAATTTCTGAAAGCTATGACAAACACCCTCAACACTATTTTCAGTATGTATATCAAAAGAAATAAGTTTCGAATCAAGACTGTAGCCTTTTATGTTCTTAGTAAATTGAATTGCACCTGCGGCTGACGACATTCAGCCTCCTATTCCTCAAGACTATTCATTTATAGGAGAAATATTCCAAATGCTACATCTTTTTTCAACAGTTCATTTGTTAGAAAGGAGTCTCTATAAAGCTCGATGCTAAAACGAGTGGAGAAAATAAAATAAAGATGTTTTAAGTTTCAACTCTATAGTTAGTAAATGTCTGAAAGTAGCGACCCTTGTTTCTTTCATTTTTTATGAGAACTCGACCAGAAGTTAGAATAGACAGACTAGGTACGAAAATAATGGATTAATTCAGTTATTGGAAATTACCAATGAAGTAAGTAAATCTTTCAACAAGTCTCTTCCGCAAGTTTATCAGTGTTATGCAACTTCTGTCGCAACCAATATGTTTATATTTTGGTTTCGAAAGCCTTCGAAACCAAAATATTTAGATCGGGTTTTTAAGTACAAGCCTTCAGTCGCTCGACTGAGATCAGTAGAGGACATCTTGCACTTCTCGTCATGTACAGTTCTCAGAAGACCAATTTAACTGCTTATAGTATCGTCGAAATTGTACTAGTGCTGGTACTTTTAACGCAGACATGGTGTTTTCCAATTAATTCTTCAGAGGAAATCTACGCCAAAATTTCTGCAAGACAGCACCGTAAGTTGAATGATTTGTTCCTAAACGCGGATCAGTTTAAATATAACAAACATGAAAGTCCTTTCTGGGCCTGAAAATATTAATGTGTCATGCATGTAACACTTGAGAAATTTAGTTCAATGACGTTAACTGGTAGATATTGAGCGGGAGGTAGAGAAATGGAGAACTCGGACGGATCCATCTCAGTCATAGACAAGGTTGTTTAAAATAGGAGAAATAGGCTTCATGATTTCACGAGATTTCGTTTCATACTCTATACAAAGAGGCCGGAATGCATAACTTATAGCCCAGTTCTGGATAAAATAATGCATTATGATGCATTTATGATGTAAACGTAGATCTGCCCGTAAGATAAACATTACCTGTTTAAACGCAAAGCATGTTCTCTATTTCCGTAGTCAAATGAAATAATGGTCTATGTCAAAAGCTTGCGGAACTTTTCATGTATACTTCTAATAAATTATTTCAAATGTTAGTTAGCAGTTAAGGCTCTAAAAGGCAGTATAAATAGAAGAAAAGGTTACTTTCCTATGTACGGATTGCGAGTTGAGGCTTTTCTCATTTATGGTATAATTATGCAAATCAACGATTGGCCGGACAAGGTAAAAGCGAGGAGTTTGCTTTGCTCTTACCTCATATCGAACGTTCGAAAAAGAAAGAAACTACTTGTAAGAAGGGAGTAACAGTATTTATTATATAACTGTCTCACAAGGACTGGGAACTACCGAATTCACGAATTTGATTGGTTGAAATCGATATTGACAGCGGTCTAGATTTTCCCATCAAGAGCGGCATCTAGACCGGTTGCATTTTGCGGTGAAAAAATGCTAACTAAAACGCAAAAATATTGACTATTTTCTTCTCACAATATTTATCTACTGAAGTGCCAAAAAGCCTGATGAGAAAAAAAGTAAAGAGGACGAGCAAACTTTGGCAGAATTAAGTTCGGCTCATCGCCGTTCGCAAGCAAAATGTCAGCTAGTACAAACCAGTTACATTAACCGAATTCAATTGTTCTTGTTTGCCATATAATAAACATCTTATTAACCGAGCAGGGGGTCTGTATGGGAGAATCTTGACCTCGGTCGTGTGTACAAACCTCACTGCGTTCGGTCCGTACTCACGACCTCGGTTAATAAGAGCTGAAGACAAAGTGATTTCTGAAAGATATTAGAAGTGAATCATGCAGGAAGTTTAAATTCAGTGACTGTATTGAACTTGGCGTTAGAGAATGAAATTCTTTCACGAAAGTGAAAACACTTTTTTCTTCCTTTTTATTAGATAAGGAACGGAGATCAGTGTCATCTCCAGCCCAAGGACCTCCCCCTGAGTGCTACATGAAGTATTTTCTGCACCATTCACCCCCTCAGGGGCTTTTGGTTGACCATCCTTCATCAGAGCGCTTCATTTGTCAATCGATTCCAGACTCCCCAGATACGGACTTCTTCGCGACTCTGTTTGACGATGAAGCCGGCATTGCTATATTGTCAGCGTACACCGTCACCTACAACCAGACGCAATATATGAATGATTGTCCAAGGCAAACAGTTTCAAACAGCTGGCGAACTAATAAAGGTGAGAACAATTTGTATCTTTGTTTTTGTTGTTGTTGTTCAGTTGATTAGTCAATTCATGAGCCACCGTCACGTCTGAAATTATTTCACGAAAGTGAAATTCTTTTTATTCTTCCTTGTTATTAGATTACATAAACATTCTTCCCTTGATTTTCGTAAATTTAATCAAATTGCTTTTTTTGTTTAAATTCCAGCACTCTCCAGACAGGGCACGAACAAAATGTACAGTGGCCTGGGAACTGGTCGCAAGGGATTTGACAAAGGTCACCTAGATCCTGCTCACATCAACTCGTTTAACAAAGATCACGTGCTGGCCACTTTCACTTACAGTAATGCAGTACCGCAGTATCGCTTCTTTAATCGCGGGCCCTGGAAAAGGTTTGAAGACAAAATTGTGGATTACGTCACGACGCAGTGCGCCGCGCAGCACGGGCGATCAGCGGTGATGTATTTGCTGACGGGAACGTCGAAATTTCGTGTACAAGTTGGCTCCAATAAGCCTACTCAAGACAAAGAAGCAATAGAGGTACGTTTATTGTCGTTCAATAACGCCACTGTTAATTGTAGTTGAATCTCCGCTAACAGTCCTCTCCTGTTAGGTGTACAACTCCTGTAAACAGGGACTTGGTTAAAGTCCCAGCTACATACAAACAGTACATTTGATCTTCCCAAAAATGATGGTCTTTTTCGGTGAAAACTTTTGTGGTCCATAATTAAAAGTGATCGCATCAACATTAAACCATTAATACAAAACCAAGAAAGGATGGGGCAATAGAGTTAATACCTCATAGGGGCCTTATTCCACAAGTAATGCTTCTCAAGTTATTTATAGACATGGTGCCAAGTTTTCCCGCGATATTGTTAGCATGCGCGTTTGCGTGAATATTTTTGTGGAAGATGAAAATGTGCATAAAACTACGTGGGCTGTCCACGCGAGTAAAATGTGCGTCACAGGATTGGCTATTTCTAAAACCTCCTGGGATTTCCAGGATTAGGGGTGGGGTGAAAATAACTTTGGCGGGGTTAACTTAGGGACAAGGCCTATATGCGGATTACCTCTCTTCCCTTTTATCCTTTCTGGCCTCAATCGGAAATTCCAGGATTCTGAGGAAGGCATATATATTTGAAGGCAGAAACTGGAACATTGAATTATAGTATAGTGTGCAATGAAAAAATTGATATGTTTGCTAAGACTTTCTGTTTGAATAAAAGATGTGGAGCTTTCATTTCATTTGCCAGTTTTTTAGAACACTGCAAATAGCGATAGTGTAGTTAGTGAGACAGACACAACAACTGATTCGCATTAGTTTGAACTGTATGCATTAAAATTCTGCTTTCAGTATAAGTAAAAATCGTATTGTGATCGAGCTTCTTATAATTTTATGCCACACTTCTTTTAGCTATAATCTTCAATTTTCTAATAACCTAACAGTTTGCTCGCAAGCTAATTTCGTGAGATTGTTATCAGAACATTGAACGTAAATTACTGTTCAGTTAAGGTAATTCCTCAGAATTGCATTATGCATGCCTACTCTGCACAATTTTCGATTCGCGTCATTAGCTCTCGCACAAAAGCGCGTGCACATACACAGCATTTAGAGATTTTCCTCAAGCTAGGCTCCTCTGCGAAATAAATGTTTGTTTTCTCTTAAACGAGCACGGTGACCCATATTTTGTATTACATAATTTTTGTATACACGGTACAGATTATCCTCTTTAGGTTAAAAATTAAAAAAACAAATTCCGAAGGAGAAAAAGATATACCTAAAAGCATGGGCAAAAGCGTTTCTCGAGGATGCAAATTTTGACCTTGAGAGCAACGACTTGGGAAGCGTTTAGAGTGTCTTCGTTTAAAATTGTGATTGTTCCATAACATATCTATTACATTTTTCCATATGCTTGCTTTCAGCTACTGCAAAATGTAACGGATGAAATAACGCACGTAATTAGCTAATAAATGGGGTAAGACTGGTCCATCATAGCTCTTTTCCGAGCATTGTGATCTATCTTTTAAATCTATTTTTTCGAAACAGTGCTTGGTAAGGAACATTCAAAGAAAGTTTCAAAATAATCGTTCGACAACTTTTATTTCTAAGGAATCACTTTAATGGTTGTGCCCCTGGCTGTGCTGCTATGAAAACAAAAACGTTATAGCATTTTCTTGAGAGAAAATTTCCTTTTTCCCCCCTTTCTTGCAGATTCACTACTTTCCAAGCGCCGATGTAGAAGATCGCATCGTGCGCCCCAAGTCCATGTGGACAGCGGGATGCTGTGTTTGGAATGATGAGAGTGAAACACAAAGAGCTCAGTCTATTGCAGTCATGGGAAACAATGACTTTGACCGAGAAAGAGTTGGCATGAGGTCGATGAACTTGGCCGAATTAGAAAAATTGTTGGTTGATAAAAACAGTGAACCTGTTTGCCTTTTCCCCTCTGTCAAGGAATGCAGAAGCAACAGTCATCTGTTGTAATATTTTGATCATAATTTAATTTTATGAGATAGAAGTGTTAAAACATTGTCGACGAAAGAGCAAGAACCCGAGGTAAATTACGAACAAGACTTTACACATATAGACATATACATTGACAAGATATGGCAACAAACTCCAGGCGCGGGTAGAAGCTACAGCTAGTCCCTTGGCGTATGGCCGAAAATACTGTGACAAGAAGAACTTATGAGATTTTTTGAACTTGTTAGTAGGATAATGAACAAGGACTAAGTTAATGTTTCTGTGATATTTGTTAGACACAAATAATTTATTGACCTTTTCGTATGTCACTCGCTAATAATGCATAAAAAACAGACCGCAGACGACAGAAGGTTAGAACTATAGTTTTCAGTGGTTTTTGGGTATTACTTATTTCTTCTACTTTTCAAATAACCTTGTTGCAGTTAGCTCTGTTTTCTGTGCTCTAAATTGGTAATTTTAGTTTTCGATAAACGGAAATGAATCATACTTTATTTCTGCTGATGCTATTCCTTATTTATGTATTATTAAAAATTATTATAAAATAATGTTGTTCCTGAAAAACTTCACTAAGATTTTGAGAAGGTTTTAATAAAATAGGCATGTATACTATCCTCTATTTTCTCGTTTTTTTTTTTCTGTTTTCGTTACACTCACGAAAAGAATCCCAAGAGAATTGGACGGGAAGGGTAGAGCGGCCGGCACTGCTGCTCTCACGGTAAGGCTGTAAACAGTCTATGAGATGAAGGGACTCTGCTCAGGTACTTGTCTAAACAAACTTGATAGCAGTAGTTACTCAGCGTTGCGTGACATTAAAATGGCGGCCCGAGAAGTCAAAAGATGAGTTGTCACTTACGTTTTGGCTTGCCCAGTACTTTAGCCACGACTGGTCACGTGGTCTGAGGCATAAAGTGTGGGCACGTTTGGGGCCGTGGAGGCTTTGGAGAAAGCCGTACAACAACAAGGCAAAGTCTTTGCTACGCCGAAACAGATCTTGCTCTAGAAAGAATCATTCATTTCAATGTTTCGGGGCGCTACAGTAATAACTTTTCGTTTCAATAGCAAACCTCAATTAGAGAATGATGCTTCTGTTACTTTCATGCTGTTATTGTTCAGTTTCCAAAATCACGCGAAGGGAACTAAACTGTGAGCGAGTGCGAAAAAACAAGAAACGGAATGTGGAGGGGGAGGGGGGCGTGCTCACTCACACCCCTCCTCACCCCATTTTTTTCTCACCCCAGGCGTGCTCGTTTGCTCGATAACTTGCTCGATCTCCTCGGAAAATGGTGGAAAGGAAACGGCTGTTACGAAGGGTAGTTTATTTCATGTTTCTTTTCTAATCCTGGTCAGAGTGACCCTGGAATATTGATGCCAAGTGCTATTACGTCAGAACATAATTTATGCATTCAACTCTTCTCAACACGGCGAGTACTCTATTTGGGATTTTGAATTTCAACGCTTACACTAGCTTACACTTTGTCACTATTCAGGACTCTGTATATATATCTATAGCGATGTCCAGTTGTAGTTTCCCAGTTTTTCAAGAACAAGAAGGAGAATGGACATCTTCGAAGACTTTTTTATTGGAAGGAATTCGAATTCATGACTTCTTCACGCCAAATCCTGCGGCACTGCGCGATTACATCGTCAATTTTCAAACGAGAGGTGATGATGTGTTTGTTGTAAGTTATCCCAAGTCAGGTAAGCTGTTAAATAGCTCATGTGGCAGCCATACAACTGCAGATAACTGTGTAATGCCGACCATGGGGCACAGTATCTGCTTCGTTAAATAATGTAGCGACGGCACAGTGACCCTGAAACATGGAATTCGGAATCCGGAATGTGGAAGCGGAAGTCCGGAATCCCGAATACGGTAGCCTCTTCTAGGCGTTCAGTAAGTTGGAGCACAGTGTGAAAAACGGCGAGCAAAACAATGGGGGGAAGTGCGGCAAGATAAAGCGAAAGAATGCCTGTTGGCAAACTTAACAAAAGGTCCTTCCACCCACTTATAAATGGCCTACGGGACCTGTAACATGACCGCCAGCTTGTGGTTTTCAGTTGTCAGCAGATAGGTTGAGAAACAATTCTCCAGGATTGTAGAAAGAACAATAGACTGCCAACTAGACATACTCCATACGCGAAGCGTGCTAACACCTTCTCAGGAGATCGACAGGAATCAAATGGAAAATCACGGTGTTCTTTCTTGAAGTAAAGCTATGGCAGTCTCTGAAGAAAAATAGGACGAAGATAAATATGTCAAAATTTGCCATATTTATCTTGTCCAATTTTGCTCTTGTACCATATGATATCCATGATAAGAAGTAACATACTGTACTTGGAAACTGTTCAAATCAAACAGCCGGGCCCTAATAACACAACATAAAGTGCCCTTCATAAACATGTGTGAAGCAAAGAAAGGTTGAAACACCAAAAATAGAATGCAAAATAAATGTACAAATTCATTTTACGAACTGTTAGTCTGTAGGAGTCGTGTAGCCCTGTTAACCCCATTTTACACTGACTGCCGCCATATCACATTTCTCATCTGCAGTCAGTAACACTCAAGTGTTGATAAAATCTGTCAAAATTGCCTAATCAGAGGGTATACCAAATCCTGGTATACTGGAACGACCTTTTGTTAAATTTGCCCAGAGGCATTCTTTCACTTTCTCTCACTCCACTAATCTCCCTATGATTTTGCTCACCATTTTTTTGTGCTGCACCCCAACTAACTCCATGCCTGGAATAGGCTGGGAATACGAAAATAGGATTACTGATATTGAGAATGACAACAGAAATAATTCACTTCAGCAATGTCCAGTGTTCAATATGGGAAAAACAATTTTGTCTTTTTTTCCTATGCTTTCAGCCTCAACCGCAAACTGTAATATTGTTAAAATGCATGAGTACTGGTAGGTGGCCCAGTTGTTCAAGAGGTGGATTTCCTATGACTAGGTAAATCGCCATTCAATCAGGGTGACTAATTTTTCGGGTGGATAGAGTGACCCATCCTTAGTTGAAACTTGCCGTGGCAGGAGCACGATTCTTGTCTAGATCATATTGCTTTGAGGGGACTAGTGAGTAGCACTATAGCAGAAAAACCTCTTCTCACAGCACTGACATCAAAGCAATGTTTGCGTGCAATTTGTTTCTGGCAATCTTTAAGCATCTTTTAACAGCATGTGGTCCGATCGGTTCGCAAACGAGGAAAAGTCAGAAGTAAGTGTGGAACTGTTTCTAGGAATTATTATAATATGATGGCGGATAAGAATATCTGGTGGTGATTTGCAACAGTATCACTGTGAAAATAGTGCTGTTCTAGAATTAATCTCATATATATATTTGGGTAAAAGAAACTTATTTACAATGGACGAACTAAGATAACCTTTGCATATATATCGTATAGCTTGCTACCACTGGTGGAAACCCAGCTCTCTATGGCATTGCTAATTTGTTCAGTGTCTACTTGGCATATCTTCGGCAAATTGGAGATCACTTTAAAAAAATGGCAATTAACAGCAAGCTTACTCTCAGGGTGCTTAGGATTAAAGTATGGTACACATTTGTTTAAATTCTTATAACCTAACAGCCTTCAGTAGAGATAACTGTTACATGAATTTCAACTGGCAGAGAACACACGTTTCAAAAGAAGTGAAGTTTGAGGCCCTTTTATTGGCTTTTTACTCTTACAGACAAATTCAATGCAATGTAATTTTCTTGTATTTGAAGATGTCATTTTCTTTGATCTGTGGATTCTGGATTCTGGGATTCCGGTTTCTGTCATTTGGGGTTGCCTTGTTGAAAGATTCATCACACGCAAGCATTGCTTTGATGTCAATGTTGTGACTTTTGTGCTACTCACCTTGCATGGATTCTTCTCTGAGCAATGTGAGCTTGGCAAGAATTGCACTCTTGTGTGCTCTTGTTGGAGCCAGGTTGATCAAATTAAGGTCATCAAAGGATGGCTAAATCTATCCACCTGAATATTGACTTACCATGACTGGATAAGGATTAATCCAATGGATTTATCCACCTTCAGCACAACCTGGCCACATGATTGAATAGCTGGGGAGTTGTTCAAAACTAGTTGTATTTTTACAGTACAAAGAGAATTGCAACAACAACAATAACATTTTTTCCTCTAATTATTTATCGGACTAAAGTGAATTTTTTCTCTCTTCATTCTCAATTTCAATAATTCTGGATTACAGACATCTGGATTCGGGATTCTGGATTCCAAATTCTGTGTTATAAGGTTGTCCTTCCTAGTCCCAGGAGGCTGAAAGTAAAGTAAGTGTAATTTAATGTAAGTTGCTAAAATTTTATGCTGAATATGCTGAAAGTGGTAGGATGGTTTGTGTGTGAAAACATTCTGTAATGTGTTCTTGGGCAAGACACTTCTCTCTCGCAGTATCTAGTCTCCACCCAGATATATAGATGAGTACTGGTGTATTTATTGTTGGAGGTGGGGGACGGGGGTGACCCTGCAATGGACCAGCATCCCATCCAGGGGGATGTATATACTCCTAGTCACTTCAATACAAAAGCAAGAGATGAGTGGCGGGCTGATGGACCAATCAGTTGGGGTTGACACATTATGCTCTTAAAATGGAGTACTATGCTGCCTCCCAAAATGGACTGTTATGGTCCAAACTGTCTTTGACATCTACAGTATCTATTATACTTACTACAAGTAATAATTATTGGAGGGTGCAAAAAAGAATTCCTGCCAGGATTGCAGGAATCATAGGATAGGCCTTAGGAGCCTGGCATAATTTAGCTAACCAGACTTAAAGAACTAGAATTGCACTGTGAACAAGCTAAAAACTACTTATAACTTTAATTTGGCTCGCAATTTGCTTGTAGCTAAAACATGTATAAAAAGTAAAAGATTGTTTATCGCAAAATGAAACCATTAAGCCAGCAAAATGGTACTGCTATGCTGGTATCTAATGTTCAAAGTTCCACCAATACTATTATGCTGGAAATTATGCTGGCATAATGTATCAACCCCAATAGCTACTTGGCTTTAACCTAAATTATACCTGCAGATGGTGAATCATGATAGATCATTACAGTTATGATGTGAATATAGTTATTTGCAGAAAATCTAGATCTTCTTAGATACAGAATTGTTATGTACAGATTTAATAGAAAAACAGCCTTTTCAGAGATTATCAGATACTCTGTTCTGGAAGACCACTTCAATTCCCAAGTGAGGCTGTTGTGTCATGCATGTAATGGGTGAGACACTTAACATTCAGAGTGCCTCTCTCCACTGGGGTAAAATATATTGTTAGCAGCAAATTTATTGTCAGTGAAGTCCTACAATGGACTAGGATCTCATTCAGAGATAGCAGAAATACTTGCTATAGTCATGTCACTATAACAGGATGAGAACCTGGGAAAAACAGGTCATGTGAATTAAACCATGTGAATAACATACAGCACATCACAGTTTTAAAGTCACAGGTTTTTATTGGGTTCTCATCCAGTAGTGCTTTTAAAAATGCTTCAAAAACCAGGATAGGCTCTGGAACACTTTGACCTGATAGAGGCTTTTCAAGAATATGTCCTCTCTGTTAAAAAAGAGTGTGTCCTGTCTGAGTGACAGACAGGACACTTCATGTGAATTAAACCATCTGAACTAATTTCACAGGTTTTTTCATTTGCACCAATTAAGACAGAATTTAGTTCGTGCAAAAATCACACTTTTTTTTCTCAGGGTGACTGAGCTGACATCACAGGTTTCTTTACAGGCAAAATTACTTTCACAGACAGAAATTACTTCTAGTAAAATTCACAGATTTTTATTACAGGCTGAGCACATCACAGTTTTAAAGTCACAGGTTTTTCTTAGGTTCTCTTCCAGCGGTGCTTTTAAAAATGCTACAAAAACCAGGATAAATGCTTGATCACCTTGACCTGATAAGAGGCCTTTAAAGAATATGCCCAGACTGCGCAGTGGGCCTAACATTGGGTGCTACAGTATATGCACAATTATGGAGTCAACATGCTGCAGTTCTGTTGTCCTCTGAATGTCACATTATTAAATTAATAAATGTGTTTGTTATTATTTTTTATTCTGTGAATGCAAAATATATTTATTTTATAATGCACTTTGTTGACACACACAGTGGCGTCATGGTTAGTGCGCTTGTTTGCAGATCGAGCGGTCCGGGTTTTAGCCCTGGCCGGGGATGTTGTGTTGTGTTCTTGGGCAAGACTCTCTACTCTCACAGTGCCTCTCTCCACCCAGGTGTATAAATGGATACTGGCAAACTTAATGCCAGGGGTAACCCTGCAATGGACTATCATCCTATCCAGGGGGGAGTAGAAATACTCCTAGTTGCTTCATGCTACAGAAACTGGGATAAGCTCCGGCCTGGTGGGCCACTTGGCTTGTATGCAGACTTTACCTTACCTTTACCTTTGTTGACACACAGATTTGGTTCAATCTGTTTTGGTGTCAGAATACATATACTTAAGTTATATGAGACCTTTAGGTTTGTTACATGTACATGTGTATCAAAATATTACAATCCTGAAAAACTGGCAAAATAGTTATACACATGCATCTAAATTGATTGTGGATCAGTCACTTTTTCATGATTTCAATTCCTGAGTAGAAATTGAGCAGTGGGCCGGAGAAGGGCAAGGTCTGAAGATCTTGTTAGAAAATTGATGTGCCTTCCAAAATAGTCCAAATGATAGATAGTATTTTGTATAGTAGGGATTCTATGGGTTTGGCGTAACGAGACAAAAACTTGGGCTCGTTAATATACTTGAAATCTGTCAGTATTTTTTTTCTAGGATTACCCCATATCTTCACACATCACTCTTATTATTTTAATTGTAAATAATGTAATTTATTTCAGTTGTAAATAATGTAATTTAACAGAGAAGAGCCACCTCGTGGATCTGTTAAATAAACCATTATTATTATTACTATTACTATTATTATTATATTTAATAATAATAATGTTTATTAGTGACTTATAAAAAATTACAACTGTAAAAATTCTTAGGACAATATGTATGTCAGGGAAATACTAACTTACAAACGAATTACAAATTACACTCATTCTTTGCAACCCTTATAAATTATTATTATTATTATTGTTATTATTATTATTGTTGTTATTATTATTGTTATTATTATTATTATTATTATTATTGTTGTTATTGTTAATATACAATGTGTTACATAAAGAAGTGTTCTTTTGAATCAATAGGTGTTTTTGGTGTTTTCAAACTGGATCAAAACAGTTTCAATAATTATATTTGAATGTTCCTATTAGAAAACGTTTCCAATTTTAGTAAGTTCAATACGCAAAAATCCTTCGTTTTCATTGAAATCAGCCAAGATGAGCCATTTCTCACAATAGTTCCAACACAGTCAGTCCATCGGTCAATCTTTCAATCTTTATTTTCGTTCCTCAATTTACATTTTATAGTTAGACTGGCATGCAGATAGGTAGTGCTTGTCGGGACGGGCCAGTCTTTCAAGACCTAATCACAAACGTAGAAAATTAGGTTTTCCACAGAGTGCGAAATTTTGAAACTCTGTGAACACCTAGGGCACTACTCGGCCAATTTTTCCCAACTGCACCGATTTCAGTTGATTTTCCCTAAGGCCGCGTTGACACTATAAATCTAGATAAATATGGAGACCTATTTTTCTGTCCGTTGTAGCCTACTGCCCACCCTAAAAAGGAAGTTGTTCGAAAACGCCGGCGTCAGAAGTTGAATTTGCGCATGCTCAACCGTGCATTTGAGCGTTTCTGTGATCGTTTTAGTGAGGACGGAAGGTCAAGCCGAAGAAATATAGTTATGATACGGATTAGAGACAGCCGCAACCATTTTATCCGTTTTGGAGGCGAAAATGTGTCTGTATTACCTAGGTGGGTGTGGCTTTACACTTCTAGATGAGAACCTGTGAAAATCTGTGATTAAAGAAACAGGAAGACACCTGTGAATGTTTCATTTAAGCTAAAGGCTGTCTAAAACCCAAATTATCCAGACCCTATGGCTGTGAAAAAATAGTTTAAAAACGTTTTTACATCGGGTTTTTACTTCCCAACAATCCATTCATCCCTGTAACAATCCATTTATCCCACTAACTAGGAATGTTTTCTTTTAAGGGACGACTTGGCTTCAGGAAATTCTGTGGCAAGTGTATAACAATGGAGAAAAAAGCACAACGAAGATTTTTGATCGAGTTCCAATGTTGGAGCGTGGAACGAGCTCTGATCGCATTGACGTCACAGCCTTGCCCAGTCCACGGCTTCTCCATACTCACCTCACCTATGACGTCATCCCTAAAGGAAAGGCTGAAGACACAAAGTGCAAGTACATTTACGTCATGCGTAATCCTAAGGATGTGGCTGTATCATTTTATGAATTTTTGAAGCCTAAGGATTCTACATCAGTTTCAGGTTTTAATGGCCCGTGGGAGTTTTTTGCAAGGTTATTACTAGAAGGAAAAGGTGAGAGTAATAACGATGCATATCTGTCTATCTAATCTTGCATTTCTCACTGGAGTTCTCGGGTTTAACAAGGTTCCTCACCCACCTTCCCTTCAACGACGCTTCAATGATCCTTCAGCTCGCGCTACCGTAAGGCAAAGATTGCTTGTGACGCGGATGTCAATTCATAATCATGACTTACCATGCCAAATGTTTTCTTTAGTAATATGTTTACAATAGTCGCCAGCTAGAATTAGCTCTTATTAACCGAGCAGGAGGTCTGTATGGGAGAATCTTGACCGAGGTCGTGAGTACAGACCGAACGCAGTGAGGCTTTTTGGCACTTCTATCTGATAAATAAATATTGTTAGAAGAAAATAATCAATGATTTTGAATTTTAGTTAACAACTTTTTCACTGCAAAACATTACCGGTCTAGATGTCGGCCTAGATGGGAAAATCCAGACTGCATTCAATATCGATTTCAGCCAATCAGATTCATGAATTTGGTAGTTCCCAGTCCTTGTGAGACAGAGCCATATAATAAGTAGAGATATTAATAAAGTGATTGTTTGAATGATTGATTGATTGATTGATTGATTGATTGATTGATTGATTGATTGATTGATTGATTG
>Ga0126339_10001369_pt1 | contig 16403 bp, 10 predicted proteins | sample OrbTmetagenome_2_FD_92532 | JGI IMG/M metagenome (GOLD analysis project Ga0126339, IMG submission 92532) | Coral microbial communities from Petempiche,Puerto Morelos, Mexico - Orbicella T R C metagenome | ecosystem: Host-associated > Invertebrates > Cnidaria > Coral | place: Petempiche,Puerto... | reverse complement strand
TCCCCAAATTGAACCGCAAATGAGCTCGGACCGGAAAGGAGCCCCATATGGGACCGCAAATGATCCCGATCAAAAAAAAAGAATGGCATGGATTTATATCAGAGGAACGTGAGAACATATACAAAAATTATGAACCAAAACTTGTTTTTTAACCCCAAAAGAGGAAGGCGCCCCCAAAAAGGACCGCCCGGCCCCCCCGTATTTTTTCGAGGGGGGTCCCCCCCCCCCCCGACGTTTGTGATTTTTCACAAGATGGCACTTTGACATTTTTCTATCTTATCAGTATTCAATTTCTATTTTCTTTTGAATTCTTTTTATGAGAGAATATATACTGGCGTCATATTCTGCGTCATAAGCATATGACGCTGCGCAGAGGAGGCGTCATGCTGGAGTCTAAATATCCGAAAAGCTTAGTCAACAGTCAAAGCTTAGTCAAAACTTAGTCAACAGTGAATTTTTTTATCTCTTCGGTGTTTAATATGGAACGAAATATTGGCTCTCAAAACTGGAATATTTCCGGTTGACGAAAGCGCTAATAATATAAGCCAAGGCACATTTTGGCATTCGCAAAGGATTGGGTTTTCTACCCATGTCATGCCAAAAATGATGAATACAACAGGCATAAATTTCTTGGGACAATCTACCGTGCCATGTCTTCCAATAATCAGAGTCGACAAAGCGCTTATGCTAATGAGACAAATATTGTATTCCCGGCTTAGCTACAAGTTACGATCACTTCAGGATAAAACGGGTAATAATTGTTAACGGAAATTTCTTTCGGAAGATCATTGTAAAAGTGCTTTGATGCTGATCGAAATATAACTTCAACCCATGCCCATTGGTGCCATCCTCAGTATGTGTTTACCTCTATTTAGTCAATATATTGCTATAGACTAAAAAATTTACATCTTGAGTTGTTTTCCTAAATTTGCTTCGACTGAGATATTTTTGTATCTCGAGATTTTTATATATACCTCTTAGTATTGTTATATATTTAAATCGAATCAAGGCGTAGTTTTTGATATTTCGACTTATTTTCATGTTACGCAGTTAGAGGAGAAGCTGCTTGATTTATTAACATAAATCTGGATTGTTCGTAACAGCACAAATAGAGCCTTTGTCAAACTTATATAGTCGTCTCAACTAACATATTCTGCCCTATAGACTTAAGTCCTTGCACACCACACACAATCACGTCATTTGTTTTACTTTAGAAACCACCTTTCACTAAATAGGACACTTCATTGATTTGCCTCATGGCGTCTTTAATACACTTTTTAAGCTGCTCACTCGTGTTTATTTATTTCAAGTTACAATTATCTGTTTTAAGAAACTGCTTATTTTTAGTAGTACAACGTCACTGTACTATTTTGAGGAATCAGATTTACGCTATTGGCACTCAAATAAAAGAGACTCGTAAAATGAGAGATATCTCGTTTAGGTAGAATATCACCGGATATGATACACTTAGACATTTCAAGGATTATATAATTTTTTGCTAGCTAAATACTTCGATTCTTGTTCTAATAGCTTTTTTAGGCCTGATTCGGAAGCTGCCGGGCAACAAGAATTGTAATGTCATGTCTTTTTTTTTCGTTCGTTCGTTCGTTCGTTCCTTCGTTCGTTCGTTCGTTCGTGTTGGGAGTGATCAAATTAAAATTTGTTTTCTTCCAACACAAGCCATTATTAAGTGAGCTGTGTTCGGGCAAGTGTAAATCATTGATTTTTACAAGAAACCATTTCGAAGGAAAAAGTCAAGCATTACAGCAATCATTTAACTTGTTCCTCTTCGGCAGTGAAGCCCTCACCATCTATAGTGTTGAAGTCACCCTCGTTACATTCGGAACCCTTTCGCATCATCTTCGGCGCTCGATTTTTTCGAGTCGTGCAGTCGAAGTTTGATCGGTGGCGATCACGTGATGAAGGGCTTGAAAACCCTCGGCCGCACTTTTCACAAGTATAGGGCTTCTCGCCTGTGTGCATGTTCATGTGAAATTTGAGTTCGTATGACTGTGCAAACGCTTTGCCACAAAACTCACAAACGCATGGCTTCTCCTTGGTGTGTGTTCGACGCACGTGGCTGTCATGTGCAGCGTGTGAAGCGAACGCTTTGCCACAATGACGGCATTTAAATGGTTTCTCACCGCTGTGCTGTCGGATGTGAGTACGTAGTATAGATGATGCAGTGAAAGCCTTGATGCAGTAAGGACATTTGTATGGTCTCTCACCACTATGCACCCTTAGGTGCTTGTTTAAACTCGAGGACTGCGAAAACCGCTTGCCACATTGACTACACTGATGAGGTCTGTGTTTCTCATGAACGTGCAAGATATGTATGCGAAGACGGTCCCGTTTCTCGAACGAGCGGTTGCACAGGTGACAAGGGTATTTCCGGTCTCCTTGGTCAACACATCGGGTGTACTTCAGATGCTTGTCTCGGTAATATTTGTAGGCGAACACCTTACCACACCGGTCACAAGCGAAGCTGTCCCCTCCTGTTACAGAAAGACATAGTCAGGTGATTTATTCAAGTTTGGAATGTTATTTTCCCTACAGCAAAACAACAACAAAAACTTTTTTCATCCCAAAGTTAGAAATTATGTTTAATAGAGTAAAAACAAAAATTATAGGGGTAGCTAGGGATGCTGGCTACCCGAAATAGCGTAAGAGTTAAAAATGTCAGGCAGCCAGTTAAAAGAAAATGTATTTTACATGTTTAGGCCAGAGTCACAAACAAATAAATAAACGTAGACACACATACAAAATAATATAAATAAACAAAGCTGATTAAGCTAATTGCAAGTAGACTAAAGCTCTTACATTGCAAAACACTATTTATGTCAAGGAAGAGCTCGAGTTAGATTCGGGTAAACTTCAGCTATATAACAATGCTTTTGATTCCCGATGCCTTATTTTAAATGTAGTCCTTGCACTAGCAGTGCAAGTGATATACATACCGAGTCCACCATCGTTTTCTATCTTGGTCAGTTTTGTCTTCATTGTGATTGGAATACCCATGTACTTGAGATAGGTGTCTCCATACCACACAAGCAGCTCGCTTCCTTCGGCGATATCCATACAAACTTCATAAAACAGTTCACCTTCTTCTTGAATTAGTACCAGGTTCTGTTCTCCTTCGTGTCTTGCGCAATTGACATATTTCATCCAGTTTCTCTGGTCGCCTGCACCGTCTACAAAGTGAGTGAGTTCACCGTCTTGAAATATCTGAAATGTAAACAAATGGATACAATTATTTATGCCCGGCCTAAAATATCCGTAATGGGTTTGTAGGGTCATCAAATATGGATCCTGAATTTAATTACAATAATCCAACTCGTAAAATGGCTTGTTTATTTACTTAGCACTTGGAAGCCAGGAGCACACTCCAAAGGTCTCTTGTAGATCGAAATGCGTGTTTGTTAATAGCCATCAACTGAGTTATAATTACTAAATACGTTTGTACTTCCTCCTACGCTTCCTTACGTCAATCGCAATTCTACCTCCTAGATAAGAAATATCAAGAAATTCGCGTTGGTGTGAAACACTTATGCGTTGCTTGATCCAGATAATTGTCGGAACAGGGCGAACTAGCCCAACTCTAGACATTGAGGAATATATGATTTCCAGATTGCCCTGTCATAAACTCTGAAAACAATTTGAACAGATGTTTTTTTTTGTTATTTAAATCAATGCTGGTTTAAAGGAGCTACGATCGTCACGGTTTGCACATCTTGAAAAGTTTTGCCTAAATTTTTCCGGCCCGTCGTTTGTAATCCGTTGTTATCGTCTCCACCTTTAACCATCCTCATTCCTTTATGGTTTATTGTTATCTCTTTGGGGTTTTCCTATCTCAGTAGACTTTTATTTTCAGGTTTCCTTCAATTTAAAGGTAATTCTGTACGTAGTCAAAAAGAAAAAAAAATCCAAATAACGTGATGGGCTCCTTAAAGAATTAAGTAACAGGGCAAGCAGTACCTTTATCACTGCGTGACAGTAAAGTGAACTCCACAAAAGGGGGGGAAGGGGGGCGGGGGTTGGGGGAAATTATGGGAAGAGTGAAGATTGCAAGTTCACTGTGTGAAAAGCAGTTCATTAATTACCTCCCATACGCTGTTCTTTTCAAGTGACCTCATTTCCAGTGGTAAAACGATATTTCCCGTGTACGGCCCAAACCGAGTTCCTTTTGCTATCCTCCGCTGACCGGCAAACACGCCCCGGTGTCGTCCAGTTGGTAAATGGGTTTCGACAATCTTTACATTTTCTGGTAAATTTTGCATACACAATTCTTCATGAAACATTTCCATATATGGGTTTGGATGGCCTGTGGAGGGCTCTTGATGTACTTGGGACACGTTAGCCAGCCACGGATTCCAATGCATTTCTTATTCAAAAGAGATTAAATAGTTAATTTTGATGTAAAATACGTTATAGTGACAACATACTGATCTAGATTGCATCAAAATTTGTTCTTGTGTACTGTTTACCTTGCTCTTCATGTTTTTTTCAATAACTCAACGGCAGTTTAAAATATCTTTTACACTTTAGGAGGTCGATGTCAATGTGATAAGGCAAGGTAAAAAACGCAAAAAGATATAAACTTTTCACCGTTCGATCTCGCCACGGGTATTTTGATTCGAACAGGTCTCGCCAAAATACGAACCATGCCTCGAACACACTCGTCCGATATCCCGCCGAATCTTGCATACCAAAAGGTGCAATTAGGTGTATAAATCACCCATTCAAATTTCTTGTACCTTGTCCAGTCATATTAATTATTTCTTGTTAAGCTGATATTGAAGGTACAAGTCAAGTCGGAGTAAAATGGTGTCATTTTAGGTCTCAAATTCGCCCCAATGTCGTGTTGTGATATCAACAAACTAAACCGGTTTTGGTTTATAACCCCACTCCTTCGCGACACTATACTTTCGTAGCCAATTTCCCCGCCTGCCCCCGAGGATATACCCCAAAGTTTTTTTAGGGGTGGGGTCTCGGTTCGAAACTTGAGACCCTAACCCCTTTTCAGACCAAACTCTGCGATTTTCCATAACCTATTTCAGATCCGAGCCAAACATCGATATCCCACTTCAGAACTCTAAATTTAGTTCACGGCTGTAAAATATGACTGCAGCTAACCGAAATGACCTTCATTTGCGTAAAAATTCGAGTTAACATTTGAGAAGGACTACAACTTTACCAATGCAAATGCGGAAAAAAATAGAGTCTTGTAAAAAATAACCAATGCCAAGCCGGAGCGAAATCATGTAAATACCCTATTTCAGACGTCCAAAATGGTCAAAGTGTATACCCTTTTTCAGAGCAAAATGGTCAAAATCCGCACCCTATTTCAGACCAAAATGGTAAAAATTAATACCCTTTTTCTGCCCAAAGCCGTTCAAAAACCATGTCCTTTGGGGCCGTACATACCTATATTGCCCATATAAGTGAGTACCCCAGCCCCGGCCAATTATGCAAGAATGGCAAATTACATCCAATTGATAATATCACATTACTGCTCACAGTAGCCACCGATGCTTACCATTAGCTGAAGTGTCGACATAAATTCCAGACAGCGCAAACCCATTAGATGTTTTCTCTGGAGTCCGGATGTAACCGTACAGAACATTGTCGATGTCTTGTTGGGTAAAGGTGAATGGAAAAAACACAGAGGAATCACCGTACTCCATGATTTCTCATCCACAACTAAAAGTAAAAAATAAAGGATTATATCAATACTCTAAACAGGACTAAGATCGCCTTTATGACATAGATAAGAAAGGTTCTTTTTACATATATATCCATGTCTATGAATGGACGAACTGAAAGCACGGTCAGCAAGAATTTCAATTTTTATCTACTCTATAGAGAGCATTTAGATACATACACATTTTATAAGGTAGGTGAAGTTATGAAAATAGCAAAATATTGAGAAATGTTAAGCCTTAAAGAAGGAATTCTGTGAATTATAATAACAGCCTTAAAGTTTATAGACTAACCATAGTTTCAATTCAATCGAATTCAAATTTCATCCTCTTTGCGTGGTAAAATAATAAAGTCAGTGAAAAACTATCAAAGAATGAAATTTATAGAAACTCCATTTGTTTCAATATTTTTCAAGATATACGATTTTTCCAAATCAGAAGAAATTCATTTGAACATAGACGAACCGACAGTAACAGGGTTTAACCATGCCCGCAAAATGTTATTTTCTCTCTCTTATCTCTCTTATATATGCAATTTGCGATTAGGAACAGTTGTAAATGAGTTAATTACGATGACAACAGTACACAAACAAGGCCAAGCATCAAGCAAGTTGAGAAACATTTACCTCGCTTAAGCTATTTTTAAATGTGAGCTGAAAACTTATTTATTTCGTATAGCTTTTAAAGTGTATCTTGCTTGTTATTCACTCTTATTAGTATTACTAATTAAGTTTATTATCATTATTATAAATATTCTATTTTATTAATATACATGTAATTATAATTAGCTTTACAAATTTGTAAAGCGCTGTTGATCAACAGATGCAAATGGCGCTCTAGAATTTACCAAATTATTATGATTATTGTTATTATTATTATTATTATTATTATTATTATTATTATTATTATTATTATCATTCATTAAGAAAAGAAATCTTATAACAAGCAAGCTTTCCTCTCAAGATATAAAACAAAATTCCAGGAAATTAATATTAAACTAAACATTAACGAGAAATGTAATAACTTAACGCTTGCCATTTTAAGAACTCGTTCAACACCATTTTTGTTTCAGCTCACATTTATTATTGAAATGCAATGATGGTTTTTTTCAACTTTGTTGAATTGTTCTCAATATTTTGGTTCTGCAATCTTATCAATCATTAGTGAAATGAAGTATTTACAATAGCGGTGAATAATTTTCAGTTCATATTTGATTGGAAAGGTGACTGTAAGAAGACGTCCAAGCAAGATTACACCCAAATCTATAAATGAGGTATATCCTATTGGGCAATACTTAAAAAGCACCTCGTAATATACGTAATTACTTAATGGAATTAATGGAATTCCCATTAGAAGAAAAATACAAATTAAAAATTCAAAATAGTTATTTATATATATTTAGAAAATACTCAGAGGAAAAAAATTCGTTATTTTATGACCTGATTACAAATGCATGCTTGCATGTCCCACTACTGTATGTACTGTACTGTTTGTTTATTTATTTATTTATAATTATAATCTTGTAAATTCTTTTAGTTGTTTACATTAGTAGAAATAAACTATATATAACGTGCATTGATCGATAAAGCAGCTCACATTTAGATCGTCATGTTATAAAATAGTAAAATAGAGAACTACATATGGTTGCTTCCGTGCTCAAAAAAGCTATTCAATAGCGTTTGATGCTCTATGGTTAGACTAGCGTTTTCCTATTGGCTAAATATGTTCTACAACAAAACGAAATCACAAGTTAGAACTGTTTCAGTTTTAATTGCCGGAAATTTACTGGGCGGCACATCACACTGAGTGTTTTACTTGAGCTTTGCGGAGAATAAAAGTCACTTTCTTTACACTAATTTCAATATCAACTCCAATTTTGGCTGTATTGTTTTTTGAAGTTCCGTTTCTAAAGTGCAGAAATAATTATTTTTTTCTCTAGAAAAAGATTTAAAACTAATTAGTATGCGCGTTGAAAAACAAGTTGCAAAGCCGGCTAGAATGCACACCGAAATGCGAATCGTCGTTTCGATTGAACGGGATATCAAAGAAATCTTCACAAACATAAAAATATTGGAACGAAGAAAACTTGGGTCAAGCATACTTTTTGCTTTTTCAGTGAATTAATACATATCCGTACCCGTCAAAAATCGATTTTTTTTTCCGTTGGTTTTGCTTCAAGGTTTCTTTTTTATCCCAGGATACCATAACAATAGAGTTAGAGTGAGCGACATTATTTGACAAGCAAACTAAGAAGGGATAAACATTGCTGTAAGTGTTTGTTTAAAAACGTGAAGGGTAAGAACAAGCAAAGCGAGCGTTTATCGAGTCTTAAGTCCAACTTAATTACACTTTAAACACATTTTCAGTATATTTTACTCAAACTGTTGCTCTAATATTTCCTTTTAAAGCCTGTTACTCTGCTTTTGCATTCAACGATACCTTTAGGTCGTTAAAATACTGTGTTTTGGACCTATCGATGGGCGACTCAATGCAAACTACGTTTCTGGGTTTTTTTAAAAGATAGAGGGGGGAAAGAAATCATACATATCTATAACCTTAACAGACGTAGAATTGATACGAGGTATAAGGATTAAAGATGAAAAAGAAAAGAAAAACAAGTTTCGTTAAGTGTGGCTCCAACAGTACTTCAACTTACCTCGGCAACTCACACGCTAGTTGTAAAACAAGAGTATAGATGTGATGTCGTTGTTCCTGTGAAATGATCTTTACTTCGCTAAGCTTAACACACCGTGAAGAGGCGAACGCAGTTTTGTAATCGGAAGCAGTTCATTCCCAGCCTTTATAAACCTAATTTGAATAATGCGAGGTTACTGCAGATGTTAACAAAGACAACAATTTAATGGCTCGGACTGAATTTGCGCGATCGGACGCGATAACGTCAGTTTTGTTGTTGTTAAGCAATCTAATGAAAATTAACGAACTCCTTTTTTGATTGAATATCGTTACTGGGACGAGAAAGTAATTGCTTACTTTAGGTATTTCAGTGTTTGCATTAGCCTTCGAGCTAAAATGAATATAGTTTTCTTTTTTTCTTAAGTCGTACCTGCTTTTCAAATCAGTTGAACCTAAAATATTCATGATCTTTGATTCTTATCCAAAATTTTAAATATTAAGCACAGATTCACGGCGTACACAAACAGTACCTGTGGGATTGCGCGAAGGTTTTTGTAAGCCACAACATCATATTGTGGTAGAGTTTACGTGCGCTTTCCAAGGATGCTATTAAAGTTTGCATCTTTTTAGCAAATATTTGATTTGTTCGTTAGTTTTTACTCGTCATGGAGAAAAAAAAAAGACACTTTTGCTTCTCCCAAGATTAAATTCCTTAGCCAAAAAACATCACCAGTGTCACGTATCACAGTTGTGATCTCTTACAGTGGAAGAAAGAAAGCTGTTGATGGCAGGTTATGCAGAGCGACACAGAACGCGGGTTATTACAACTTAAAACAATCATTATTATTTATTGAAGGCCGCGTTAAGGTGTAAATTCACACTTTCAAATGCATATGCCTCGAAGGTGATAAACAACGAAACTACGGAATCAAGATGGTTCGCCTGTTACCGCACGGTGCATATGCCCGAGAACGCATAAGAAGAAGAAAAAAAACACCGCTATTTTGAGATGAAAGCGTGTTTACTAATCGAACGCGCTCTACGCCCTAACTTGAATTGTGTCGGCGTTTTTATGCCTCAAGTGTCTAAGCTTAAATTATTTTAACTAGTAAAGCAGAATAAATTTTCTTTCACCCCAGAAAGTCTTTTACAGCTGAGGTTGTTAGTTAACAAGCAAATTATAGTTAAATTCAAAGATAAAATTGCAATGATCTACAAAATTTTGGAATTTTTGTCTGTAGTTGAGCTGAACGTGCGGCTGTTTGCAAGAATAATTTTTAGTGATCATTGAAGGCAAATGATAAATCTATTAATAAGATTTTTATTGTGTTTTCAACAGGATTAGCTAGTCAATTTAGTGAAATCTCTTACGCATGTCCATTTCCGCTAAGCATTATGATTTGTCGCAAATATATTGTCACAAATATAAAGAAAAATCGAGAGAGTAAAAACAGTTTTGAAGCCTTTCGCTTCAAAAAAGAAAGAGGGGAAACAACATGGAAATTTTAATCACCTCGGGAATACCGAGTTCAGCAATAAAATTGTTGTAAACACATCCGCGTCGAATCGGCTTTTATCTTCAGAGTGAAACTGATGTATTTTCTATCTCATTGTCTTGAAAAGTAAATTTCTTAATATAATGAACGCATTAGTAAAGATAAAGTTGACCCAATACCTAAATGAGGGACAGATGTTGCGAAAAAGGATGAAACAATTAAATTTTCTGTCGCGTCCCACAAGAAATAGAAAACTTTCAGAACATTTATGTTTGTTAAAACCGCCGTACTTTAGAGATCTTCGAAGGATCAACGATAAATAAAATTCCGTATAATGGTAGCTGTTTTCCATCGATTGACTTTTATTTAAATGGGTATTCGACTTTCACACGAAAGACGTCTGCTAGCCAATATTAAAAATTGGGTAAATAATTCGATATCAATTTTTTGTTTTCAAACAACATACTCATAAACAATTCAATGAGTTAAGTCGCTGGACTAAGACAGATGAATTTTCTAGTAGAGAGATATCATCGTTTGAAATTTGTGTATGTGAGTTGTTTAAGCAATCACCTAACCACAATGTGAATACGGAACCTCTTTGAAGTGTTTACGATTGTCGAAGGACAAACAGCAATAGTTTTCAACAGCTTGCAAACTGAGCACTATTTAAAAACACCTTACAACTGTTAACTGGTACGTTTCGCTTTAGAATTAATCTCTGTTTAAAGAAAACAACCTGTTTTAATAACTGTAAACATGGCCCTACTGTTAGCGACAAGCAAGGGAAGATACTGTGGTTTATCACATTGTCCTCTCATGGTTTATTGAACTTATTTAACGCCTCGCCGACGCAGAACTTTTTCAAGATATTAAAACAGCGCAGAAACGCCATAAAATAATTCGTTAACATATATGATATAATTCAATAAAAATTGGCATTGTTTAATCAGTCTTTCAAGTAAGAAGCTGTTTGAATTTGTAAAAACCAGTTTCCAGAAAATAACAATTTTAACAACACAGATAAGTTATCGGATAAACGAATATTGCTTCACTATCACGAGTTGGCATCGCTGCACTGTCAGCGTCCTGTAATTATTTAAAATAAATTAATTATCCATAGCTTCGCGGGACTTGAAGTGAAATTAAATGGAGATATGACCCAGTAGCAGCATGGGTTAAATCTTGAATTAGCTAGATGATTTCGAGAGAAATTATCTGCTTCATCGTAAAGCATTCTCTGCACTGTTAACTATAAACAATAGCGATTTCTGTTTGAGATCATCTTTTTTTATTCATTTTACTACAGAAGTTAATTTTCAAAACGTCGTTAACCTTTTTGCTTCGAATTCGTTCATCTGGGCACCACAAAAGGGAAGGAAAAAAATGACATTTAAAATTAAGAATAATAACTTGAGCTTTCGTACAGTTTTTTCTCTCTTATTAAATATTTATAAATACATTTTAGGCCTAAAATTACGGCTGAATATAGTTAAAGAAAATCAGTTTACTAAAAGACACCAATGGTATATTTTTAGAGTTTTTCCTTTGACATCGGTATAAGGTTGAGAAATGTGTACAAGAAAGGATCAAAATGATAAAATTAAAGTTCTTGTGGTCATTTCGAGAACTAGCAAAACGCGCTGTTTTGCCTCCAGTCCCAAGCTTAACTAAATCTTTTCTGCCAAAGGAACTTTGTTTTAAATAAATGAACTCCTATGCAAAAAGAAATGATCGAAGACATGTAGATGTAATATCCTTATTACCAACATTTGCCATCCATGATTAATCTTTTACTCCCCATTTCATTCTTTTTAATGTTGCTACATATAAATTATTTACACTTACGAGTTGAGTAGGGCTAATTATACTGTGCAGCAAAAGAGGTAGTTGTATGCATTAAGTGCTACGGAAAAATACCTTTAGAAAATCAGTTTAACTAACACATGAATCTACTCTTTTTGTTTTTTCAATTCCTTTTTTTCCAACGCAAACGCACGGGGAAGAAAGTTCTTTAAAAAAGCAGATAAATTATCTTTTGCCAATCCTATGACTTCAACTCTTCCTTTTGAATAATTTCCATTTATTTAAGCTGCAATAATTGAATTTCTCAAGAGATCCATTTGTAGGAGGCGTGGTAATCGAACGCTTGGTGCGCAGAATCCCGGATCGAGCAGTCTGGGTTCGGGCTCTGGGCCAGGACATTGTGTTGTGCTCTTGTGCGAAGACATATTGCTCTCACACTACCTCTCACTACCCAGGTGCATAAACCAGTACTGGCGAATTTAATGCTTGGGTGGCCGTGCAGTAGGCTAGCATCCCTTCTGTGGCGGAGTAGAAATATTCGCAGTCTCTTCTTGCTAAGATAAGCGCCGGCCTTAAGGGTCATTGGGCTCGAAAGCTGACTTTATATTTACTTGTTGTTATGAAAATCCATAATTCTAAACGGTATAGTTAATTCAAATTTTTCTATCAGTTAGAAATAACAATATTGCCTAGTTTATATGTTTTGTGTCTTTGGGCATAAAGTAGGAAATTTCAAGACCGATAAAATTCTCGAGTTTATCCTCTTTAGTAAATTTATTGAATGCACCCCGTGAAATAATAATAATAATAATAATAATAATAATAATAATAATAATAATAATGATAAAATACCCAAAGATGAATGACAAAACAGTATTATTATCATCTAAGCATGCTTTAGCTCTCGATCTTTTTCCCTCTTTTTAAGCTTAGGTCCTAGGTAAGTAGTAAGTCCAAGGAATCTGTCCTGTTGTGGTGAGACGTAACCAATTTTTGTAAAGCAATATTTAATCACTACGAGATTACGCAAAGCACGCAAAATACCAGAGCTTATATTTTCTTTCATTTCACGAGAGACATTTTTTTGTCTGAATCATTGTTACAATCATGCAAACTTGTATTCTCAACAGTATTACATAAACGAGCCTCAATGTTTAGAGTTAATGGTGAATAATAAATTTTCTTCCCATTACCGTACCCAAAATGTAATAACAAGCGGATTAGACCATGTCCGATTCTTGACCAGTTTGGCAAGGATTGCCCATGCCTTGACAGCGACTGAGATCAGAGAGTAGCCGATTTAGGCAATCTACTCAATCTTGATTATTCCAATTTTTATCGGTTAGGCGGAATTAACGAAGATCTCAAAAGGCTGAAGCTTACTTCATGCTATAAGTGACATGACACTGGTTCGATTCTGGCAGTTCGTTTCGCCTGTTAACGCATCTATGAATTGAGTTATAACGATCCGACAGAAGATTTCGATTTACTTTGTCTTAATGTCAATCTTTGTTTTGCAATAAACGAAAAGAGAAATCTAATTTTCGATCGAAGACTCCCGAGTGAGATTTGCAAAAAGGGAACTCTATTAGAAATGCAAGCAGGAAGGAGTTGCAGGTAGGAGGGTTCCACTAATCAATCAGGGTTTAGTGTAAATGGGATATTTTCCAAGTAGTTGCATGTTCCCCCGAGGCGTTCGGTAAGTTAACGCCAAAGCAGCGAGAAAAATGGCAAGCTGAACACCTGTAACAGTTTGGCCAAGTAGAGATGTATATGATGGTTAAAAAAAAATGTTTTAAGATGAGCTTAGCGTCTAGGTAATTAAAGAACCAAAACATGGATGGCGCCATCTTGGTAAGTTCAGCCCACAGTTTTCAAGTACATCTGTAACTCGGTTTTTCTCTCATCTTAATCACTCTTTATTCGTAAGTATTGGTTTATTTTTACTTCGTTTTCCACCAAATTGAACAGTATTTATTATGTTTCCTTCATACAAGTCAACAATAATTCCAAACACATTAAACATTACAGAGTTTCACTCTCCTCTTTTATTCGTTCATAAAAATTGTAATCCATCTAAATTCTACCTTTGGTATCGTGCATGTTAATGTTGCTCTCTTCTTATGGACTCGACGTTTCCGTGACTATAATATTGCTGAATTTAGCATGGCTTGGGGGATGTTTTTAAGTCGTGAAAGATCTACTGAAAATAGACAGACCTTTAATAAAGGTCAGACAATAAAACCACGTTTGTTTTCTTTTTCTCGTGTTGTTTAATCTAAGCAGGTTCACAGAAGGACTCCTTGAGATTTATTGTGTGGAAAGTCTGCTATAGACGCCATATGTAACAAATAACATAACACAACAAAGAGACTAAGCTAAGTCCATTTACAAAATGGTTCACTGCTTAAGTTCAAGAGGCCAAACAAAATCTAAAAAAGCAGTAATCAGCAGCAAATAATTTTAATGACAGAAAAGAGGAGAGCCTCTACAGAACTGAAATTTATTTTGTCACGGAATTCTTAAGAGGGGAGCTAAATTGCTTCTCTTCTTCGACCCAGCTTTATTTTTCCTTCTTTATCCAGGAGCGATTATCAGAAATGAAATTTTATCTCAGTAGCGAAAACCATCTCCATGAACCCGAAACTCATGAAAAACCGTGAGAGGTCGAATTCCCTACGACCTCTAATCGATAATTGGGCAGCAATATACGGTACAACGCCCAAAATGGTCCTTGAATTCTACTAAAATCTCGTTCATTAAAGCGACGTTATATTTACTGCACATCTCTTGGCGGTCATTTATTTGTTGATTAATTTTAACTAACACTGATTTTTGTTTTTTTTTTTAAAACCCTTTCAATTCAATGACCAGCAACACTTTATAAAATTACGAAAACGCTAAAGGCAGTGGACTGATTACAAAAGGAAGCCGCGAAAAAAGGCGGGCGTTGATGTTGACCTGAAATGGCTGAATGTAAACTGAATGAAAAGTTCGTCTTCATATGATAATTATTTCTTTTAATTTGGACCGTGCATGTAGACAATCATAATTAGCCTCTAACAGCGTGATTACATGACTTAAGGAGAATAGTTTTTTTTTTGAGAATAAATGATGTAAACTGCGGAATACAAATGAAACAAAGATGTGACCACTGCAGTTAATTGTAATCACAATTTAAGCAATAGAAAGTTTAAATAAGATAAATAAATAAGCCGGAAAAAGTTTTCGGGCTTCAACGAGATTCCAACCCGTAGCAGCGCTGCAGTGCTCTACCAACTAAGCTATGATCATGAAGACCCACATACAGGCCAATTTATTGAGTTCATCTTAGACCCCGCTCAATGAATTAAATTGCAATTTCTTACATTGGGATTACAAGTGAGATGGTTGCACTTTAGAATAGTGGTTGACACCCACACAACTTATTTGATTACTATGCGTTCAGCGGGAACAAGAACGACTTGAGGGTTTTTTTCCTAGACTTGTGATATAAAAATAAGACATTTTTCGTGATGCACAAAGTAAATTAATTTTAAATCAGAGATAACTCAGAATGACAGCAAAACCACAAAGGGCTGATAAAATATTATGATGAACTTAAAGAGAACGAAAAAGACAGAAAAACTAAATTTTATATATGAAAGACGAGTTCGAAAAATTCAGCAATTTTTTTTTTTCAAGTATGTCCTAGCTGTGATGAGTGAGGGTCCTTTAACCCAGGGAATAATTTGATAATTACTGACTTGTAAAATAAAGTCGGGAATTAAAACGTCTAAAATTTGAAATTTAAAAGTGACACCGAAACACAGTTTATCAGCTTTTTATCAGATTTTTTTTCTTCTGTAGAGGGATTTCTTGGGAGCAGGTCACGAAAAGGGAAACAGGCCGACAAAACTACTGAAATACTAACTTTCAACTGATCTTCAAGTAACAGAAGAAATACAACTCAGTCATTTTTATTCACATATTTGCATAAAACGGTACGAGGTAATAACTTGAAATAGGCAAAAACGAAGTCAAGAGGTGATATCAATTGCAAATGTCAGGGGGTTTTTTTGGTTCGGACCAAGTTCCTAAATGTGCTTTATGGAGAGAAACGAAAAAACGAGCAAACCCCCAAATATGACAGTACAGTGAGATACAAGGCGTTTATTGATATATGCATTGCGACCTAAAGTTAAACAGAGCCATTGAAAATGCCACGTGTTCCTCTCAGGCAGGTTTCTGTACAGTCCGGCTGTATTTTTTATCCAATTTTCGAAACGCATAATTAACCGCGCCGTATGGACATGTAAATGGCACGTTAGATAATTTATCAAGGCATTGGGTGAAAAGTTGAAAACATAGAGAAAGCAAAATAGAATCGTAATTCAGTGTCAGAAATGCCTTGGTCTTACATTGTGTTTACATAAGCTAACTCTCTGATCAACTAATTGAGAGGCCGATGAATAAAAAAGATTCTTTTTGGAGAATAATGGACAGTAAATGGACTGTGCAAAGTCTTTGTTTACACAGTCGCTTTTCATAAACAAAGGTAAAGACAACAGTGACAAGTGGACCAGATGTTTTGCTGCAAACAGAGTACAAAGTTTGCTTTACGCTTAAGAATTATTCGATTACTAACGCTGAAATTATTTTGATAAGTTAAAGTCAATATGCAAAAAAAAAAAAAAAAAAAAAAAATTTTTTAAATATTATTTAGGAATTTTAAAATTTGTTATGAACCCAAAAAAAAAAAGAAAAAGAAAGAATTAACAAAATTGGA
>Ga0126339_10001368_pt1 | contig 16404 bp, 13 predicted proteins | sample OrbTmetagenome_2_FD_92532 | JGI IMG/M metagenome (GOLD analysis project Ga0126339, IMG submission 92532) | Coral microbial communities from Petempiche,Puerto Morelos, Mexico - Orbicella T R C metagenome | ecosystem: Host-associated > Invertebrates > Cnidaria > Coral | place: Petempiche,Puerto... | reverse complement strand
TGAGCGCTAGGGCTACCCTAGCGCCAGAGTAACCCTAGCCGCCTACCCGGGACAATTTTTACCGGTTTCCGGCCCTTTGAATGTTGTCTGACAAACCGCTATCGTCGCTTCGATAACAAGAATAATGAAAACATTCCAATTAACTTTGAACATTTTCTTTTATTCGCTTTGAAGCATCCTTCACACGAATAAGTGTTTTTTTTATCTTTTATTTAAACACTTCTCACACAATGAAAGAATGAAGGATGCGAATGCAGCCATAATACTACTGGAAAAATGACCTGAAAAAATTTCAGGCTGAGAAATTTCAGGCCTGAAATTTTTTCAGGTCATTTTTCCAGTAGTATTATGGCTGCATTGAATTTCGCATCCTTCATTCTTTCATTATTTAATTGCTACTGTTGGACATCTATTACCACTTCTCACACAGTTTACAGAGCTACTTACAATGTTTACATAACAGTACTAAACAATTTACATTACTTACAAAGAGATGTACTACAAATATAAGCCTGCACCACTTATTACTTTACTTAGACTACTTTTATTATGGTAGCAATTATCATTATGTTTTATTATGCAATAAAAAACAACAGCTACGAACAAGACTACGGCTGGCTTAAAGAAAAGAGTTACAATAAAAGAAGGTTAAAAGAAAAGGACGAAGCGGAGTGACATTTACAGTAATTTTCCCCAGATATTCAAGAATTTATGCAGCTTTCTTTGTGCGGCATAACTTTGCATTAAAATATCAAGTTTGTCTTGGGGGTGGAGAAGAAAGCCTTCAAAACATAAGTTGCCATCACATGAACTTGTCGAGAAGATATGGAATTTTGCAATAAGAAGGGTGACATAAAGTGCCTGTTTATTTTTGATGTTATTATGGCAAACGTATAGGACGTTAGATTCAGTCAAAATGACCACTCACACGAACAAGTTGCTACACCACTGATCTGTATGACCAAGTTTCTTCTTAATCTTCGACGTGGAATCGATTTTTTTTTTCACATGCCACAATCGAACGATTGCTGAGTTGTCAGTGCAGGGTCGTGTTAAGCTTTGCAGTTACAACTTGCTATCGTTGTCCAGCAATAAGAAGGTAACATGACAGCATTCTCTCACTCTGGAAACCGTGGAAAGAAGTCAAAGAAGTAATAAGATGCATCACAGACCGGACAATCGAGCTCTCTAGCAACACCCTTCCATTGTCGGCCAGTTTGTTCACATAAATTTTCCCGGCTGGTAGGGTAGCCCTACCTGTCAAATTTTGCTTGTAAAATCTTTGACCCTCTTTCTAGGGTGATTAACCCTAGCGCTGGGTTATCTTTCCTGCTTGTAATCAGGGCCTTAGAGAATATCTAAAAAATCTTCATTGGTGCAAAATGTCGTGTCATGCAAGGAGCGCGACAACCTGGACCCCTATGATGTCAAAGTACTGTTCTTTGATGGTGTGACTGAAAAATGGCACAGAAGGGCCTCATAGCAATTTTTCCTGGACTATTCTGCCCAAGGGGGCAAGGCGCAATGAGGTTAACACCACGAGAAACACTAACCCGTGAGATAAGGCCAGACCGCAACACCGGGAACTCTACTCTTTGCGATAAGTGCGTGGTTTCTTTAACATCCCCTGTTTAGCCATGTAACACTGAAGATGCAGGAGACGGGGCCTACGATTTATAGCCTTTATCCGAGAAGGCTTGAACGTTTAACCATTTGCAGACGTAATTACAAAGGCAGCACATTCTCCTCAGTTATTTTTCAAGACCCTGTGTGTTGGTCCGGTGTAGGGCTTGAACCCTCGACCTCCGGCATAGCTGAGCTAACCGGGCGGGCTAGGCCTTTCCATAAATATCGGGATATTTTTTGGGCGATATTAAGTATTTTCTGAAATACTTAGAAAATATTAAGATATTTAGAAAATTTAGGGACATTTAGAAATATTTATAGTTTTTTTGACTTAACCGCTGTTTTTTCCTCGCTATTTTCTTGAAACCCATTATACAGGGGCGTAGCGAGCCATTTTTTTCCATTTAAGCCCAAATTGTACAGCGTAAGTCGTATATCAAACTTTGCCAAAGTCCAAAAAAAAAACAACAACAACAACAGTCAACTAAATTTTCGTGCGCAAAACTATTTCAAAGTTCTGCTTTGTTAATAACCTTTCAGCATTTTTTCATGTATAAGATTGAAAGTTATTATTTTGTTTTTGAAAATAAAACGTTGACACAGCGTTGATTCGCTGTTGAATAGTAAAACTGAAAAATATATGGCCTTTCGGCTACTAAACTGAAAAAAGAAATATTTACAGAAATTCTAGTTAAGCCCGTGCTTAATGGCTTAAAGGCTAGCTACGCCCCTGCCACACTCAGGCCCCGTCCACAGGTATCCGGATATTTTTTAATCCACAACTTTTTTTTTCCGGATTCAAAAATTTCCCCATCCACACGCATCCGGCGAATTCGGCAGCGAATACGGATATTTTTGCTACTTGTGGACGGGGAAATTTTTGAATCCGGAAGGAAAAAGTTGCGGATTCAAAAATATCTGGATACTTGTGGACGGTGCCTCAGTTCTATGCCAGAAATAATCCAGTTCAGCGAATCCCTACTTGAAAAATGTATTCCATATCACTAACAGCGCTAAAGCAGTAATTTTCCAAAATAAAGATGCTGGTAGCATCAAAGTGATGGAATTTTCTTCCTCAGCTCCTACTCAGTGCAATTGCAATGCGAGAAGCGTTTGAAAATTCTAAGTGTTTACGTTTCAAAATCGCTTTTTCTTTTTTTTTCAACAGAGATATTTAGAGGGATTTTCGAAACATTTTGTGTATTCGAGATATTTTGTGATATTTGGATTTTTTTTTTTTTTTTTTCAGAATTCCTGGAAAGATATTTTAAGCGATTTTACGAGATACGTTATTTGTGGAAAGGCCTCGAAGGGCATAAAATGACCCAGGGGTCCCCAAGGGAAGGCTTTATTATTATTATTTTGGTTTTTTTTTAATTTCCCCCGCCCCCACCCTCCACGTGGGTGTGAAAGCCACGTGCTTAGTACGTGACGTCACGTTGGTGCGGTTACTCGGCCGGCTGTCGACTGACATCTGAACAGAAAAACTCTTTGAGTGCAAAGAGTTCAATTGTCGTTCGCTTTTTCCCCAATTTTCATCAATCATTTCAAATATTTCATTCGAAAGCTTGAATCCACTGTTTCTTCCGTTATGAGTCATGTGTCCCCAGCAAACTTTCAAGCTCTAGACCAGCGGGTAAGTTAAAGATTTGGGATCTAGTCGTGGTTTGATAGACAAAGGCACATGGCAAAAACGCAAATGGCGTCTTCATATTTCCTAAATTTTTCCTAATTCCGGCGTCCAGAAATTTTACCTTGGAGTTTCCTTTGTAAATGTTAGGTACCGTTGATGTTTCAAATGTAACCTATATGTTGTATTTCGTCGTAGTTCGCTGGTCTGGACTTGAATTCGGGCGCCGTCCCCGTAAATCAACGCGGCGTCGATCCAAAGTCTCATCAAGGTAAGCTGAAGTAAAATTTATATTTGCTCTTTACAGGGAACTTAATAGGTATTGAGCCACGTAATCGAAAAGGAAATAAGTGGTAGAAAGTAGTAAATTGTATTCACCATTCAGCGAAGAACAATACACATACACAGGAACGATGATGCTCTCTTCAGATATTTTTCGCTGTCGCCACGGCGGCCGGCTTGGATTACTTGCAATGAAGTATTTTTTTTCGCGCTGTGGTCTTTATATTTTAATGAAGGTCATTACTCTATCTTGCAATTTTCCAGAATGGTTTACCGATAGACGTTTGACTGTGACAATAGTTTTGGGGTTACGTTTTTCTCTGAACTTGTGAGCTATTTTCCAAGCTTATTACTTACATTTTTTTTCTCCTTTTGGTTTTCGCCTACCTTTTAGCTAATCTTTCTTTGTCTTAGTACAAGCTTATATGCTTAGGAGCGATATATTTGAGGCCGGTTTCAAACTACAGCAGTGAATCTCCCAATCACAGAGTCTAGACATATTCTTTTAAGTACACTTCTAACTTGACAAGCTAAATAGCAAGTCTTTCAGGATACCTGGCATAAAATTCAAAGATTGTCAAAATTTCTCAGTGAATATGATACAAGTCTTATTTTATCGATTGGGTTGATCGGTAACTATACGTTTTTCATCGGAAACACAAGTTTAAGTTCCATGGAAGTCATTTTTCAAACAAAAGCAAAGTGTTGCATAAGAAAAAAAATCGGAGAAGGTTTTAAAGAGAACCACTGTAACACAAAAGAATATATTTGTTTCCGTCTGGTTGAGTTGAACTATAATAATTGACTCATCGTAGTTAAACAATGGAAATCATTGTCAGTCATGTATTGGATATATACAAGGACTAGTTGACCCGCCTAGCAATTTCTCAATGTTCGAGTTCTTGGTCATATTTGCAAGATACCAGAGGAAAGAGAACTGATTTAATGTACAGAGATTATATCAATTGCTAATTATGCTTTTAAATAATTATTGAAACTATCCAGTACAACCATCCCACTAACCCTGCGATTAAAACAACCATGTTATTATGGCCACTTTTTTTGGCCAGAAGAAAAAGATTGGTCATTTTCCTTTAAGACCACAATTTTGATAGGACAACAATATCTTGGTCAAGAAGGTGGTTGCATTATAAACAAGGTTTGGCTGTATTATATAGTTTTGTGCAAGGTTTGTTACTTTGTTTCCAAGGTACTTATCATGACAGCAAATTTTGTTGTAAAACAATGGCGTACCTATGTAAAGCGAAGTTCTGTTCAGACTTATGTATTGAAACATTATTCAGACTGTTTCTTCACAATGTCTCACAGATGTTTAACCATACATGTTTGAAATGTATTTTCCTAAATGCTAAAATAACTGCTCCTGTTTGCTCTATTATTTGTTACAACTTGGTGGTTTTTGTGTGTAGAACGATACGTGCCGCCTCACCTTCGTAACAGATCAGGTCCTCCTCCAAACCGAGGAGGCTTCCAAGAGCAAGCCTTCAACCCAGGACCACGGGACTTCCAGCCCAGGGATCCTTACAGAGGTTTGTGTGCTTTCTGCAATTCAAAAAAGCCTTGTACATATACCTGTGTGATAACAAGCATTGAGGAAATGATAGTGAGAATATGTATATAAGTGAAATCTTGATAGAAGTCATTTCACTGATTTGTTTGCTTGCAAAGAAACTAGTTTCTGACATATTGGTAATGTAAGGTAAACCTGCCAGACATTATCATTGTTTCTGCAGTGTGAACAAACTGAGAGTGCTGTTTTTGCCCTGGACGGAATGAAAGATCATCACAGATTACCCCCTTCTCCAACCCACTGCCCCCCCTGCCCCGACATTTTGTCAGTTTGCCATAACAGTTCCCCAATACCCATGTATTCCTGATGACCTTGGGCAGTTCACTAACCTGGACCACTTGACCATTAGACCACTGTGCCTCCTGTTGAGTGATAAATTCGTTTGTTTACATGTTCTTTACCAGATGGTTTTTACCAACAACAACAGTTCTATGGAGGGTATCCTCCCCGTGGTGGTGGACGTGGATATGGGAACCCTGGTATGTACTATGGCCGTGGAGGAGGAAGTGCCTGGCGAGATCGAGGCGATAACAAGGGGCCCTCCAGGGCACCTACCAATGGTAAGGATGGTTTGTTTTTTGTGTTCTCAGGGTAAAGCCACACTTTGGTTAGCAATATTTTAGTGTGTCTGTTAAAACTGATGGGCCTGAGTTTTTTTAGTTGAGACACTGAAAAGTAAAAATCTTCTAATGACAACAATTTGATATGACAACTTTCAGTTGTGTACTTAATAAAATCACACGTTTTCTTTTTATCCCACGTGTCCTTTTATTGATTGGCTTATTGTTAAGAGTTTTGTTGCTTGTTACATGTTAGATTATGGAAGAAATACACAACCACCACCAGAGGATTGGTCTAAGTTATTGCCAAAGAACGAACGCATTGAAAAGTAAGAGCAGTTGTAAACAACTAAAAAGAAATTTCATGTGCTGTTACCTACACATATAAGTAACAACTAGTGTACTGTATTTACTTGATTAAGCGCCGCCCCCATTTAAACACTGTCCCTGATTAAGCACTCTATACGCTGTGTGAGAGCATAAATATCAAAGAATGCCAACCTGGAATAAGTGCTGTATTCATTTACACCATGTGGTGCTTAGTTGAAGCATCATCAGACTGAATTGTTCAAGAAGTCAAGCTAATAAACAAAGGCAATGTTTTTCAGTCTGAAATACAGTGTGTAACTATATTTGGTTGTGAACTAACATAATTTTGGTTGTTATCATTTACAAATGTTATGATTTTTTAAAGAGTGAATGTTGTCCTAAAATACGCTCCCCCTTAGTTAGCACTGCTCAGTTAAGTAAATACTATAACTAACAGGCCAGTTTACCAAGCTGATGTGGAATTAACTGAAAGAGCTTTGTGGTAAGGTTTATGTTGCATTTGCAGGGAGCTTTTCAGCAAGCATAACACTGGAATAAACTTTGATAAGTATGAGGATATTCCTGTTGAAGCAACTGGACACGAGGTTCCCCAAAACATTGAGTTGGTAAGCATCCTGTTTTGTTGAAATGGTAAAGTAGACTGCCGTGTTTTCTTCATGTTTTTTCATTTCCATAATAATTAGATGTGAAGCATTTATTTTTAAACAAACATTGTCTGGTTTCTTTACCTATTTTTTCTTGCCCTGATATGATAAGTTTTTCAGACTAATTGCTACAACCATTGGGAAACAATTCAGATCACATCGTACCTCAGAAGTGGCTGGTTAACATTAGTGATTTCTACATTACTTGCACATTATTTTGTTACATGTGAATGTGCATTTAATACTCACTCTCTTCTTGTTTTTGTAGTTTTCTGATTGTGACCTTGGGGAAATTTTGCACCACAACGTTGAGGTGTGTGTATTTTTCCATGTCTGGTACATTAGGTTTTTCTTCTTGGTTCAAGTGTGATTACATTGAAACTTAATACCAGCCTGTCAACATAGTTATTGTTGACTTGACTTTTTGACAGACTAAACAAAATAAGTAACATCCATTGGCGTGTTGGCTAATAATATTAACAAAAGAAAACTTACCCTCTTATTGCGACACAAGGAATTGTGGTTTTCTGTTACCATGAGAGCTAAGTTTCTTTGGGAATGTCCAATCAGAAACTGGAAAAGGCTCGGAAAATGTTGGAGGACTTGGAAGATTACTTTTAAGACCATCCAAATTGCTTTAAAAAAATGCATCCTGCAGGTTTGGAGAAGACCACAATACCACATTTCAAGATTAAAATTACTGAAATATAGCAAGAAATATTGTTCAATATGGCAATACTGCAAATCCCAATGTAACCTTATATGTTTATGCCAAGTTCAACATGTTAGCCACAACGCCATCCCTCTATTTCTCCCTTCAAGAACATCAAAGCTCATTCCTTATGGCACTATTTGATTACTTCAGTTTCTTTTACTAATATCAAATATTTTTTATCTGCTTTTAACTTTCATTGTAGTTGGCCAACTACTCCAAACCTACTCCAGTTCAGAAGTATGCTATACCTATTGTGAAGAGCAAGAGGGACTTGATGGCCTGTGCCCAGACTGGTAAGTCTGCTTCATCTGTACCTTCCTATCACATTTTGTCATATTTAATTCAAAATTGCATTTTTCAAACCTAGGGTTCTCCCTTAAAGTGATTTTGTTGATCCTTTCTGTGCATAATGTTTCACATCAATTAGTGAGCACCATCAGATGTACACTTCTTGATTGTTGAATGCTTACACTTTCTATGTTTGTAACCCATTTGCAGAAACTTTAATATCATATCAACTACTCTTCCATATGTAAAGGTGGATTTGTCAAAGTTTGTCATTCAAGGGACAACAATTCCATGCAAGAAATTAAGTGTCAGTCTTTGTCCTCATTAATGAGCTATCACTGTGAAACTGTGAACTTTTTTTCCAGGTTCTGGGAAAACTGCAGCTTTCTTGATTCCTATTCTAAGCAGGATATTTGAGGAAGGTCCTCCACCACTTCCAGATGTAAGAAATTTTAATTGTGCAGAGCCAGCATGGTATCAGCTTATGTTGTTCACATTTGATGTTCTCAACCTTTATTCCATACATTCATTATGTAGTCTGGTGAACTTTTTCTAAACTGAGTTCTTTTTCAGTGTCAAGGTTCTTCTTCAGTGGACTCCATATTGATAATAGCTATCATACTATTATTTGGCTACTTCATTAACAGGGGTGCCTTTTTTAACGAAGCAAAGTTCAGTCCATTCCTGTCACCTTGCAGTAAGACATACAATGTATTAAAATGATATTTTCTCACTTTGACACTAGGCTCGGCAGCAGTCTCGCCGAAAGCAGTTCCCAATAAGCCTTGTTTTGGCACCCACTAGGGAACTGGCCTGTCAAATCTTTGATGAATCCAGAAAGGTAACCAACATGACTTGATTTACATGTACATTTGCAAAGTCTTAGTGTTTCAACCTCAGTGATTGAGGTTAATAGCATGCAGCAACATGTAACAAGAAGCAGTATTGTTGATATTGTAGGAGGCACAGTGGCCTCATGGTCAGTGTGCTCATCTCAGGATCGAGCGGTCTGGGTTCGAGCCCTGTCTGGGAACATTTCGTTGTGTTCTTGGGCAAGACACTTTACTCTCACAGTGCCTCTCTCTACCCAGGTGTATAAATGGGTACCGGCAAACTTAATGCTGGAGGTAACCCTGCAATTGACTCGCATCCCATCCAGATGGGAATAGAAATATTCCTAGCCGCTTCATGCTACAGAAACTGAGATAAGCTCCGCTTGGTCCATATGCAGACTTCACCTTTACCCTTTACCTAGACTTTTTTAGAAATGCTGTGTCTTTACAAAGCACAAAATGTTCACCCTCATTTTGCTTCTTTCAAGTCAATTGTGTTTTCTCATCTCTCTTATATAAAGTGTCTCATTTGTTAGTTACAGTTTTGTTAGGTTAAGGCCACTTGACTGAAAATGAGGTGGAATCCCGATTTTTCGAACCTCCAAGGGAAACAAAAATTGGTTTGAAAAATCAGATAGTTCAAGAAATCGGGGGTAAAATTACAGTGTTCATCAAAGGAGAGTAAAACAACTTTTGGTTTGAGTTATCGGGAGGTTTGCAAAAATAAGGGTTTGAGAAATTGTGATTCCACCCTAGTTCTCAAAGAGATGTAAAGGAAGCGCAATACTATCATTTCTGGATTCTACTGAAAGACGCAAGACTTTGGAGACAGGTCATGTTGACAGATAATCTTCTTTACCTTAACAGTTCTCATACAGGTCATATGTGCGACCTTGTGTGGTGTATGGTGGAGCTGACATTGGTGGCCAGCTGAAGGAGCTGGATCGTGGTTGCCATCTTCTGGTGGCCACACCCGGTCGTCTTGTTGACATGCTGGACAGGGGACGAGTGGGGCTGGACTCTTGCAAGTGAGAAAAGCAATTGTATTCTGTGTTTAGTCTTGTTAAATTGCATCTGTCCTTGAAATCATTGCACAGTATTTCTCAACCTCACTTATTTTAAACTTGGTTGTAGTAAGTCAATCTTAAAAAAGAAGAAAACATTTTACCAGAGGAATTGCTAACTTGTGAATATGGTACAGTTTGTTTATTTTATTTTTTTTTTTCAAATTCTTTAATCCTACAATTAAATAACTAGCATGTAGTCAAAGAAAAAAGAACCTTAATGAAACTCATCACAAATAGATGAGCTTGGGAACTGGTGCCTTAAAGGTTAGCGGGGAGCCAAAGCCATAAGCTGCTAGGAGGCATCCATGACAACCCTGGAAAGCAGGAACCACCCAATGAGCGTCCGCTAACCGGCACCGTCACACTGAAAGAAATTCAGTGGAAACTACTTACCTGAAGAATACTTACCCTGACCAAGAACAAAACAGGAGGGAGGAGAGGGTGCAAGAATCTGTAATGATTCGTGAGCAAAGCAGCGCAACTGATCCGCAACAATCAGCTGAATACACTACAACAATTATGCAATGAACCATAAACACCTGCAAAACCCCTGCAAAACCCCTGAAGGCCGCCCCACAGGTCACGTACTCCCAAATGGGGAAACCGCTGGCTGCATAAGCTCATATTTAACTTGCCTAAATGATATTAGCTGGATGGACATGCTAGCTGGCTACATTAGCTTGAGTTTAACCTTGCCTAAATGATATTTAGCCACATTTAAAAAAGTACAAATGTGAATTTTGTTAGGTTCCTTGTCTTGGATGAAGCTGACCGCATGCTGGACATGGGATTTGAGCCACAGATACGCCGCATTGTTGACCAAGACACTATGCGCAAAGCTGGTGAACGTCAGACGCTGATGTTTAGTGCCACATTCCCTAAAGAAATCCAGGTATCATTTAGTTTTCCATGTCCTTGCAAACAAAATTTCATCTTGTGACTTTAGGCATATGAAAAGATACCTCTTTGAACAAAGCAGTCATTCTTAACAGTTATTCTTTGTTGGTGAAAGACTGTAGTATGGCCTAAAGATAGAAAGTTCACTGGGCTAATGTGCTACATCCTTAAGTGCAGTACGTATTGCCCAATCAACCATTTGGTATGAACTATTGTATGTACAGTTAATTAAAATGCTCTTTTTTGCCTTCCAGATGCTTGCTAGAGACTTTCTAGTGAACTACATCTTCTTGGCTGTGGGTCGGGTGGGTTCAACTAGTGAGAACATCACACAGAAGACTATATGGGTTGATGAGTATGACAAGAGGTCATTCCTGCTGGATCTGTTGACTGCTTCAGGTCTGTAGATTGTCTGTCTCTTTACTTACATTATGCCAGTAGTTTACCAGGGACTGTGCAACAAGCTCTTAATTCAGCCATCAGTGGCTGTCAGCACCAATAGCTTAGTTTACAACAGGTTACCCTAGTGTTGTTTAATAGGGGGTGGGGGTTACACACTTTACTCTTCTACCCTCTTCTACTCCCTTTCTAGGAGTATGATTTGGTATCAGTTCACCTGACAGATGTGCCAGGGATATTAATGGACAGATCATTATTTTTTGGAGGGGGGCTGGGCAATTTCCAAAAAAAAAAAATTCTTACACAGCAAAAACTGCTGAAAAAAAAAATTGTGCAAGGGGAGCCAAGTGCTTTATACCATCCAGGTCATGTGTTTGACTTGGAAAAAAAAATCCTTGCACAATCTAAGGGTGAGAAAAAAACTTCATGCTCCAGAAAATTGCCCAACACCACCCCCCCCCCCCAACTTAAAAAAAAGGTCCATCCCTTACTTGTAATGGACTTATATACCAACAAAGCGGGAGGCAGTGGTGTAGGTTATGGGTCTGGTGGCACTACATGTAGACGTTGAGAACTACATCTATGTGCTGGCTTTGGACCGGCTGAATTTTTGACTTTGTATAGAGTACCAGTGCAAGCTTATTGTGGTTAATTGTGATGTCATGTTCTCTTGAAGGTCCCAGATCTCTGACACTAGTCTTTGTAGAAACCAAGAAAGGGGCTGATTCATTGGAGGATTACTTGTACCGTGAAGGCTATGATGCAACCTCTATTCATGGCGATCGCTCTCAGCGTGAGAGAGAGGCAGCTCTGCAGTCATTCAAGTCTGGCCGCACACCAATTTTGGTGGCCACAGCTGTAAGTAAATCAGGTGGCTCAGTAATTGTGATAATCTCTGGTGTCTTTTAATCTTCATTCAGGAGTATACAAAGTGTCATAAATTCACTTGCATGTCCTTACCAATTATCAATTGTGTATTTGAATCATCATATTCTCACTCGGCAATCCCTTAAAACTGTATAATGTAGTTTTTAATTAATGTACATGTAATGTTTGCATTTAGATTGATATACTGTTTTACTTACTGAAGATTTTAACTAAGTTTTTTACATGAAATGATCGATTGATTCATCAATCAATCAATCTAAGGGTACATTACAAACTCACAATGTGACCAGCTCTCAGTTGGCTTGATAGCGTAATTGGAAGAAACCGCACTGGAGTCATAAAGGTCTTGAGTTTAAATCTGGTTCAAACCTGAATATTTTTCAGGCCTTAGTTTTGCAAATGTTTAAGTTCTCTGCAGATCTCTCGTATCTATAAATGAATTTTATTGACTGTTGAAGCTATTCCTGAGTGTGTTTTAAATACCTTGGAAGAAAACTCGAGTGAGTCCTATATTTTCTTCTCTGCGACCACATGAACTGAGCTACAATAATTTTTTTCTTGATAGGTTGCTGCTCGTGGCTTGGACATTCCCAATGTACGCCACGTAGTAAACTTTGACATGCCAACTGACATTGAGGAGTATGTTCACCGCATTGGCCGTACAGGACGTGTAGGACATACTGGTAAAGCAACACAAGTTTCTCAAGTCATTCACTTTTTTCAACAACTTCTGTTTGGAATTCATTAGTAACTAACCTGATTGTATTAAATGTTGTTAGGTCTTGCCACATCATTTTTCAATGACAAGAACCGCAATGTAGCCAAGGACCTTGTTGAGCTGTTGAATGATACTAAGCAGGAAGTCCCAGGCTGGCTGGAATCCATTGCTTATGAGAGTAGTCAGAACTCAGGCAGGAACCGTGGAAGGAGGTTTGATATTACTTGATTTATCCTCAGGTCTCTATCAGTAGAAGTGGGTTGGCTTCATGGTTAGTGCGCTCGACTCCAGATCAAGCAGTCCAAGTTTGAGCCCTGGCTAGGACATTATGTTGTGTTCTTGGGCAAGACACTTAACTCTCACAGTCTCTCTCTCCACCCAGCACAAATGGGTACGACGAATTTAATGCTGGGATAACCCTGTGATGGAGTAGCATCCCATCCAGGCGGGAGTAGAAATATTCCTAATTGCTTCATGCTACAGAAATCAGGATAAGCTCTGGCCTGATGGGCCCCTTGGCTCATATGCAGCCTTAACCTTTTTTCTCTGTTATTTCGCTATTGCTTTGTCCAATATTGACAGAAAATCATCATTATTTTTCCAGCAGGCAATCAGCTGGTGGCTTTGGGTCACGGGACTACAGGCAGCACCATCACCACCATGGGGGTGGGGGTGGTGGGCCCCACTATGGAGGGTACGGTGGAGCTGCATATTGGAATCATAACCGCTATGCTGGAGGCGCTGGAGCACAGGATTGGTGGAACTAGTGCTGTGATGCTACCACCAAAAGTTGTTACATCATGTTTTCTTTGTTTGGTTAATGTTACAGGTGTTAACCACTTTTATTCTCTTTGATGAAATAAGTTAAATTTGGGACTGTTGCATTGGCAATATCTGGCATCAAATATGGCATCTTCAAATTGATTGGTGAAGTGTTGTGGAAAAGCGTGTACAAAGGTTTTCCATAGCGGCAGCTTATTCAGTGGATGGACACAGCTTGTGGTCAGATAAAGTATAAAGACCACTTGTGGTTTTCACAAATGTCAGGCTGTAAGGGTGACACATGCAGGAACCACATACTTCAGTGTCAAACTCTCTGTTCGTGATTTCTCTGGAAATCCTCAAGGAACACAACAAAATTCAGTTGGCTTGTTCAGTTCTCGTTCAAACTGCTGCTTATTAGACAGTGCCACAGCAATCTTCTGCTGTCGTTGTTTTCAAGTTCAGTCAAAAAATGTCTGGTTGATATTTTTTTCATGCAAAGTTCATTTGGTACACAATGAATTGGGCAACTGTGGATCAAGATACACTGACTATTTAATATCTTTGGCGACATTATTTTGAAAGTAAGTGTTGTTAAAAGGGTTACATTATCTGTGTTGACACAGATACATGTGGTCATTATCTCATTGTAGTTGATACTTAAACAAGTTATTTTCTTTGGGACTTTTATGGACATTGGAAAGGGGCTCATTTTGTGAGAGGTCCCGTATTTATATTTTGAATTCGGTCCTTGCATGGAAAGTCCATTTTGAGATGGGCTTCTTTCCTTAGCTTTTGTACTAATTTTGCCCCCAGTTACAGATTATTTCTCAGTTCTACAACTTTTGGGAATTTTCCTCAAAAAGCCTATTTGTGACAAACGTTACTTTTATGCAGTCCTAGGAAAAGAGTCACTGTGTTGGGCAAGAGCTCAAACGTCTTGTTTTTCGGAGCTTCTCCTTATTGCATTAGCAGTTACAAACAACATGTAGTTAAGCACAAAGTTAATTACTCTCTGTAAGCACAGAGATTATGTTTTGAAAATTTAAGAAATTTTCAACCAGCTGTTTAGGTCAGAAAAATTCCTAGCGAGCCAACCAAGTGGATAAGAACTTGGGAGATTTCTGAACAAGCAGTTTATTGCAATTACAAAATATGAAAAATCCAGTGGATGAATGTGGACTCACTACACAACACATCTTAGTTAGGTCAACTTGTTTTATTATAGATACTGACTCTATGGGCAAAATTGTGAAAGAATTTTGTCTTAACATGTCTTAAGAGCAGAACAGAAGACAGAGTTTTCCTGCTGTTATTTAGTGTCAATCCTTGATGAAAACGTTTCATTCATCTCGGTTCTACAGATAGATAGTACCCTAGTTCAAAATAGTTCGTCTGAAAAGTATTTATCATAGAACATGGCCCTTGAGACATTAGACGGAATATAGATATTATTATATAGAAGTATACAATGTCTTTTGATTAAGACTGCCACTAAGAAACACAAATAGATATTCGAGAAGTGAGATTTAAGCACAAGGGATAAATGTATTAGCTTTGTGCTTTAGCAGGATACTGTTCATTGTGCAAAGGGATTTTTAGTGCCTCTTGTATTCTGAGTTTAAGCAGGAAAACTCAGGTTTTAGTTTCATGTGTGTATAAGGGTCATAGTAGGCAGATTTTGTAGTCATTGTAACAAGATAACGTTATTTTGTAACGGATGACGTCCACTATAAGATTATTTTGTAATATTGCAGATCGCTCTGCTTTAGACTAAGAAAAGTTGTGTCGCCAAAGTATTTATGGATTTAAACTAAAGTACCAGAAGAAAAAATGTTCCCGTTTTCGAAAATCAGAAAGGTTTTAAACAAATAGTTTCAAAGAATATTTTATTTACAAATTCTTGCATGAAATTAAGAAAACAGTAATAATTTATGACGCCTTTTTTTGCCTTCGTCTGAAAAGGGCCAAGAAAGTGAAGAATTTCACTTTTTCATGCAGTTAAATTGAAAAGCATTTGTATCAACAAGGATAAAGCAAGCATCAAAAAGACACTGTAATTATATTGCATTTAATGAAAGTACAATGTAAATTAAAAATAAGGCGTCAAGACTAGTGCTCAAGAACATTCATTATTTTTAAGACCATTATGCATTAAGCCGGAATTATTGATGCTTGTGAATTTGTTCCTACATAACCTTTAAGATGTTTTTCTTTTCAGATGTTTAATTTTTGTTGAGTTACAAAGAAATTGAAAATGTGGGAAATGAAAATCAAGGTTTCCATGTTCAGTTGGTTATCCTTCTTAAAGTTAAATTAGAATACACTTAAAAAAAACCTTTCTAACTACAAAGTGCTCTAACTGAACGGAAAATTCTTAGTTTACTGTTAATGATCTCTAGAGTATTTATATTGGTCAGAAAACGGGAAAAGTTAAGCAGAGAAAAAGTCACTGTACCCGGGTGGGATCAACAAGGTAGCCTTTCGAAAATCAGAAACTACAACTGATATTCTGCAAATGTCAGGGATTTAGATGCTAAGAATTTAACTAAGTATAACTTGTGGTAAAAGCCAAATTTTGTTCCAAAGCCACTTATGCCTTGCACCCTATACATCTGTCCAAGGTAAAGCCGTGACACACATGACGTAATATACTCGAGGTACGACACACGAGAGATTTTGTGACGAGTCACGGAAGTCACGCCAACGTGTTACCATATAGCATGAAGTTGAAGATTGCTTTGGGAGAAAGTTTGGCCTCTATCAGGGTACTTTTGCTTACAAATCTATAAATTGTGTTCAGAGGTAGCACGATACCTGATAGCGTTCTATCAACACAGTTGCTGTAGCCTTCATATTTCAGTTTAAGTATATTCTGTTTATGCAGGTTGTTTTTTGGGGGAAGAGTTCACTGCCAAGGCAGTCAGGTTATTTGTATTTGATGTCAGAAGCCAATAAATTATTACCATTATAGTGATAATTATGTTTCCCGTACTTGTGTTACGTCGGTTATCGTATTCATTACTCAACTCGATAGAAACACGGGGAACATGTTCTCTATTTCATTTAGAAAATTCTGAAACGAAAAAAAAAAAAAAAAAAAAAAATGTGTTTTTTTTTTTTTATAAAACGTAAATTAAATTTTTTTAACATATAATAACGTAATAAGCGCGT
>Ga0126339_10001367_pt1 | contig 16405 bp, 8 predicted proteins | sample OrbTmetagenome_2_FD_92532 | JGI IMG/M metagenome (GOLD analysis project Ga0126339, IMG submission 92532) | Coral microbial communities from Petempiche,Puerto Morelos, Mexico - Orbicella T R C metagenome | ecosystem: Host-associated > Invertebrates > Cnidaria > Coral | place: Petempiche,Puerto... | reverse complement strand
TCAAGGCAAAAAAGGGAACAAAAACATACAACAAAAAAACTTTGTCGATTTTCAGAACCATTCCCCTGTCTTAACTATGTTTTGGGCTCAAATGATCCCCTGTTATTGCATAAGCCTCATATGGCGTGAAACGTCAGCTACACGAGAACAAATTTTACGTTTTGCAGCTTAACTGTTGAAAACAGATTTTGAACGGTAAAATTCATTGAACGAAAATAAAATAAACATCATGGTGTAGGGAGAAAACTGGATGCAGATATCGCTTATTTGACTATTTTTGTTATGTCACATTAACCTGCTATAGCTCTTTAGGGTGGACCATTTGACTATTGAGGGAGGGGCGAGTGATTTTGAAAACTATTTTGAAAAATATCCTGCAAGCATACTTGTACCAAAAAGACATTTATGTACTCGACCACTGCCGAAAAAAGCCAAATTAAAAGCAAGTTACCGACAAAAAAAATATCACACATTTCCAGAAAAAAAAAATTCTAGCCCATGTAAGGATTTAAACAAATTCGTACCTGTAACAAATCACTCAACCGCCTCCCCCTCTCAAAACTCAAATGGCCCACCGCTTAGTTTTGTTGACAGTGCCACAAGGGTGACGTTACAAAATCCAAAATGGCGTCATGGAACAATTTGCTCAGATTTTTAGTCGAATTAGTTTCTCTAAGTTCTGAAGTTTGTCCTGCGAACGAAAATGGAAACACACCAGTGGAAAACACAAACAAACCGTTGATATTCTCCCCCAAAATACAACAGTATTGGAAGAATACTCGTAGCAAGAATTAGCTATACTAAAGCAGTAAAGTAGAAAAAAAAAATACAGGAGAAGCTCTCGGGCGTCAACTGCATTTAATTCGTGATCACTGTTTAAATTAATCACAGGAAATTTCCAATAAAACATACCGTGAGACACAGCTGAAGCCAGCCGGGCATGGCGACGCCATTTCAACAAGTTTCTCCAGTGAAATACATTTGTTGAATACATGATTCTGCGAGTCGAAGAACTGACTGCGTCAAGTTAGTTCTACACAAAAAGACGTTCATTCAGGTTTCCATCGGTAAAATTATTAACTTTATTTAAATTTCTGAGACAGTTTTTTTCAGCGCGAACAACAAGAATCAGGTATATAAAAACATAGAAAGTTACACGCTCAAGAGTTGACCAGAGGGCATGGGGACTAATGGGGTTTCCAGGCTTCCCGGGCTGTAAGGAGTTTAACTGATTGAGACTTGGAGCATGCGCACCATTATTCCTGCCAATACATTGAGAATGTTCCTGCTGCTTGAGAAAAACTTAAAAGTTTTTCAATATAACATGAAATCAAGTTCTTCTGTAACTCTAACAACGGAGCGTTTTTCAGTACATTATGGAAACTCTTCGGATCTTTCAGTAGTAAAGATTTTGCAGCAAGCCCTTTCTTGAGCAATTCTCCACCGAAAGAAAAAGATGGCGACTGGTACATTTACCATAATTCTTAGCGCACGAAGACTTTAACAACGCTCTTAAGAACGGACAGAAAAGTTGTAGATAACATCTTCAAGCCTAGCATAAACTATGTCGTTAGCACAGGGACAAATATTGCAAAAATATGGCTTTCCTTGTACTTTATGGGCCGTGTTAGCTTTGCATGTTATTATGGTAAAATGTATAGCCGCCATTTTTTTCTAATGAAAGATTGTAGCAGTCGATGAACGGGAAGTTGTACTAAAATAAGGCTTCAATTTTCTTTGCATGGCAACGGTGGTTTTATGAGAACAAATGAGTACGTTTCTAGGAGATTCAAACAAAACTAGTCTTAATCATTTAGAATCGATCTGCATGTCAAGTACAGGGGTAGAATTAGAATAATTTCCAATTTCCTACAAGAGCCTCCTTTACCCCCATCCCTCTTCTTCTAGCACGATCGTCCCATGATGAACAAACCATGTGCGCACCAACAAAAGGCGGAACCCTCCTTAATTTAAGATAGTTTTGGGTGATTGGTGGAATTTGACACTGTCTCGCAGTTAGGTGGCAAAACTGCTGGGAGTAATTATAATAATATTTGAATATTTTGCATGCAAAAGGCAAGGCAATGCCGAGTTTGACAGCGCTATTATCGTGTTGCCAGTTGCCAGCGCGCGCTACCGTAATGCAGCTATACGCCACACTGTGACTTCATAATGTGTCTCAGCAAATTTATCTCGTGCAGCTTCTTATCGCTTCGTTTTAGAGCTTAGATTTCACAGTGATTTCTGAGCTGCACGTGATGGGACTATAAAGCCCTTTTGTTCAATATAGGCCGGTCGCGCCGCGGTTGAATTCTATCTTCACCATTTTGACTTGCTTTCGCATCACAACGTTTTTCAGCTTCTTGTCAACTAGCGCACTTTGCTAGAGACGGATACTGACAGACAACACAAAGCTGCGTTTGAACAAGGATACATTAGATAACGGTAACGTCGTTTATTGACAAACTTGTACTTCATGTTGCTGAAGTAGAATTTCATTCACATGTATCTCGATCAGTCACCAAATAATAGCAATCATCTTCGAATGACTGTTCTAGCACTACGCTAGCGGGTACACCATTAAACCATTCCATTACCAGTTTATTTACATATAAGAGTGAAGATTACATCATAAAATCGCACTATATCATACACAAACGATTTAACCAGCTAGTGATCGCGTTCTTTAGTGGTTTCTCTTGCCAGGTCGGGAGGGACTGTGCCGTAACCTTGTTCAGTTTATTGCACACGCTTTAGTGGCGACTTTATAGAACAAAAAAAAATAACTGTCGAGAAACTAAAACTGGACACCCTACCTCACTAATACAGTCATGTATTCGTTAAATTTCATAATGAGTCGAGCCGAGTAAATATCGATCGATTCTACGAAGATGATTTAATCATGTCATTTACAGAAAGAAAACTACCTTAAATCGATATAACACATGGCATTGAAACACATCTAACCATGTATGTCGTCTTCTTTCGCGGAAGAATTAGAAATTCGAGGACTTCGCCGTTTGGTGGTTGTCATACGATTTATTCGCTTTTTTTTTTCCTCAGGCAAGCCCGTTTTTACAAATACAACTCTTTTTCCAGCAAAGTGAAATGATACAGCCAAGAGCGAAGCAAAGTTACGTCCAATAGAAAGTTTGTTCGTTCGCTGTCTCGCTCAACCCAAGAAATTTGCGTTGAGTAAGTTGTCCTCGTTGACAACCTCGTGCCCGTTTATTACTTCAATGCATTTGTAGTAGACCTCCAAGTATTTGTATACGTCTGTGCATGACTGGTCGTTGAAAAAGAACTTTGTGCATCTTATTTCGCACATGGTCGTCCCCTCGCAGGCGTCTTTTACTTTTGTGAGAAAGAGAGACGTTGTCGGGCAGTATTTGTTGTACTGTAGGTTTCCTGTGTGCTCTGTGCACAGACCAAAGTTTCGTCTTCCCCAGAAAGCGGAGATTATGCTTATGTGTTTGTACTCATTACATCGCAGCCAGGCTGTGTCCTCTTCGCATTTCACTGTGCCGTTCTGTACGAGGAAAGCAGAAGAGTGATCAGTTTCTATTTTCTCCTTACAATATTATTGCTCTCTGGAGTGAGAGGGTGAGAGAATCCAGAATTGAATTATTAGGTATACACAGGAATGAAAAACAGTAAATCACTCTACTTACGTATCTAATTGGTGTAGGGCCGGGAGAACCGGGGGGACCCGGTGGACCTTGCATACCAGGCATACCGGGCATACCGCTACCTCCGGGGAAACCTGCAGGACCGGGTAAACCGGGAGCACCAGGAGCGCCGTCCATACCAGGAGGACCCTGGAAACCAGGAGCTCCAGGAAGACCGGGACTTCCTGGGAAACCGGGGGGACCGGGGTCTCCCTTAAATCCCGGAGGTCCTTGAGGTCCTGGGGATCCGGACATTCCTGCCATACCGTTCATACCAGGCGGACCTTGCAATCCTTTGAGAATGAAGCCCAGCGTTACATTCTGATCCTTGAGTAGTTTGTTAAGCAGAGGGGGGACTGGAGACACGGGCAGCGACGCCTGCAAGAAGAAGAACGGCATGGAGCAAATTGAGTTGATGTTGGAATACTGGTGTTTATCGATTGCATTTATTCTAACTCTTCAAAACAATTAATGGCAAGATCTATTTTCACAATCTACCACAGTTTCGACGCTATTTATTTGTTTTCTAAGAGAGTACAAGGCCCCATTTGAGGTAAACTACCTTGTTCCAAAAATGTTTATTCCAAACAAACTAGTCAATACCGTGCTTAAATAAACTGAGATCAGTACTATACCCTATCAATCAATTTAGTGCATTCACTTTTTTATCAGTCTCAGCCTATCTAGATAATACGCACATTGCTCTAAATGAGAGTTTGAAATTTAAGAGATTCTATAAGACACCTTTAGAGACTTAAGAAGAGTAAGATTAACATATGCATACGGCGCTTTAATATCAGTACTGGTTCAACTACAGATGGGTAAAAACCAATAAAAATATAAGGACAATTTGACTGGGTATATAAAGATGGGTCCACCGTGACTTCTCTTGTAATAACTACTAAAATCGCAGTAAATCGAACTAACGGCCTGATTAAGTTACCATTAGACACATAGCTATGAACTACCGCTTACTACCGCCACAGTAGCCACCGGGGAATATATCACACGCCACCATGATATTAACCCCATTTTACCGTTGAATTACAAGCACACTTATGTTCAAAGAAGGTCGTTACCGATTTGTGTGTGGCCGCATGTAATGACGCCAAAACGACCGCAACCACCGCAAACATCGATCGTGGCTAGGATTTATAAGGCGGTAGGCTGTTCCTGGACTGACTTGTTAATCTTTGTTTGTGATGTCTTTTCCCTCAAAACCTTTCAGTCCTGTTTTCAACTCGATAACGTTCTAAAAGTCACGGTCGTTCTCGTCATATAGAAGAAATTTTGGCTAGAAATATAGCAAGTAAACGGAGGGAAAAAAAAAGATCTGAACGACGTGTAATTGTAAAAAATTAACAAGTAACTCCTTTCACAGTTAACTTCACTTGTGCCATATTTGGCGTTCAAGCAGGTGGGACGACACCAAATATGGCGCGCGATCAAAACATTTTCAAATGGTACCAAGACGATTAAAAGTCAAACGATATGTTATAATCTATATGGCCTTCTTCTACAAAGCCTTTTATTCTTGAGATAAATTGTTAGCCATTGCCTAATAATCAACTTTAACGCCGAACAACTTTCGGTGTATTCATTAACCCAAGACGCCACTTGACCATTTTCACTCTAAGCTAAAAATGACTGTTAAAGATAATAACCATAAACCTAAATTATACTGCAGTGCATTAAATGCATAAAAGTAAGAAACTTCTGAACTACGACCATAAGATGTCATATTAATTTCTCAGCGTTTGCAAATAGTTAGTTTGTGTAAGCACGAACTAAGTCATCCAAACTGATACGCTCCCTTGATCAACCACCAACCGATCGATCAATCGTTCGATTGATCAAACGTTCGATCGCTTAAGCCGACATGCCTTGTAAACCAAAACTACTGAATCGTTTGAAAGCCCGTACTCACCGATAGTTCGAAATGGACTAGGCCTATGGCGACTAGTACCGCCAAGGATGCGATCCTCATGACCTAGGGAACAAACAGAAAACACTATTTTCAAATGACCGGCCCTTTCTGGCAGTCCAACATAGGCGGGAGATGGGGCGTTGGGGTATCTAGCCTGCCTACCGTGACTTCATCCCACCAGTAAATTGTTTATATATTAGACAACTGGTGAATGAATTGTTAATTATCTTTGTCTCATGACTAAACTATTTGGGGATAACGTAGTTTTGTATGAAGGGAAGGCAACACTCTCTTGACTGGTCCGCTCGACAGGTGTGCAAAATCTGTCACCACTCGACCAATCACAAAGCAGTATTTTGACATTTCCAGTTCTGGTTTGTAATTTTTGGATCTTTAGCTAACGATGATCTTTCAGCCGAGAATAATGAGATTTGGAAAAAGTCTTCTTCGCGGGCTTTCCTTTTTAATAAAACTTGACTATTTAACTCTTCATCTAGGAAGTTCTGACAGTTGTAGACAAAATGGAACCCTCCTTTGAGGAAAGTTTAAGTTTGTTTGAGCGACCCTTTCCCCTCCCCAAATTGACAGGTTCAGCTTACACCTGTTGTATCCCAGACAACGAGATATAACGAGATTTTAGCTGCACAATTCTCTTCCTCTAGAAATCACATTTAAGTGGATATCATGTCAATTCCAAAGCGTGCAAAAGGAAAGTATCAATTTGAGAGTAAATACACAGCATTCATGTCATACTCGTTCGTCCAAAGTTATTTCGCGCTGATAGTCTTCATTACAGAGTCTTACTCCAACGCGAGGTACACAAGCAGATGTATGACAGTTCCGTTGAAAGTTTTAGAGATAAAAGCTTTTTACTTACCATGATTTCCCTTAAAAATACCTTCACTTAACGCTATGATATCGCCGCTCAGTGGAGTAGATCGTCGATATCGGTGGGACAAGACTTGCACTAGCAAATATGTCACCCGTAATGTCTGCAGGAAAGGTCCTTTAAAAGTGATATCATGTAAGTCCTGATACAGATAAAAAAACACCTTGAAATTCTTCGTCCTGAACAGATGTAAGCTCTCCGTTCGGAAAACCAACCACGCACGAATCTAACGGTTCTCACACTCCTGTGAAATGTGCTCCGATGTCAAAAGACTAGCGAACTAAGGATGGACAGAAGAGCCGAGGCAATTCCCACCGATATCAAACAACCACTTGATCCACACAGAGTTTCACGGCCAATGACGGAAACATCCACTTATGCAAAACCAACCTGCAGTTGTCAGCCCGTAGAACCCAAAATATTTGGCTGGCACTAAAGGAAAGATGTTCGCGCTCTTTGCTCAACTGACTTGGCGAATTCTCTCCACAATAAGAGAACTTTGATTGATTGATTGATTGGTCGAGCGTCGGCGCCTGAACTGAGCCCGCGATATTTAGCGGCGATATGGTAACGCGCTCAACGTGGCATCACCGGCCCCGCGTGAGAGTTGAAACACTTGATACACAACATTAAGATACGATGACGTAATGTGTTGACCCTGAACTCCCACCAGCCAATCAGCGCCCGCCGTTTTCCGCGCGAGCAGGTTGCCAGAGTGTGACTACACGGTCAAATAAACATTGGAGTTTTTTTATTCACGCGCTCTCGAAGATCAAATCACTGATTTTTCCTGCATGGTTTTCACCTCCGATCAAACATGACGTTGCAACATTTTGCTTCGTTTAGTATTTCACTCAAGACTTCCTCGTGTGATGCGAAACTTCCAAATTATCTTATTCCCTGTTTTGTCTTGCAAAATGAAAGCGCTCTGACGTAATGTTACTCAATACCAAAGTGTCATAAAACACTTAGGTGTCAATGGGACACTGAGCTATCGAGGTCAAGGAGACAATGATGTGAAGAAAAATTCAAAGATTGTGAACTTCATTCTCTAGTAGGTTCTACACATCGATCCTTAAACATAATCAGTCGTTTATAATCCTAGAATCACTGATCAATGAAATTTTCACTTAACCCGCTCTTGTATGTTTGATTGACCGTATTAAGATTTAGTGAATAACTTCAAGGTTGATAATTTTTAATGGCATTTTCTAGTAATTGTCTTTTCCTGGCTCTATGACACTTTTCTTTCACTCGACACCTCTGCGCACAAAAGCAGCAAGCTGTACAATACTTCGGTGTTGTGATATCGATGTCTTCTTGTTGTGAGTTTAACAGTCAGTTCCATTGTTAGATAACAATCGTAACATTCAACTATTGTGCAAATGTAATTTATCCGGGGGGGAAGATAGCAATCAAAAACCGGCCGATTCTGATTCTAATAAGTTATCTGGCTTCACTTAAGATTTTGCGTAAAGCATCAATTGTGAATCTGACTGCGAAAAACCGCTCAAATGGTGCACATCAGAGTACTCTTCACTAGCCATTAATTAATTTTCTGTCTCTCTTCGCAACACTGAAAATGTTTTACGCTGGAAGGATCACTTTTGTTGTGGAAGAAGATTCAATAACATGCCAAATTTCCTCCATAAACACGATAAATACTGAAAAAATACTGTTTTATTGCCTGTGATACTCAAAAGAGCCTCAGTAAAGAATCAAATCCGCATGGCCGATCAAATAGAACTACAAGAAAAGTGCACTTTCTTTCGTTAAGCTGAGCGGAACAAAACCACTATAAAACCCCTATCACTGATTAACGCTATTGATTTGCAATTTTAACTTATATTTCTTCCAGGAGTTTGTAAATTCCGTCTTGCAGTAAACTATCTTAGTTAGAGACCATTCAATTCATCAGAAGGTTAGGTCACGAAGTTAAACAATCCCCGTCGAGTTCTAAATAACTGGACTTTACTTTCAAAGGAGAGCTTTAATTAAAAGTCATTTCAACATTACTTTCAAAGGAGGGCTTTAAAAGTCATTTGAAAACTTGGCCTGTTGAAAACTACGCCTTCCCAATTAATTCAAATAGAAGTGCAGTTGACCCTTTTAGAAATTTGAATACAAAACTTATTCCTGATCAGTCAATCAGTAGAATGATTCCTGTTACAAAAACTTGGATCTATAGATTGGAGAGCACCGTGTTTTAAGAATTCTAGAAACAGCAAATAAGTTGCAATCTGATCAAAGAATTGATAAGATTTCCGAGTGAAAAGTGCAAAAATGAAACAAAAAATATGATGATAAAATGTGGAAGAAATAAAAACAGATTCTTTTTGGCTTTTTGTCCAACGTAACAAGTGCCAAACGGTTTACTAGTATATTACAATGCCAGCAAACAACTGAACCAATCTTTGTGCGATAGTTTTTGTGTTTGCCAATTCAGCTCACATTATTTTTCAGAAGAACTCTTTAAACACTAGTCTAAAGATCATTCAAAAACATAAAATAAAGTCAAGTCTTTGTCAAGAGTGTTTAATTTGCAATGTGAAAAGGCGGGAATTGCTTGAAAGACATTGATCGTAGCGACAATATTTGCATATACTGTTACTGACAACAATATGTTGTCTGGGTTTCTATCAGTAAATATAGAAGTGGTAAGTTTCAGTGGAGATAGAACTACAGTAGATCAAAGTTCCTCGTGCACTTACAGGGTAGATGAATATCACAGACTTATAAACGCAACAATGAAGATGTCTTCTGAGAATCTGGCTACCAAAGCACTCACGATTTATGAGAGTATATCCAGACATCAACAACATATCTATTGTTCAACTAAATCGCTAATAACGCTAAAAGCATATAAAGCAAAAATAATAATAGAAAAACTTAACGGAAAAGTCAACAAACTGAAACTTGATTTTAACTGAGAGCAAATTGGAGCTGAAGCGCAGGTATTAAAACTCGGTCGTGTTTTTTTTGTTTTGTTTTTTTCTAGATCAGCACACATTCTTGATTACGCGGTGATTACGCGGGAATATGAACTGAAAACCCTCCTTCTGAAAATCTGTCAAAATGAATCTACGGAGTAAGGATAGCAGTTTTTGCCTGAGGTTTTATGCACAAATAAAATTTTTCAACATCAAAGCTGGATTGCCCGTTGAAGTAGCCAGGAGAAAATAAAACGCCCTGGGTACTTAATGGTTCTTAATCGCAAGCAATCGGCTTGTAGTTCCCATAGACAAAATTGAAGTCTTTCTAGCTTTGAATTCTGTCGATGTAATGCTAGCCTATGTGCATTCAAATGAAAGTTAAACATTGAACAGAATAATTCTATATGGTAGCATGCTGGTAAAGTTGTCCTATCTTCAAACTTGCGGTTGTGGGTGAAGCCCTGATGTGTGACCATTCAAATGGAAGGTATCGAGCAGTACTTTTACTGTTTCTTACTTACTTTTTTACAAAATCAAATTTGGAGTCCTTTGTTGTAGCCTTGGGCGCTCTTAATATAGGAAAGCTTGATTTTATAACCAATTCAAAAATAACAGAAATGTTAAGTATGAAGCAATTACAAAATACTTTGATATATGTACTGTTGGTTTCTCGGTTCCTTATAATGCACATTCGAAGTTGTCATAAAAACAACGTCTTTACAACGAGAAGGCACGAAAGACAACAGTAACCAAAATGCGTTTTCTATACAAATCTACCTCGCATCTAGACTCACAGTGATAACATTACTTTCTCAAAGCAAACTTCATTCCCGTTGTCAAAGTTTACTAACATGGTTGCCATGGCAAAGGGACGCTCGTTCTCCCATCTAACATGGCACAGGTGGCAACTGGTGACCACCACGGAAAGGTCAATACAACTAATTCAATTTGTACAAGAGCGAGAAAAATGCGAAGCACTTGGAATAAGTGCGAAAAGCTGTCAAAAACAAAACTCGACATTTTCTTCAAGGTGTAGTAAAATAAGGATAGCTGCGTCAAAGTATTGAAAACACTGATCTTTAGTCGGGTTTTACCGCCTGACCGTTAAATAACGGCATTATCGACTTGTTATGCCATATATTGCCGTCGTAACTATTTAGGGAAAGCAAGCAATTTTAATAAATCTTACAATACGTCTTCTTGTTTCATTGCTAATCGGTATTCCTTTAACTTTGAACGAGAAATCAAGAGTTTAAAAAGTCAATGTCTGTAATTTGAAAAGCACAATTGAAGAAGTCCACCCATTTCTTCACCCAGTCCGATTCATGGTAAAAGCTAAAAAAACAAAGATCAAAAGCTTACTTACGAGTCTGGTTGCTGTGTTGTCTCGTCAAAAGTCTTCCTATTTCGAACACCGCTGTGCCAACCACAGATCACACATGCTACTCACAAAGAAATGTCTTGTAATAGATCTTGTTCCTTCTCTGAAAACAAGAATAAACGGGGCTAGACGTCAGTTGAACGCGAACAACAAAGCCCCGACGTTAAAACTATTGTTCTCGCCTTACTTGTTCTGGCTTACCCATAAGCCACCGGTTCGACTACAACCTGCCATTCAATTGATCGATTCCGTGCACTGATTGGCCGGTTCGGGCGTGTTCCTGTCAGCCTCATTTCTTTTTAATCGGCGCACTTTGAAAGCAGCTAGAGATCGAAGGTACGTCATATTCTGTGGAAAGTGTCGGCAAGGGAGTCTATGATGTGATAAGGAGGGGATTTGCAAGCATTTCAGAAAGCTATTTTCGTTTGGTGCGCGAAAACGGTGATACGACAGAAAATGCTATTTTGCAATGTATGGATTGCGCCCTTGGTTGGGGTGGGGTGACAACCAACGATTTATTTAATGGATTTTATGGTGTGGTATCGTGTAACTGCGAGATAAGAAACCTTTGTTTTTATGATCGCGAGACGGATGTTAGGAAACTGATTTGTTGGAATATGTTATATTATAACACTTTTTGAAGCCCAAGATAAAATATCGGGAAAACTACGAGAGGCAAATTTTGGAGGAAGCTGCAGGATGGTTTAATGCTTAATTATGTTATTTGAAAAAGAGTGCTGTGTCCTGTCATAACAATGGCATCAATGACTACGGTGGTTTAAAAAAAACCAGATTCCACTCTGGAGTGTTACGATAGTTCGGTCGCTGGAGTATATAACAAGACATTGCAATTGAGTTTTGACCGTCCTTCGAATCAGAGCGGGATTGTGTGATACCGCTTTCTTGACAAAGGATCACCGATGACGTTGTTGTCTGGCTTGCTTGCCTCACCTGCCTCAGAGCAGAGAAGTTGAGTAACTCTACTGGTATAATCTAGATCATTTTACGGCAATATGTTAGACAAGCACAACCTCATTCAGTTACGACTAGTCGCGCCGCCGCCATGCTTTAGTGAATTCGCGTCACGGATCATTTCTTTGCTTTGTGTTTCTTTTATTTGGCTTGTTCAGTGACCGAACGAGACTAAGCCAAGTGGTTAATCCTCCGTAGGAAAAAAGATGGCGGATGTACATTTTACCACAATAACATGCGAGCCTAACACAACTTATAAAGTAAAGGAAAGCCATGTTTTTGAAAAATTTGTCCCTGTGCTATCGACGTTGTGTATGCTAGGTTTCAAGATTTTTGAACTTTTTCTGTACGTTTTTATGATGGTGGTTTTAAAGATTTTGTGCTCTAAGAGTTATAGGTAAATGTACCAGTCGCTATTTTTTTTCCCTACGCAGGATTCTACACTCACGCTCTCACCATATCCTTCCAACAACCACATTGTCACGATTACTATTTGCGCACTCGATCGACGAGAGATGACCAGCTACAAAGTACTTGACAGCTCTATAGCAACTTTAAAATTGTTAAAGGAGCCCAGTCACGGTATTTTTAGTTATTTTGGCCACGTACAAAATTACCTTTAAATTGAAGGAAACCTGAAAATAATAGTTTACTAAGTCAGAAAAACACCAAAGAGAGAACAATAAACCATAAGGAAATAGGATGATTAAGGACTGAGAAGATTAACACGGATTACAAGAAGCGAACTTGAAAAATTTAGGCTAGACTTTTTAAGATGTGCAAGCCATGACTTTTTACGAGCCAACAGGACATCTAATAAGAAATACATGTGAAGAATGGGTGGGCCTTCCAGGGCATTTTTTCTGCCAGTGTCGCAGAAAGACTATGTCCTCGATTTCACTTCTAGTGATTAAAATCCGCTTTCCCGGAAGTTCAAAGTTTTTCAAGAAACGACACGCCAGGCACCTGTCTACCTATTGTAACACTTTAGCTATTTAGAATAGTTAGTGATACTTGTTAGGTCACGGATCAATCCGCCGTCGGAAACAAGATGGCGATTGGTACATTTACCCATAATTCGTAGCTCAAGGAAACTTAAAAAACGCTCCTAAAAACGTATAGAAGCGTTCTAAAACCTTCAAACCCAGCGTAGACAATGTCGATAGCACATGAAAAAATACTGCTAAAATGTGGCTTTTCTTGTAATTTACAGGCTGTATTAGGCTCGCATGGTATTGTGGTAAAATGTACAGCCTCCATCTTTTTTCTAGGGAGGATTGAGGTGGAAGGTAAAGGTCTCCTCACCATTTAAACCGAGATAAATCTTAACCACACATTTTGATCGAACCACGCCAACTGTTTTCCTTAGCCACACTTTTAAGAGCGCGCTTTTAAATAAACCGGACGCACTTTATACAATGCACACTTCAAACACAGTGAGTTTAAATGATATTGCGATGCTTTAGTGGGTTGACGTGTGCGCTTATACGCTAAACTACTAAGGCGCATGGTGTAAACGAGTGTGCGAGGCACACGTGCGCAGCACGTGGTATTTTTCTAGCTATGTTACTTTTAGCTTGCGCACTCATGTTAAACGCAAAGTTGATATATTCTGTAATGGAAAATGCGGTGTTCCCTAGAAAGAAAAGATAACGTAACATGCCCATCACATGTAAATTAGAAGAGGACAATAACAAAACGGCAAACGAACTATAAGGACGATACCCGGTGCTAAAGATAAACGAACGAGTTCACTCTCGCCGCAGTAAATCACACGAAGCCATGAAAATTAACAAGAAACTGACACTGAAAAGTTTCAGTTTTCAGTTTTTTATCATTGCACCCTATTTACAGAAAAACAACTTAACATAAGATGGTTTGCAATGATATAGGAAAAATAAATACAGATAGAAATTAACTAGAAGAAACAATATTTCATTGTGTACAGTGACCAAAGTAGCCAATGAGCTTTCGAGTAGGTCACTGTCATGCAGATATAAGTTATAAACAATATTGTTAGAAACCTAACCGAAATAAGATCATTAGATGGAACAAACGTTTCACGAAAGTAATTCCCTCGAGAATTTGAACGACATTGGCATACTCGTTATAACAACTAGACCCCACTTCAAGGCCGTGGTAGCTTTACTTTGCTTGTCGTTCAGTCTGAGACATGAAGAAGAGCTTTAGAACAGGTTGCACGCTTAGCTAGGAAACCATCGTTGCGATTAACCTGTTCCAGAAATTAGGTTAGCTGGAAGCAATACCAAAGGGACGAGAGAGGAAATGAGGAAGGGTCATGCAACTTTTTCTGGCTGCTCTACAACTAACAGCCTGTCGGCACACTTCTAATAATACTTTCACGCGGAAAAAGGAAAGGAAATAGTAGAGATTTGCGCAAATTCAACGCCTTTGACGGGCTGTGTTGCGATACTATTTTTTGCTCCCCTAACGCAAGTGTTGCATTCACCAATGAACGTAAGTTTACTGTACAGCAAAAATGGGGAACCCTTGTTTCATCATTCAATTCTAGCCAGGTCCTTTAACAAATAATACACTAATTAAGTCCCTGCCCTTTAAGTCTTTTAAATGGACGTTAAACTGACATTCCTAATTCACTGAAAACAACTGACTGTGATGATAATCATGGTAGCTATTAAACATACGCAAACAGTTTTTGTACTTACAGGCTGATTAATTTGACAGGAATCTTGTTCTTGTTCCGCTCTTTGTCTTTTTTTGTTCTTCCCTTTCTTTTAAGCCCCATTCGCTTCCATGCTGTCCCATAAGAAACGACTATCTATGTCTAGAAAAACAGGCCTGTATTCTGGTACAAAGTCTTCTGAAAAGACTCTCCGAGTTTTGCTAAGCACGCTAGCCTGATATTTCCAACCTCTCGTAGTCTTCTTCCCAGTGGTTACAAAGTTTGTCACGCGACGCTTCTCCGCACAAATTCTCCGTACCGATCGTGACACATTTCCTGTAGTACAAGTTAGAAAACTGAATTTTACGTCGGTGATCAGTTTTGTTATTCTTCAGACCTTCGTCAGTAATTTTACACTGATACAACATCAACCCCTGTCTTCTACGTTTCTCTTAGGTTACCCTAAGAGGGGTCTGAAGGTGTAAGCTGGGAACTGGGTTTCACCTATTTTTTCAACAAGAAAATAGGATTCCGGTCTGATAGGGATTGAGGCTACGATTGGACAAATACCAGGCTAGGGAATAGGATTTGGGCGAGGTTTGGGCTGAAAAAAGGGATTTATCCCTACACCTTCTCCTACATGCAGGGCCCTCCCCTAACAGTGTGCTTGTTACCATTTAGACTTCAGGGCGGAGAGAGGAGAGAAAAGTGCCTAGGGAAAGAACACTGACAACTCTACGATCCCGGTCAGAGTTGGACTCCAGGGCTGTCGACCCTAATTGCTGCGGCGACGACCAGTACCTTGAAAAATTACGAAACTATTGAGAAGTTTACCTAAGGCACGCACGTACTTGAGATGATGATACCACTTCTTCCATTTGGCAACTCGTCTAAAGAAGTGATAAACCAAGTCATCTAATTCATTTATTCATCCTCGTTCTTACTTACTCGTTTGTCCCAGTTCCAGTGCTCCATTATATAACTTTGCAGTTTTGTTTGCTATTTCTGTTGCGTTTGTAAACGTTGTATTTATCCTTTGAAACTACGCTGGGCGTTGCCGTGTCCATTACACCCGTTCGCGGCCTACCTACAAATACCATCCCACTTATTCAGAGTGGTGAACCTTGCCGGGTTGAAGTTGTACGGGGGATGTGATAGTTATCAACATTTTTGGCGCGGGGTGCCGTCCAGTTATCAAAGTTGATATCCATTTTGGACAAAAGCAGATCCTCTCCAGACCTTATAACATATCTGTATTTGTACAAGGGGTATTCTTTCGCTCAATGTACAGAAGAGTTTGCGTGATAAGACGCAGCAACTGTCAGAGGTTATTTCTATCTCATTTTGTTGTTAGATGACCCTTGCAGTTGTTTGCGATTTAAGCAACTGCAGCGAGGTAAACCTGAAAACTGAAAATTCAGGGCTTCAACAGGTTGGAACCCATAAACTCCGCGTGACCGGAGCGATGCTCCCACCGAGATAATTTATGTGGGATACATCAAAGCGCACAAAATGTACAGCAAAACAGGATCCACGCAGTTGTTAGCAACCTTCGCGCTAGGCTATCAAAAACTGAAAAAAATAAAAGACTTCGGTCGCTATGTCTTCAAGGCATTTTTTTCCTTGAAACACTGCAGCAAGTGTAAAATGAATAATATATAAACTGAATGAAATGCTACATCAGCCCGCAATATGTTTCTTATTCTTTCGGACCAAAATAAAGTACGAAATACAGTCAGTGGAACCTTGATATAACGAAGGCCCAAGGAACTGGCAAAATATGTTCGCTATAACGAGGTGTCGTTATATCGAGGTTCTTTTCCATATATTTTGAACCATTACTGGGGCGAGGAATATCGTTCGTTATATCGAGGACTTCGTTACACAGAGGTTCGTTTAATCGAGGTTCCACTTTTCTGTATAAGTGATTTGATGGAATAAGAGATTTAACTGATAACGAAATTGAACCACCCTGTTTAAAAGTTCTTCCC
>Ga0126339_10001366_pt1 | contig 16405 bp, 11 predicted proteins | sample OrbTmetagenome_2_FD_92532 | JGI IMG/M metagenome (GOLD analysis project Ga0126339, IMG submission 92532) | Coral microbial communities from Petempiche,Puerto Morelos, Mexico - Orbicella T R C metagenome | ecosystem: Host-associated > Invertebrates > Cnidaria > Coral | place: Petempiche,Puerto... | reverse complement strand
TCCCGATCCAGGACATGGGTGGTCGGCAAGCCCTCCAGGCCCAATGCCCGGGCCAGGTCCCCCGGCCGGTCATGGTACAGGGGCAGATGCGTCAGGCGCTGGCTCTGGAAGAATGTGCGCAGGTCCGATACCGGCCCCCGGTCGGTGGACACGGCCACCACTGCCAGCCCCTCGCCGCCCAGAGTCTCTTGAAGACGATCGAGCGTCGGCATCTCGCGCAGGCAAGGGCCACACCACGTAGCCCACAGGTTCAAGACCACCACCCGGCCCCGGAAGTCGGCCAGCGACACGGCCCGGCCCGCGCCATCCCGGAACACGGCGCCCTCGATCACCGGTCCGGCCGCCGTCGCGGCCTCCAAAAGCGCCCCCGGATCGTCTCCGCCGGGTCCCCGGGCGGCCTGCTCCGACAGGCGCGGCATCACCCAAAGCACGGTGACGCTTGCAACGGCGAAGCCGATGAGGATGATGGCCCCCAGAATCAGAACCTGGGCCAGGGACAAGGCGCGCGGGCGGCGGGTCCGGGTCACGGTCAAGGTTGAGCTTCCCTGATGGATGGCATCGTGAACGACGACGACAAGAAGACAGCGAGCGGCAACGACGCGGGCACCAGCGCCATGTGGGGCGGGCGGTTCTCCGCCGGGCCGGCGGAGATCATGGAGCGGATCAACGCCTCCATCGCCTTCGACAAACGGCTGTACAAGCAGGATATCGAGGGATCGCGCGCCCACTGCCGCATGCTGATGGACACGGGCGTGATCCCCCGGGCCGATGGCGAGGCCATTCTGTCCGGCCTGGACCAGGTGTTGCAAGAGATCGAGACGGGTCGGTTCGTCTTCAAGACCGAGCTTGAGGACATCCACATGAACGTGGAGGCCCGCCTGCGCGACATCATCGGGCCGGCCGCCGGGCGCCTGCACACCGCGCGCTCGCGCAATGACCAGGTGGCCACCGACTTCCGCCTGTGGACCCGCGACGCCATCGACGGGCTGGATGGTGCGTTGCAGGGCCTGCAACGGGCGCTGATCGACCAGGCCGAAGCCCAGGCCGACGCCGTCATGCCCGGCTTCACACATCTTCAGGCCGCCCAGCCGGTGACCCTCGGCCATCACCTGCTGGCCTATGTGGAGATGGTGGGCCGCGACCGGGGGCGCCTGGGCGACGCCCGCGCCCGCCTGAACGAGAGCCCCCTGGGTGCCGCCGCCCTGGCCGGCACGGGCTTTCCCATCGACCGCCACGCCACCGCCGCCGCCCTGGGCTTCGACCGGCCCATGGCCAACAGCCTGGATGCCGTCTCCGACCGCGACTTCGCCCTGGAGGTCCTGTCGGCGCTGTCCATCTGCGCCGTGCACCTGTCGCGCCTGGCCGAGGAACTGGTCATCTGGACCAGCGCCCAGTTCGGCTTCGTGCGGCTGTCGGACCGCTTCTCCACCGGCAGCTCCATCATGCCGCAGAAGCGCAACCCGGACGCCGCCGAGCTGGTGCGCGCCAAGACCGGCCGCGTGGTCGGTCACCTGAACGGCCTGCTGATGGTGATGAAGGGCCTGCCCCTGGCCTATTCCAAGGACATGCAGGAGGACAAGGAGCCGGTCTTCGAGGCCGTCGATACCCTGGCCCTGTGCATCGCCGCCATGACCGGCATGATCGGCGACCTGACCGTCAACCGCGAGCGGCTGGCGGCGGCGGCGGGGGCCGGCTTCTCCACCGCCACCGACATCGCCGACTGGCTGGTGCGGGACCTGGGCATGCCCTTCCGCGACGCCCACCATGTCACCGGCGCCGTCGTCAAGCTGGCGGAGAGCCGGGGAGTCGGGCTGGAGGAACTGTCCCTGGACGCATTGCGGTCGGTGGAGCCACGCATCACCGGCGGCCTACGCCTGGACCCGGCCGGCTCCGCCGCCGGTCGCAAGAGCTTCGGCGGCACCGCTCCGGCCAACGTGCGCGCCGCCTGCGCCGAGGCCCGGGCGCGCTTCCTGCCGGGGGATGACGCGTGAACGCCCGGCGGAGGCCATCACGGGCCATGACGCTGGCCCTGGCCCTGGCGGTCGCCGGCGGGCTGGGTGGCTGTGGCCGCAAGGCCCCCAATCTTCCGGTGGAAGGGGACAGTTATCCCCGCTTCTATCCGGTCCAGGAGAACCCCCCGCCGCCGGAAACACGCCCACTACCCGTTCCCGACACCGTCCAGCAGCGTCGGCAACGGACCGCCCAACCGGAGTAGGCCCGCCCGCGCCCGCCCTGATCCCCGTGAGGTCCCCCGATGCACCATTTTTCCGACCGCGACGGTATTCTGCACGCTGAAGACGTCCCCCTGCCGACCATCGCCGAGGCCGTGGGCACGCCCTGCTACGTCTATTCCACCGCCACGCTGACCCGGCACTATCGCGCCTTCGCCAACGCTTTCGCCGACCTTGGCGCGACCGTGTGCTACGCCATGAAGGCCAACGGCAATCGGGCGGTATTGCGCCTTCTTTCCGACCTGGGGGCCGGCGTCGACGTGGTGTCCGGGGGCGAACTGGCCCTGGCCCTGGCGGCCGGCGCACCAGCCGCGCGCATCGTCTTTTCGGGCGTGGGCAAGACGGAGGAGGAACTTGAGGCCGCGCTCCGCGCCGGTGTCCACCAGATCAACGTGGAAAGTGAACCGGAACTGGACGCGCTCGACGCCGTGGCCCGGCGCCTGGGTGTTCGGGCGCCCATCGCCATCCGTGTCAATCCGGACGTGGACGCCGCCACCCACGAAAAGATCACGACCGGAAAGGCCGAGAACAAGTTCGGCATCGAGTGGACCAGCGCCCGGAGCGTGTTCCGCCGCGCCATGACCCTGGAGGGCATCGCCGTCAAGGGGATCGCCCTGCATATCGGCTCGCAGATCCTGGATCTGAGGCCCTTCGAGGCCGCCTTCAGCAAGGTGCGGGACCTGGTGGCCCTGCTGCGCGCCGACGGCGTCACGGTGGAGCGTCTGGACCTGGGCGGCGGCCTGGGAGTGGTCTATCACGACCATCACGATGTCCCGCCCGACCCCGCCGCCTATGCGGACATCGTGCGCCGTACCCTGGGCGATCTAGGCTGCGCCTTGACCATCGAGCCCGGGCGCGCCATCGCCGGCAACGCGGGTGTGCTGCTGTCACGGGTGATCTACCGCAAGGTCGGCATCACGCGCACCTTCTTGATCGTCGACGCGGCCATGAACGATCTGATCCGCCCGGCCATGTATGACGCCCATCACCACGTCCGCCCGGTGACGGCGCCACCGCCGGGCACCGACACCACGCCCGTCGACATCGTCGGCCCGGTCTGCGAGAGCGCCGATACCTTCGCCCGGGATCAGTCCTTGCCGGTCTCGCTGGGGGCCGACGACCTGGTGGCCTTCATGACCGCCGGGGCCTATAGCGCGGTGATGGCCGGTCAGTACAACGGCCGCCCGCTGGTGCCCGAGGTGCTGGTGGACGGCGACCGCTTCCACGTCGTGCGCCGTCGCCCCTCGGTGACCGAGATGGCCGCCCTGGAGGACCTGCCGCCCTGGATGACGGGCGAGTAAAGCGCCCCTCCCTCCCCGTTTTCGTGCGCCGTCAAGATTTCCCTTGCGATCGCGCGCGAAACGGGTATGGTCTTTGGCCGTGGCAAACGCACCTAACTCATGTTTTCACATGGGGGGTGCGTTCGCTTTTTCTGGCAACACGCAGTCGACAACCACAGACGAGGCTTGTTCACACGAAACAAGACCCTTCGGGTTCAACGCTGGTTAGAGGGATATGGAACCATGCGCTACGCATCCCCCCAATTGGCGGTGAATACTGAAGCGGAGGCCCGCGAAGCCCGAGCAGAGGTAAGATCCGTTCCGTCCGTTCGTCTCCACACCGTGCCCGTAGAGGTACCAGAGGACGACGACAGACTTGACCACTTCATTACCGAGAATGGGCTCACATTCGCGGGACGTCACCTGATCCTCGACCTTTGGAACGCCAAGGGGATCGATGATCTGGACCGTGTCGAACACGCCATGCGCGAGGCCGTCCGGGTTGCCGACGCCACGCTGCTGCATATCCACCTGCATCACTTCTCGCCCAACGGCGGGGTGTCCGGGGTGGCGGTGCTGGCGGAATCACACATCAGCATTCATACGTGGCCGGAGTGCGGCTACGCGGCGCTGGACATTTTCATGTGCGGCGACGCCCAGCCTCTCCGGGCCGTGCCGGTGTTCCGCAAGGCGTTCGAGACCAGCCAGTCCCAACTCGTCGAGCACAAGCGCGGCGTGGTCTAGGGCGGAAACGCCCGACCCGCGCCCCCATATCCATGAGATGCGGTGACCGCCCGGCGGTCGCGGGCTCGTGTGGCCCGTGGCGTGTCGGTGGCTGGGCGCCGCGTCGCACCGTGCCCCCGAAGGAGGTGGACATGGCCCCCTTTGCCCTGCGCGCGGACGTGATCTCCGCGCCCCGCCCCGCCGACCCCGCGGCGACCGTGCCCCTGCCCGTCACCGGCGAGCCCCATGGCGCGCCCGCCCATCCGACCCTGTGCCTGGTGTCCCGGCCGCCCGAGTGGGTGGCCCCGGGCCTCACCCGCAAGATGGCCGCCTTCCTGGCCAACCGTCCCGCGACGCCTTGCCTGGTGGTCGATGGGGACGTGGTGGAGGAGAACTATCGCGCGTTGCGCGCCGCCCTGCCCGAGGCAGCGGTGTTCTACGCCGTCAAGGCCAACCCCGCGCGCCCCCTCGTGGCCCGGCTGGTCGGCCTGGGGTCGCGCTTCGACACGGCCAGCCTGGCGGAAATCGATCTCTGCCTGAGCCTCGGCGCCGAGCCCGCGCATCTGTCCTTCGGCAACACCATCAAGAAGGCGCGTGACATCGCCGCCGCCTTTGATCGCGGCGTGAGCCTGTATGCCTTCGACGCCGAGGAGGAGGTGCGCAAGATCGCCGCCCATGCCCCGGGTGCCCGCGTGTTCTGCCGGCTGCTGATCGACAACACCGGCGCCGAATGGCCCTTGACGCGCAAGTTCGGCTGCACCCCGGCCATGGCCCGCGACCTGTTGCGTCTGGCCGATCGATTGGGACTGGAGGCCGCCGGGCTGTCGTTCCACGTGGGGTCACAGCAGACCGACCCAACCCAGTGGGACCGCGCCCTGGAGACCTGCGCCACTCTGTTCCGTGATCTGCGCGCCGACGGCCTGACGCCTTCACTGATCAACCTCGGCGGCGGTTTGCCCAGTCAGTATGCCGGCCGGCCCGTCCCCGCGCTGGACGTCTACGCGGCCGGCATCCGCGCCGCCGTCAGCCGCCTGTTCGACGGCCCGGCGTCCGACTTGATCCCCAACTTGATCGTGGAGCCGGGGCGCGGCCTGGTGGGCAACGCGGGCGTGCTGGAGACCGAGGTGGTGCTTGTGTCGCGCAAGGATGCCGGAGAGGACCGCCGCTGGGTCTACCTGGACACCGGGCGCTTCAACGGCCTGGCGGAGACCGAGGCCGAGGCCATCCGCTACCCCATCACCACCGACCGCGATGGCGACGGGTCGGGGATCGGCCCGGTGGTGCTGGCCGGCCCCACCTGCGACAGCGCGGACGTTCTCTACGACAAGGCCGGGGTGCGGCTGCCCCTGTCCCTGCGGGCCGGCGACCGGCTGCGGCTGCTGTCCACCGGCGCCTATACCACCACCTATGCCTCGGTGGGCTTCAACGGTTTCGCGCCGCTGGAGGCTCATTACGTTTAGCGCCGGACCATAACCGTGACCGTGACGAGCCGGCGCCATGACGATACCGGCCCGTCGCGTTTCTTGTCAGACGCCCGGAGGGATCCCGATGACGCCCCGGTTTGTCTTCGATCATCTGGCGGTGACCGCCCCCACCCTGACGGCCGGCCTGACCCACGTGCGCCAGACCCTTGGCGTCGAGGTTCCGCCCGGCGGCACGCATCCCCAGATGGGAACCCATAACCGCCTGATGCGCCTGGGCGATGATGCCTTCCTCGAAATCATCGCCGTGGATCCGATGGCGCCGGCGCCGGGGCGATCGCGCTGGTATGACCTGGACCGGCACCACGACCGGCCGCCGATCCTGTCCACCTGGGTCGTGCGCACCGACGATCTGGACGCGGCCGTGCGGCTCGCCCCCGCCAGCGTCGGCAAACCAACGAGCGTCAGTCGAGGTGACTTGTCCTGGCGCATCACGGTTCCCGACGACGGCGGCATGCCCTTCGACGGCGCTTATCCGACCCTGATCCAGTGGCCCCAGGGCCCCCTGCCGGCCACCCGGATGACGGACCTGGGTTGCCGCTTGGCCCGGCTGATTATCGAGCACCCGCAGGCGGCGGAGATCCGTCATCGCTTGCAGGATGCTTTTTCGGATGATCGCGTCGTCTTCCATGCCGCCGAGCACATCCGTCTGTCCGCCGAGATCGAGACACCCGCCGGAACACGCGCCTTAATATAAAAATAGGTGCGATATTTATTTTTAGGTGAATTTTCACTTCGTGATCAGTATTCAGTATGCAAGCGAAACATAAAGAAAGGTCACAAAAAATACATATTTAGTTGGAAATTCACATTTTTTGCGTTGCTATTTTCTGGAATGGGTCGTCATTTTCGCTCGCTGTCTAGATGACTTGAGGACTGCGGCATGACCCGACTCCGGCTGACGATCTCGGCGCGCATGGCGCTGGTGATCCTGACCAACACCATCTTGATTGGCGTGTTCGTGGGTGCCGCCGGCTTGATCATCCTGAACCGTGACGCCCATCGCGCCGCGTTTGCCAGCATTGATGCCAGCATGCGGGTCGCCTGGGATGAAGTGCGTGAGTACGGCCCCGGCGTGCGGATCGAGGGCGATCGGATGCTCGTGGGTGACGTGCTGCTGAACGGAAACACCGCCATCGTCGACGACGTCGTCGCCCAGGTAGGGGGGACGGCCACCATCTTCATGGGCGACCGGCGGGTCGCCACCAATGTCGTCAAGGCCGACGGCACCCGGGCCGTGGGCACCACCTTGGCCCGCAATGCCGCCTATGACTCCGTGTTCCATGACAAGACACCGTTTCGCGGCATCGTCGACATCCTGGGGCGATCCTACATCACCGGCTACGACCCGATCCTCGACAGCGCCGGGACGGTCATCGGCATCCTCTACGTGGGCACGCCGGTGGATCAGTTCTTCACGGCCTTGCGCACCCTGCAAGCCTGGATGGGCGTGATCCTTTTGGTGTGCGCGCTGATCGCCCTGGGCATCGGCTTGGGCGTGGCAAGGATCTCCATCGTCCTGCCCTTGCGCAACATCGCCTCGGCCATGCGCACCTTGTCCAGTGGAGACCTGACCGTCACCGTGCCACACGTCGAGGCACGCGACGAGGTCGGGGACATGGCCCGGGCCATCACCGTCTTCAAGGAAAACGCCTTGGAGGTCCAGCGGCTTCAGGCCGACCAATCGGCCCAGCAGCGCCGCACCGCCCGCAAGGTGCGCTGCGAAATGCTGGGCCTGACCACGGCTTTGGAAGACGAGGTCCGCAGCGTGATCACCGCCGTGCGCCAGCAGGCCGGCGCCATGCACACGGTCGCCGAGCAGATGGCCCAGGCCGTCCGCGAGACCGTCGGCGGGGCTGGGGCGGCGGCCGCCGCCGCCCAGGGATCGTCGGCCAACGTGGACTCCGTGGCCGCCGCGGCCGAGGAAATGGCCGCCTCCATTAACGATATGAGCCGGCACGTCACCAGCGCCGCCGATGTCGCCCGGAACGCCGCTCGCCGTGCCGAGGACACCAATGCCCGCGTCGGCGACCTGGCCTCGGCCGCCGACGAAATCAGCGCCGTGGTGCGGCTGATTTCCGACATCGCCGGGCAAACGAATCTGCTGGCCCTCAACGCCACCATCGAGGCCGCGCGCGCCGGCGAGGCCGGCAAGGGCTTCGCGGTGGTGGCGGGCGAGGTCAAAGCCCTGGCGCAGCAGACCGCGAAGGCGACCGAGAGCATTGCCCATCAAGTGAACGCCATGCAATCGGCCACTGGCGAGGCCGTGCAGGCCATCCAAGGCATCTCGGGCGTCATCACCGAGATCAGCACCATCACCACAACCGTGTCGACCACGGTGGATCACCAGACAGAGGCGACCCGGGAAATCAGCCAGAACGCCCAGCAGGCGGCCCAGGGCACCCAGGATGCCTCGGCCAGCATCGGTGACGTCTCGCAGTCGGCCGAGACCACGGCCGGTCAGGCGGACGAGGTGGAGCGCTATGCGGAGCAGGTCATTGAGCAGGTCCGTCATCTAGAAGACGCCCTGGACGGCCTCATGCAGCGCGCCAATGGGGACGCGCGCCACGGCGACAACGCCTTGAAAACGGTCAACGTCGGCGTGACCGTCCGCCGAGCGGGCAACGCCGGACCGGTCGGCGCACCGCAACCAAGCGTTCTGCACGAAGTTTCCGCCTCCGGCATTGGCGTGTTGGACAGAGACGTGGGGCTCGGTCACGGCGAGGCTCTGACGGTCGATGTCCCCGACCTGGGTTCGGTGCCGGGAGTCGTCATGGCCGCCATCGATGCCACCACCTTCATCCGCCTGACCCTGAGTGATGGCCAGCGTCCGAGGCTCGCCGGGTGGTTGGCCCGCGTCGACGGATAGCGCCAGTGCCCACCACCGAGATCCTGTCGAGACGCTTTTCGTTTGACGATATAGTTAAGTAGATATACTATACTGCCTCTAAGGCGCGGCTCGACGTCCACGCCCCATGGTCCTGACTCCGGCTTGCGATCCGGCTACGACGGACACCATGGAGGCAGACGGCTCGGAAAAGCCCCTCTAATCTCGATTGATAGCGCGCCTTCCACGATCCATACGCGGGTTCCAACCGCCGAACGGCCGGGACAGACCCGGCATTTCCATGAGGCGCACAATGACGCACGAGACTTCTTTTGGGATCATGGTTAAGGATATTGACTATAAGATCCACGGCGAATCGAAACGACCAAGCCCGAAGATCAATGCCCACGCCGCAATGCTCGGCATCCTGGGCGTCGCCGGCCTCGGCCTGATCAGCGTCATCGGACTCCCCACAACACCGAGCCACGCGGAACGCGAACCGCCGGCCCCCGTGCCCATTGCCCGCCCCGTGCCCACAGCCGTGGTCGCATGCCAGCCCGCCGCCCATATGCGCGCCTTCCCAGGGAGCGTGCGCGCGGCGCGGCGCGTCGACCTCGCGTTCTCGGTCCCGGGCGTGCTGGAAGCCCTGAATGCCCAGGAAGGCCGCAGTCTCGGTCAGGGCGACGTGGTCGCCGCGCTGGATCAACGCGACTACCAGAATGCCTTGGACGCGGCCAAGGCCCGCTTCGTCAAGGCCGAGCGCGATCTGGTGCGCGCCCGCACCCTGTGGGACAAGCGCGTTGGTTCGAAGGCCAGCTACGAGGATGCCCAGGCGGCGCGTGACATCGCCTTGGCGGAGTTGCGCATCCACGAAAAGGCCCTGGAAGACACCGTCCTCCTGGCCCCGTTCAACGGCCTGGTGGTCCGGCGCCATATCGAAACCCACGAACACATCGAGGCCAAGCAGACCATCGTCTCGTTCCAGGACCTGTCGTCCATTGAGGTGGTGATCCAGGTTCCGGAGCGGGTGATCGCCCACGGTGGCCCGGAAGGGCTGGGCGCCCTTCGGGTGCGCTTCGACGCCGACGACTCCCGCTGGTTCGAGGCCGCGGTACACGAGTACAGCGCCGAGGCCGACCCCATCACCCGCACCTATGATGTCGTGGTTGCCCTGGCCCCGCCGTCGGATCTCACCGTCTTCCCCGGCATGACCGCCACCGTCCAGGCCCGGATCGACGACAGAACAGCGCCGCGCGCGGTCCCGGATCAGTCCCTGACGCGCATCCCGGTGGAAGCACTGTGGCGCGGCCATGACGGCGAGTCCTACGTCTGGGTGATCGACCCAGAGGGCAGCACGCCGGTGAAGCGCCGGGTGGAGGCCCTGGCCCTCGCCGGCAATGGTGTTCAGGTCAGCGCCGGGCTGACGCCGGGCGAACATGTGGCCACGGCCGGACTGCACAGCCTGCGGGAGAATCTTTGGGTGCGGCCCATGGTTCCCGGCGCCCGGGGGCTCGACGGATGATCAACCCCGCCGCCACCGCCATCCACCACCGCGCCACCCTGTTCGTCATGATCGTGCTGGTCGTGCTGGGCGGGATGCTGGCCTATGGGTCCCTCGGGCGCCTGGAGGATCCGGAGTTCACCATCAAGGAAGCGGTGATCTTCACCCCCTATCCCGGCGCCACCGCCGAACAGGTGGAACTGGAGGTCACCGAGCCCCTGGAGACCGCCATCCAGCAACTCAAGCAGTTGAAGGAGGTGCGCTCCCAGTCCCGGGCTGGGCTGTCGATCATCTTCGCCGAGATTCAGGAGACGTACGACAAGGAGACCCTGCCGCAGGTCTGGGACGAACTGCGGCGCAAGGTGATCCACGCCCAGACCGCCCTGCCGCCGGGGGCCGGACCGTCCGACGTCAATGACGACTTCGGCGACGTCTACGGCGTTCTGTTCGCCGTCACCGGCGACGGCTACGCCCTGGCCGACCTGAAGGAGATCGCCAAGGACCTGCGCCGGGAACTGCTGCTCTGCCAGGACGTGGGCCGGATCGACCTGTGGGGCCTGCCCACCGAGGTGGTCTACGTGGAGGTGGACCGCGCCAAGCTGGCGCGGCTGGGCCTGGATCCGCAGGTCATCTTCGATGCCATCCGCCACCAGAACACCATCGCCGAAACCGGCAAGCTGGCGGTTGGGTCCCAGGACGTGCGGCTGCGCGTGACCGGCGACTACGCCACCGTCGCGGATCTGGGCGACCAGTTGATCGGCAGCGGCCCGGACGGCCGCCTGATCCACCTGAAGGACATCGCTAGGATCGAACGCGCCGACCGCGACCCGCCGGATGCGGTGTTGCACTGGAACGGCCAGCAGGCGGTGGGACTGGGCATCTCGACGGTCTCCGGCGGCGATGTCATCGCCATGGGCGACGCCATCTCCCAGCGCCTGGACGACCTGACCGCCCGCATGCCCGTGGGCGTCCAGATCCACGCCATCGCCCACCAGTCGGAGACGGTCAAGACCGCCGTGCGCGGCTTCGAACTCAGCCTGGGCGCCGCCGTGCTGATCGTGGTCGGCCTCCTGCTGGTGTTCATGGGCCTGCGCGAGGGGTTGATCATCGGTGCCGTGCTGCTGCTGACGATCCTGGCAACCTTCCTGGCCATGCACGCCATGGGCATCACCCTGCAACGGATCTCGCTCGGCGCCCTGATCATTGCCCTGGGCATGCTGGTGGACAACGCCATTGTTGTGGCCGAGGGCACCGTCATCAAGTCCCACCAGGGCAAGACCCGCATCGAGGCCGCCGTGGAGACGGTGCGCGAGACCCAATGGCCGCTGCTGGGCGCCACCGGCATCGCCATCCTTGCCTTCGCCGCCATCACCCTGTCCAAGGACATGACCGGCGAGTGGCTGAAAAGCCTGTTCCAGGTCATCTGCCTGTCGCTGGGCCTGAGCTGGGTGTTCGCCATCACGGTCACCCCTGCCCTGTGCGTGGCACTGCTGCCCAGTGGCAAGACCGATCATGGCACGCCCCATGTCAGCCTGTTCTACCGGACCTACCGCCGCTTCACTGGGGCCTGCATCGATCACCGCTGGATCAGCCTGGCCATGGTGGGCGGTCTGTTCATGACCGCCATGTGGGGGTTCGGTTTCGTCCGCCAGGACTTCATGCCCGACATGAACCGTCCGCAGATCACCATCGACGTCCGCATGCCCGAGGGCACCCACATCGACCAGACGACCGCCGAGGTCGCGGCCATCGACGCGTATGTGCGCTCTCTGAAGGGCGTGACCGACGTGGCCGCCTTCGTCGGGCGCGGGCCGTTGCGGTTCCTGCTGACCTACGAACCCGAGATGCCCAACAGCGCCTACGGGCAGCTTCTGGTCAGCCTGGATGATTACGAACGTATCCCGGACCTCAAGACTCACCTGACCCCGTATCTGGAGACCCATCACCCGCGCGCCATCACCAGCGTGGATGCCTTCAAGCTGGGTCCCGGCGGCGGCGCGGTGGTGGCTCGCCTCAGCGGACCGGACGCCGACGTGTTGCGGGCGCTGGCCGACCAGGTCAAGGAGGCCATGTGGGCGAACGACAACAGCCGCAGCGTGCGCACCGACTGGGGACGGCCGGTGCCAGCCCAGGCCCTGCACCTGGCCCCGGCGCGCTCACGAGAGATCGGCGTCACCCGCCCCGACCTGTCCGATGCCCTGGCCATGACCGCATCGGGCGTGGTCGCCGGTGTCTATCGCCACGACGAAGACCTGCTGCCCATCATCGTGCGCCCGCCCAGGGACCAGCGGCAGGGCATCGACAGTGTGGGCAACGTGCAGGTCTGGAGCGAGTCCCAGGAGCACTGGAGCCCCGTCGATCAGGTCACCGATGGTCAGAGCCTGCAGTGGGAAACGCCGGTGATCCACCGTCTGAACCGCGCCCGGGTGTTGCGCGTGTCCTGCAAGCAGAAGACGGGCACCACCGATGGCCTGCTGCGGGAGCTGATGGCGCCGATCGAAAGCATCCCGCTGCCCGAGGGCTACACCCTGGAATGGGGCGGCGAACACGAGGAGCAGGTGGAAGCCAACACCAAGCTGATGTCCAACGTGCCCATCGCCTTCACCGCCATGTTCGTGATCTCGGTCATGCTGTTCAACTCCCTGCGGCACCCGCTGATCATCTTCCTGGGCCTGCCCCTGGCGGTCATCGGCGTGGCGAGCGGCATGTTGCTCGCGGACAAGCCGTTCGGTTTCATGGCCATGCTCGGCTTCCTCAGCCTCGCCGGCATGCTGATCAAGAACGAGATCGTGCTGCTCGACCAGATCAACATCGAACGCGCGGCCGGGAAGGCGCCCTATCAGGCGGTGATGGACGCGGCGGTCAGCCGTGTGCGGCCCGTCTCCATGGCCGCCCTGACCACCGTGCTGGGCATGACACCGCTGCTGTGGGATGCCTTCTTCGCACCCATGGCGGTGACCATCATGGGCGGCCTGACCTTCGCCACGGTGTTGACCCTTTTGGTCGTGCCGGTGCTCTACAGCACGCTGTTCGGCGTGCGGCGAGAGACGGTAACAACAGACCGTACATTGATCGTCACGGCCGACGTGAAAGACGACCCGACTCGCCTGGATAAGCCCCCACTCGCTCACAGATGAGGGGGTTGAGGATCACCCAAAAAACACACGACGACAATGTCGCTTTTGCGAGTCATTGAAAACATACGGCCATCTCACTCAGTAACACCGTCCGACAAAAGAAGTGAGTTCTTTTGTCGGACGGCCGACGCGACCGCGTCGGCACCGCGAAGCGACGTATGGTCTTGATCCTGATGAGTCAGAATCAAGATCGGCCGGTAAAAACACGAAAAGCGGAACTCATGCACTGGCTACCTTCGAGGCAATGGACCGCTTGGGGAGGGAGCCCCCCCGCCAGAGAGGTTGCCAAAATACAAAGTGATGGAAGTGTTGAGGCTTGCTCACGCCTGTGGTTTTTCCAAACACCAGATCGTGAGGACTCTCGCGGTCAGCGCGACCGAAAGGTGCACAGGACACCCGCCCTATCGCTCATAAGTCGCGGTGAGGTTGGCGCTGTCCAGCGCCTGACTCAGCGCAAAGTACCCGACCAGCGCGCCCGAAGCGTTCTCGTCCAGGGACAGCGCCGCGTCCGGCATCGCATAGACGGTGAAGATGTAACGGTGCGGCCCGTGACCGACCGGCGGGCAGACACCGCCAAAACCCACGGACCCGAAGTCCGTCCGGCCCTGGCCAGCGCCCTCGGGCACCGGCGCATTAACGCCGATCCCGGTATCCAGGTGCGTGACCTCGGCAGGAATGTTGAACAGCGTCCAGTGCCACCACCCCGAGCCTGTCGGCGCATCCGGGTCGTACATGGTGACGATGTAACTCTTCGTTTCAGCCGGCGCGCCCGTCCAGCTCAGCGACGGCGACAGGTTCTCGCCCTCGCAACCGAACCCGACGTAGACATGACGCTCCGACAGGGGGCCGCCGTCGGTGATGTCGCTGGAGGTCAGACTCATCTCCGCAAGGGCCGCGGGAACGCCGAACGCCATCAGACCGGCAAGGGCCAGGGTCACCCCTGAACCGTGTGATATCCGCATGGTCAGATCCCTCCTTCGAGTCCACGGTCGCTCACCCATGGCCTGGATGAACCCGCAAGGTGTTATACGAAGTCCCTATTGGTCGGTCCACACGTCCTTGGGCTTCGGGGAACAGGCGATGGCGTCCACAGCACCGCGTGAGACGAGGCGAATCACAGTAAAATCGACCGCGAAACAATCCAACAAGAACGGCCCGCCGCTTGCCATGTACGATAGGCGCGCGCCAGACGGAGGATGGCGCGCAGCGCCTTGAACCGTTTCGGAGCGGCCTGTTCGCGGTGGCCCCATGCCGTGTCAGGATTTAGCATGGGTTCCATCCCCTGTGGGCCATCCCCCTCGGGGCAACGGACCTCATGATATGGACCCATTCATGACAATCCTGGACGACCTGCTGGCGCGCCGGCTGTACCTCGGGGTGACGGGTCTGTCCCGCGCGGGCAAGACAGTGTTCATCACCTCCCTGATCCACAACCTGCTGCGGGCCGACGCCGCCGCCTCGGTCTGCCCCTTGCGCAACTTCGATCCCTTCGACGATGGCCGCCTGATCGGCGCCGTGCTGCGCCACGACGCCAACGCCACCATCCCCGAGTTCCCCTATGCCCAGGCGGTCAAGACGCTCACGGGCGAGGACCCACGCTGGCCGGAGCCAACCCGGGGCATCTCCCGCATCCGCGTGGACATCCGCTACCGCCGCACCGGCGAGGGCCTGACCAGCGCCGCCGCGACCCGCCTGGGACTGACCGAGGGCGTCCTCCAGCTCGAGATCGTCGACTATCCGGGCGAGTGGCTGGTCGACCTGCCCATGCTCTCGCAGACCTTCGAAACCTGGTCGGAGGCCATGCTCAAGCAGGCCCGCGAGGGCTCGCGCGCCGCCCTGTCGGGCGACTGGCTGGCCTTCATGGAAGGGCGCGCCTCCGACAGCGCGCATGACGAGGAATGGGCCGAGCAAGCGGCCACCCTGTACGCCGACTACCTGCACGCCTGCGCCGACAAGGGCCTGCGCTTCCTGCAACCCGGCCGCTTCCTGAATCCAGCCGACCTGCGCGGTGCCGCCGTGCTGCGCTTCTGCCCCATGCCCGGCGCGAGCGGCACGACGCCCGCCGCCGGTACCCTGCACGAGGCCTTCCGCACCAAGTTCCGCGACTACCAGGAGAAGGTGGTGCGCACCTTCTACAGCCGTCACTTCGCCGGCCTGGATCGCCAGATCGTGCTGGTGGACGCGCTCACCGCACTGAACGAGGGACCGGAGGTGTTCGCCGACATGAGCACCGCCTTGTCCTCGGTGCTGCACAGCTTCCGCCACGGCAGCAACACCCCCTTGTCCTGGCTGACGGGGCGGCGCATCTCCAAGGTGCTGTTCGCCGCCACCAAGGCCGACCATGTCATTCGCGGCGACCGCCTGCACTTGGAAAACTTGACCCGTCGCATGCTGCACGTCCTGGATGAGACCAACGCCATCAAGGTGGCCGCCGGCATCGACGTCGCCGCCATCGCGGCCATCCGCTGCACCGAGGACACCCGCCGCGCCGACAACGGCCGCGAGATCCTGCTTGGGCGCCGCCCTGGTGACGACGCAGACACCCCCTTGGAGCCCGGCGCCATCCCGCTGGACTTCCCACCGGACTGGGATGCGTTCCGATATCGGTACTGGGACTTCCAGCCGCACCCCGACTCCTCCTGGCGGCACGGCGGCTTTCCCAACATCCGTATGCCGGAAGTACTGAACTACCTGATAGGCGAGGACATGCGATGACCGCCGGCGACTCCCATCGGCCTCCGCCGCGCCAGCCGGGGGTTGTCGACCCAGCCCTGGTGATCCCCAGCAGCACCACACCGCGCCGGCCCCCGCCGGACAGGATGGTCACCCCCCAGGTGGTGCCGCCCGCCCCGAACGGGTCGAGCGCACCGACCGCGCAGCCCAGTGCCCCAGCAAAGGCTCAGGCCGACGCCCAGACCTCAAACGGCACCCCACAAGCAAAGGCCGGCGAGACACGCCCACGCGCCAGCCGTGTCATCCTCGCCGCCACCTCCCGGTGGGGCCGCGCGTTTTGGCTGCTGCTGGCGCTGATGGGCGCCTTCCTGACCTATGACACACTGAGCGGTCTGGTCGCCATCTGGAGCCGCGACCCCATCGGCGGCGCCTTTCTGACGGCCTTGACGCTGGCCTTCCTGGCCGCCCTGGGCGCGGCGGTGGCCGCGGAGGTCCGCACCCTGCGGCGCCTGCGGGAGGTGGCCCGCTTCCGGTCCCAGATGGAGGCGGCGG
>Ga0126339_10001365_pt1 | contig 16406 bp, 8 predicted proteins | sample OrbTmetagenome_2_FD_92532 | JGI IMG/M metagenome (GOLD analysis project Ga0126339, IMG submission 92532) | Coral microbial communities from Petempiche,Puerto Morelos, Mexico - Orbicella T R C metagenome | ecosystem: Host-associated > Invertebrates > Cnidaria > Coral | place: Petempiche,Puerto... | reverse complement strand
TGATTGATTGATTGATTGATTGATTAGCTAATTGATTGATTGATTGATTGAGTGAGTGAGTGACTGACTGAGTGAGTGAGTGAGTGCGTGCGTGCGTGTGTGCGTGAGTGAGTGAGTGAGTGAGTGAGTGAGTGAGTGAGTGATATTAACTGACCTTAAGAGATGAAACTCTAAACGACAATATGTACATGTCACCAAAGGGAATGTCTTTCGGCAGTCCTATAAAAGACAAAAATATTATATTGTGTTTAATACCAAACCACTGATAACTATTTGAAACTTTCAATTCAGTAGGCAAGCATCCCCAAGCAGGTTAACAGATAATTGCAACTTAAGCAATACAATGTTTTCTTTTTTTTCTCGGCAGTAAGCATGTCCAATTCACACCACTTTCTATACAATTTGTACACACCTGCCTCACTGGTAATGACAACAGTAACATTCTGAAATGGGCCCAGAGTGTTTTCGTTATCAAAAAATCTTGACATTCCCCATGCGATATGCATAACCAGAGACCAATTGACCTGGGGTCACACTTCAAACCAAAAACAAATTCCAAGTTAAAAAATGCGACATCCTCCATGCTATATGCCTCACACTTATAACACAATTTGCATTACTTATTTGGGTTCCTAAGGTTGAGTACAAACATGTAACAAATTTCTATGGTGTGGACTATCTGGTCCTTCAACTCGGGAAATAATCAAATCAAATACAAGTTTCCCTTTTTCCACTTTTCTGTTGCATTCGCTTTTTCTTACTATCTATGTGTAGATGTATTTTGTTTTGTGATTTACAGTGTATCAATGCCTCTTTCACTGCCCTTCTTTATCCAAGGCTACATCTCTTTTGACATTCTGTGGAATAAAAATTTGCAGAAGGAAAGTTTCCAGCCTCTCAAAATACTTCCAGCAAAGACCTGATTCTCACTAACAGTCAACTATGGCCGCACAGAAAGGTCTCAGTCTACTCATGTGCAAAAGGGTAAAACCATGACAAAACCATACACCAGGCTTGACCCAAAGCCGTTCCATTTAATAAAAACGCACCCAAAAAATTGTACATGGGCTTGCCATTTTTGTAGAGCATGGTACAATATTGCTCTTATACCATGTTGGCTTAAAGCCAAGAAAGCACTTGAATAGCCTGCAGAACAGGCAGATTAGCAGCACAGACAGCGAAATGCGATACACGAATGCGGAGCACGACCATGAGCCTGAACCACAAGACAAATAAATCCACCTGTAGTCACACCATTGTTTATGCTCTTCCAACTGTTCGCCTGGGGAACGGTTTTTGCTGATTGGTTGCTTTAAGCCATGTGATGTCAGACGCAAGAAAAAACCAAAACGTGTTAAATTGAGTGACAGCCCTGCACGTACTCCTACAGCGCGTAAATTTCTATATTTGCCATTCTCTTATAAATTCCAGCCCCTCGACCTTTTATTTTGCTCCTTATTTGTTTCTGAAGGGCACTAATGTTGTGTTATCAGGAGGACTTTTTTAAAAGCGGAGTAGAGCCGTTGGACTGCTAAAGGTCAGAGCTCTGCATGGTTTCAGCTATTATCTATTACTTTGTAGAGTTAAACACCTCTGTAATTTGCCATGTGCTGAGTTAAGTGTGGTTTGTCTGGCCTCATTTCTATTGCACAAATGTATGTTGTATCTCTTTTTAATTATTCACTCTGGAGGGACAAAGTCGGTGATCATGTTGATTACTTGCATTCTATGTTGTGATGCCAGGCCCGGTTGTTAGGTTAAAACTGTGTTAAGTTATGTGGTTCGTTACCACGGATCACATTTAGCTTTGTCCTCCATCACCAGAGACTGCTGTAGTGTTACTTCGAGAATCTTAGAGATCCATTCTACGTCGTAACAGTTATGTTTCTTCCATCCTGAATTTGTTTGAGCTTTTCCTCTCCTGAGCTTGAAGTTAAGTTTTATACCTCCTCTGTTTGTTCTGGCACCACACGATTTAAATTTAGCTAAATTTAGATGTTCACGTCTGTTGACTGTTTGTATCATGTATACATTTATACAATTGGTTACTTGAGACATTTCTTCCCGCCAATAAATTGAATTGTTTTGTTCTCTCTCATTCTTTCATGCCAATCATTTCAAGGGGCAGTAGGGCATAGACAATGGTGTGACTACAGGCGGATTTCTTTTGTCTCACCCTTCACGTGACTGCGTTTCGCTCCCTGCCTGATTAATCCGCCTGTTCTGCAGGCTAACTCTTGAATTGCATTAGCCAGTGATCCAGTTGTTTAATAACATCAATCAATCTGTATGGTTTTTGATGACTTGTTATGTCCTGGGTTATAACAGGTTATAACAGGTCATAAAAGGTGATAACAGGTTATAACAAGCTACAAGTACAATTTGACGTGAGCTGTTATTATGATTTTTGTTCAGGTGTATTGGTGCATTTTTCTCCTTAGTGCACATGCTAGCCATATCTTTTTCACTGTTAATCAATCAGTCTTATATTTTTCAAAGTCAACCAACCAGCTAACAAGATGCGACAAAATTGCATTCACCTCCGGTCCCAGGTTTGGCTTCAATTAAGCTAGTTACACAACTGGGCTTTGAACATGAAAATTCTGGTTTTTACCTTGTCATCAAACGTATTACCGTCCATGCATCTCCCATGGACCATGATACATCATAAACGTAGCATTAACAACGAATTCAATCTAGTTCTTTGCTTCCAAAGCCACAGCAAACTTACGTTGTTAATTTCCTGGCCAAGCCGCTGTACTTTGCAGAGCAAGCTCTAGCGAGGACTAACGAATGATACTGTTTGAATTTATCGTTGCAGTAAACGTTAGGTTAAGCTGAAAATACCTTGCAAAGTTGATCTCCCTTTGAAAGTTGCTCGAAGGGATGACGGCTGTTGCAGCTCGTACACGCAAAAAGAGACATCGTGCAAAAAAAGAGACCAAATCACGACCGATCGACGTCTTCAATCTTCGTGAAAACGTTTGCTCACTTCGCTTCTCTTCCGCTCTTTTCCGCTCTTGCTTCGGTCAGTGGAGCCTACCATGAAATCAAGCAGCGGTATCACCATAGAAACTATAATATATACTTCATGTATCCCACATTGTAGTGTAAGATAGTGTAAAGAAAAGTTTTCCATAGTTTCTTAACAAATTGACGTCAGTTTTTCATGCGTCTGTCCTGTTATTGAACATGAATTTCGTCATAACATTGTCAGAGTAGCTGTGGATCCACGAGGCGATAGCCGAGTGGATCTGCAGACTACTTTGTCAATGTTATGACGAAATTCACAGGCTGGGATTCCACCCAAACTAACTCCTCATAACAGTATGAATCATATCTATATAATTTCACTTTTTAGATAGGCCAGCCTCAAAACAAGAAGAAAAAAATTCGAATGGGAATGAGGTAGAGGCGATCGATGTCGAGAGAAAAAGAGAAAGGTCGGGAGGCTTCCCATATTAAAAGGGTGGGGGTGCTCGTCAGAAATATTGAAAAGAACACCTAAGAGGAACCAAGATCATGTTTTGTGGGCGTGGCTTGGAATTTTTTGTCATCCCTAAGAGGTACCAATTCTACTCAAGCTGTCATATGTTTCCTCTCAATACCGTAAAAGTTACCACAAAAGCTCCCGCTGTGGATCTTTTGAGGCTGAATACCCTAAGAAGTATCAAAACGACGAGCACCCCGGTCCTTTTTACATGAGAGTCCCCCCCGGGGGGGAGAAAATGTCCCTACTGCATAAAAACCTGCGTGAAATTGAGTTTTGTAGTGCATCAACACCCAGAAAACATGCGTGGTAATGATCGTGTAAGAAACAATTAAAAATCAATTGTTTCGCAAGCAACCTTTGAGGTTTCATTTATGATTCCTAACTTACCAAGACGATCAGTGCAAGCAGGAGAGAGTAAACTTGTGTGGGGAAGGTGTTATTTGTTTTCATTTTGACTTTTTTATATTTTAACGAAGTCGGGTGGCTCCGCTGCTGTTATTGTTGTCTCACTTTGTTTATTATTGTTGTTTATTTAACCTGAATTACAGATAATGATATTTTACTGAAGTTGAAGTCATTACACCCCAGTCATGGCCCTATCTTTTTCTCTTGAAATTTAAGCCATTTTCAAACTTTTAGCTTCATGTTTGCAATAGCATTTCCATCCATATTTCCTCTCTCCTCATATCCACTGACCTTCAGGGGTGATTTGGGAAACACCTCTAAAGCTCTCTAAACGCACTCGCATGTAGACCCATGTTGAAAACTTATATAGGTCTTCTTACGACTCCGTTTGGCCAGCTTGCGTGCACTTGCGTTGACTTGCCATGACTTGCGCTCACTTTGGCCGAGATTGTGAGATCAGCAAATTTGCACGCAAGACGAAGCATTTGGCCAGCCAACCCAAGTCAACGCGAGTTGAGTAACGTCCATTAACCTATTATTAGCCAATTAAATAAAGGATATTTCTGCCTTGAAATGGGTTTTTTTTTACGGCTTGCGAGTACGTGCGAGGAAACTTGCGAATCCGTTTGTTCACCCAACGCAAGTCTCTACGCAAGTTCAACTTGCGACTACTTGCAAGTCCGTTTGGCCAGGACTTAAAACCGCAAAGGCCGCTAGTGAATCAGCTAATGTAATAATTTAAAACCAGGAATTCTATCATTGATGTTTCATCGTTGGCGCGGTAACAAAGTTAAGTCTGAACACACCACATACACTTGTTTTCTCCCAACAACGTTTAATTGTGTTTATATTCTACATGACTGTTTAAACACCAACCACCAACACCATATAAGAAAAACTTAAAGATACTGTATTTGATGAGCACAAATAGAAAACTAAAGCTGCTGCAGAACTGAGAATGCTTCCTTCAATGGTAAATTAATTATTCCTTATTTTCTCTTTCAACCGAATTATTATTCTATTACTTTATGCACGGAATCCTCCATCGCTAGCCCCCAATAAATATCAATATTTTCATCGTTGTCACCATCACTCCATCGTGGTTTCCAGGTCTCGGGGCATACATTTTTGTTATTTATGTCGACACACACACACAGACACAAAAATAATATATTACTTTCTGCTTAGGATCATTCCTAAAAGTCACAGGATACACACATTCTTAGCCAGGGAACAGCAGGTTACTTTGTAAGATGTGGAGAGAATCATGGGAAATATACGTGCGCATGCGGAGATCACACACATCTCAACGCCGTTATGAGCCCTGGGTTCCACACGCTTCACGGAACCGCCATATTGAAGATGGTAGCAAACTTGTGCGGAGTATAACTGTGGGGCGAAATCGCATATAAAAGGGATGGGGATGCTCATCGGAAATTTTGAAACCCCTAAGAGATATCAAGACCCTGTTTTATGGGCGTGACTCGAAATTTTATTCACCCCTAAGAGGTACCGTCTTCACCTGATTTTGTTTCATTATGCACATTGTTGTCTTTTTGCTCGGTAAGAGAGAGATAAATTTTAAGCACTTGGTTGCTAGTTGAATCGATTTGGGTGCAAACTCGGTGGATGTGAAAGCTTCAGCTATCGACAATAGGTTTTCCCCCAACTCTTCTTAGATTTCCGCACAAAATCTAATCGTTAGCTTGAAAATTTAACGGAACATCAAAAAATTTCCTGGAACTTATGAATGATTTCAAATTTTAATATTGACTTTCTCATTCCTGCTGAAGTGTTCGTATCGCGTAACGGGTATTTGAACCCACATCAAAGCGTATTCTATTCTGTAAAATTTCGTCGCAACAAAACCCGAAGAACAGTTGTTATTGCTATCGACACCAAACAGCTTGAAGCCTCCCTTCCAAGCGAGCCAGGCGCATTTCTCAAACGCTTGGTCCCTTGTTGCACTTTCATCGACCAAAAGCCAGCATTTATCCGTTTCTATGGAGTCCATGGTGTTTTTTTTTTTACCATTGCCCGTTGTCTTAGCGTAACAGTCAAATTTTTTCACACTGGGATATTCTGGTATTTTGCTTTCTGTGAGAAAAAGAAAACAGAAAACAGAAAGCAGCCAGGCGATTAAGCCTTCCCTTGTGTTAAGGTTAGGGTTACGAACTATATTTGGCGATCTAGCGGCTTTGCCATTCCAGTGATTTTGTTTTTGTTCTAATTTTATAAAGGAGAAATATTAAACAAATTCCGACGGCAGTCCCACGTCCCACGAATCGAAGAAAGCGATGTAAGGATAGAGAATTGATTAAATGTTTGCTGGCACTGCAGTGCAAAAAGGCATATTCATTGAAACACTGTAGGGACACGTCAGATTTTGTTTTTTTGTTTGTGTTTTTGTTTTTGTTTTTGTTTTTTCAAAAAAAAATATCTGTACCGCGACTGCAGCTTGAAGTAAGTTAGTAAAGTAAAGTAAAGCAAAACTTTATTTAACAGGGTAGCCCGTTAGTTAAGTCAGCGTCTAAATGAAATATAGAATAATCTTTTGAGGTTGCGAAATGATGTTGATACTTACTTCCCTTTACAATTTAGGGGGCGTTGTAAGTTGTTTTACATTAGAATACGTCTTAGCACTAGCACTATCCTCTCGGTAATTATCTTTTTAGTTTTCATGCAATGCCTTCAGTTGACACGTTTTAGTGTAGTGAGATGGTCCAATATCCAAATAGTGTAGTCTTAAGTATTTTTTTTGACGACGGAGGATAATTGGCTTTGAAACGAATAGGACAGATTAAATAAAGAATTTCAAGTTCTAAGTAAAAGTTGAAAGATCCATATGATCATAAAAAGCAGACTAGTTTGGAGGGCCAATAACTAATATCGACCCATCAGATTGTTCCATTGCCGGTCCAATATTTTTAAGTGTTGGACCGGGCACTGTCCCAAATGATCCCTGGTTGTTTTGTGGCTAACACAGTTCCCCAAAAGAATTCACTTAATCGTAATATATTTTTTGTCTAATTGTCTTATCCTTATTTTCTTTTGAAACGTCAAACGTGGGTAAACGGCAATTAATTTGAATCTGGAAGTTTACGGCATATTCAGTCATGTAACAAATCTCTTATCAACCAATCTTGCTCGGGATGGTACTGGGACAATATCGGTCTTGTTGGTCTGTGCTGCCTGAAGGCCTCGGGCCCATATTTTCCCAGTACGGCCCTTACGCTTGGCTAATCTAAGATATATGAAGTGCTCTGTGCGACGGAAGTCTAATTTTGTTTTATTCTTCCCGGCTTCAGACAGATTTCATCCCATTTCATACAAATTACAACTATAGCGCCTCTTAATCTCAGCAATTATTGTATCATTCGTACTTTTTCTTGGAAAAAGGCAAGTATTAGGCTTTAAATGTGCGGCCGCATTACAAGTTAAAGTGGTTGAGGTTTCAGGCTTTATTCATCACTTCTTCGTTGATGAATCAATGCCACCTCACGGTTTAGTTGATGCCACGTGCAACAATAGCGTCAAACAAACGCTTAATTATTGGCAAACAAGTTATACCCTCTTTCGTGGCACAAAAGATTACCATAGCAACAATATAACACGTTAAAAATGCACTTTATTTTGGCTTCCTGGGCTTAAAAAAGAAAACGAGTCCGGGACCCAATATTGTAGTTAAAGTCTTGATCAATAACGATTTTTTATAACATAAACAAGCAAATAAAATATTAAAGTTAATAACCGACGTTTCGGCGTCATCGTGACACCATTCTTAAAGCAAAGTGAATAAATTAATACAGAGGTTTGACTTTAGTCTCTACGAATTAGCATAATAACAAAGGCTCACAAGTTCAGATATGCTCACAAGTCAGATATGCTTTACACTTACTTTGTTCCAGAATAAACCTTTTTATCATTATATTAGTTAGTTTTGTTCCTCTTTATCGTAAACACAAGAATACTTGACTTTTTATTCAGGTACTTGCCTGCACTTAATTGTATTGCTGTTTAGCTACTCAGTTTATGGCACCAAATCAGAGCTGTCAAGTTGGTGGTGGTGGAACTTTATGGCCAAACCCATAACAACTGTGATTTTTAGTGATTTAAATAGTGGTCATTCTAAGTTATTTACACTTTGTAATCTGAGTTCTCCCCGTGGGGTCTCCCATATGAAAAGGTTGGGGATGCTTGTCTCCTTGCTTAGGGGTATAAATCAAGGATTTTGATAGCTCTCAGGATGTTAAAGACGAAACATCACTATTTTCAGCCATCAAAGTATTTCTCAGGGTGGACTTGAAGAAATCAAACTAAAACATGCTGTCATTTCTGATTTAACTGGTATCTTTTAGAGCTAGTTGAATACAATGTATCCAATGTATAAATACAATGTATTTAATTCCTTTAGGAATTAACTTCAAATTTTTTTAACAAGCACCCCCAACCTTTTCATATGGGTGCCCCCAGGGTTATATCTATCCACAGAAGCTACTCACAGGAGCTGCAAGGCTATTAAGAGAATTTATGTCACAGGATCAGTATCCACTGTCTTGAGATCAGATGTGCTGTTATTCAAGCCATGCAAACACTTCCGCACCATTTCCTCATGATTATAACTGACGTCCACATAATCACTACTGGCCTTCATAGAATTCATCCAAGACTTCACCTTTGGCCAAGGTGCTAGATCCAAGCAGACCAACTCTAGCAGAGATAACACCATAGCAATCCAGCTGTCTGCAAGGGTAGGAACAGTGCAACACAGGAAATCACGCTGGGACAGATAGTGCTTTTCCAACGTGTCCAAGTGAAAAAACACCTCAGTCTTGCCAAACTCTACTAAGGATGCATTGCCTTCTTTGCCTAAGGCATCTTCTGGTCGGCTTAAACTTGGGTAAACGTAATTACTTGCAACATCCCTAGGTATTAAGAAAACTTTTTTAGTTGTAGGCTAAGCAACATGTTAAAGCACCTACTGTCTGTACTACCGTTAAATTAAATGATCACTGCATTTGCTTAAGTGCTACAACCCCAAATAACAATGTGCGCTTACAGTATGTACAACCCCTAAGTTCTAAACCTGGGAGGGGGACTCCCATGCGAAAAGGTCGGGGATGTGATTGTCTCGCTTAAGACATAAATAAAGGATTTTGCTCTCATTTAGGGTGTTCAGGGCAAGGTTTATTTTTTGCATCAAAGTATCCTTTTAGGTTGCACTCAAAGAAATAATAATCATAAAAAAAAACACTGCTGTCCATTTTGAAGTGATATCTTTTAGGGGTCAAATAAAGCTTGAGACACACCCAGACTGGTCTCCTTTACAGGTTTAATTCAAATTTTCAGATGAGCAACCCCCACCTTTTCACATCACTGGGAGTCCCCCTCCATGGGGCTCTAATGCAGTACATATTCAGACATTTGTTCACTGGTATTTACTAGAGAAGTATATGTAATACCTCAGAAGTGTGGTTGCCGCCCAGTTTATAACAGATTCTATCAGCAGTCGTTCATCGCTCTTCCCAAAGCCAGCATAGTTGGTGTATTTCTCTCCCAAATAAAATATTATAGCTTGGCTGTAACAAACAGACAAAGTACAGTCAGTTATCAGGTTAGTTTTGACCTGCACATGTACCATATTATGTTACTAAAATTAATGCAAGTTTAATGCGGGCTCTAATCATTTGAACCAACAAGTCAACAAAAACTAAGTGATTTAAACCAAAAAACCCTGAAATGGATTTTACATTACTCGAGAGATTGAAAAAAAAAAATCACCTATTTCTGAAAAAAGGTGTAACAGCAAGAAAATAATCCTGGTATTGCATTTTAAATCAATTATATCAGCACTCATTTTTAAGCCACAAAAAGTAAGCTGCATTGTTTTTACTATTTTTGAACAAAATACCACAACATCAATGTATATGGTTCAAACGTTTTGTTGTCATTCTCTACACTGCAGAAGAATGTCGCTATCCAGAACTCCCCACTTACTTGAACTCAAGTCATTTTCTCTAGGATATACTTTTTCTGTCACTCTTGTATCAACAGTCTTGAACCCCCGAAATCTCCAGCTATTTTGTGTTTCCCATAAGAGTTTGGGACAGGGAGGTTCAACAGTTACTGTATAACTATATATATTTCTGGATTTATGAAAACAGCATTTAAGAAATTTTTACCCTGCTCAAGCATATTTCCTCTAGAGTCTAGACAATATAAAAATTCAGAGGAATGTAGCTTTTTTTTACTCTCTTATCTTTCTTTTAATTTTTTTCTCATTTCATCCACTTCTAATCAATGAGTCATGAAATCAAAAGTGTGTACTACAAAGGAATTCATTTTTCATCGACATGGTATTCTTAAATCCAGTCATATATATCTTAAGTATGCCATGATCCGTAATTGTTAGTGCACCAAGCACTCATCATCTAGCTGCAAAAATGCAACTTGATCACACTATGTTGTCATTTTGAGTATCAGGGGGGTATTCATGACCCAACCATCTAGACTGCATGGAGTCTGAAAATGCCATATAGTGCAAAGAGGCTCCGTAAGAAAGTAAGCAATCATAAAATTTGGTTAATAATATGGTACAGATCAAGTGCAAAGAAAGTTCTGTCCAATAGTCCGCAGCTAGTGAATTTTGTTGCTGGACTAGTGGAAACTATCCTAAATGCTTTTTGTTTTGTATCTCAAGTACTTGTTGGACTGGCAAGAGAATTATCTTTTGCCGAGGAAAATGTTTGAGGAAATTTGAAATTATGTGTAGAAATGTAAGAAATACTTTGGGGGCTAGTGAAAATGACTTTTGAGTTTGTAAATCATACACGGTTGTAGCTTGCTTGATCGGCAAGCCTAAAAACTGGTTTTCATGTGACATACCTTCCACAAATATTAAGATTTCCATCTTGCAACAATGGCACAGATCCAAGAGGGCTGACGTTTTCAAAATCTGGCGGCTTCTGCTCATCGACATCAACCATTGTAAATGGAATTTTATTCTGGAGTAAATAGAATAATCCATTTAATTCAAGAACATCTCTGAAATAACTCGAGATTGGACAGTTCAATTCCCATGACAACTTAAAACAAAAACAAATAGGTTGAAAGAAGCTTAAAAGTCGCTTTAAATGAAAGCTGTACCATAAAACGTGCCAAATAAGATATATATCAGCGAAACAAACATGGGAATGGCAAAAAACCCTGAATAAGGAAGGCGGAGTTTGTTTGCCGAACGAACATTACGTTTCCTGGTAGCTTACATGCATGCCCATGTAAAAGATTAAACGATGTTACGGAAACAGCTTGGGTAAACCAGTTGTGACAAAGAGAACCTTAAAAATGAGACATTTATCTAATTTGTGATACACACCTGATTCAAATAAAGCCATGTAATGCGACAAGAAACGCAGTCTCGTTTCAAGAACAACTTTAGTCCTGGCGCCATGTTGTAATTGACTTCCTCGACCCCAGGTTGTCATCAGCCAAGCAAGTATGGAAGCGTTAGTAACAAATATATTGGTTCTTGACCAAGCGTGAGGACAGGAAGGCAAGATATTGGCCAAGTTCTTTTTCTGCGTGTTAATGGCCGAGACGATAAACTCGCCAAAAAAGAACGGGTAACCAATCACAGCGCAGGACTTGGTTCCTCTTGCCCGCTCACGGATCGAGCTAGATAACGGTATTCAACATAACTAACAAATTTTGGTGAGATCCTCTGATCCTTCCTCTTTTCTCGAAGACCATGCCTAAATCGTCCCACGTTCAGATTTGTTTGTTCTATAAGAGAGGAAGAAAACAACTGAAAAAGAACTTTTCCCGATCTTACATTTGTGTTTATTTACTGTTTGTTTGTTTCCTTTTTTTTAAGTTAAAATGGAGAGATGCAATAAAGCAAGCGATTTTTGGAAAGAAAACTGATAGAGGTTGCGCGAGTAACCTCTTCCAGGAGTCCAGTTAGTTGGTGGCGCATCGCCAAAAATAGTACACGATAAAATAGGGAAGAGCTAGGGACGGCGCGGTCGCTCCTCGCACCAAGCCTTTCTCGCCTGTAAGCCCTGGCCAAACGATCGCAACATTTTAACGCAACATATCTCAACATTGTCAATGCAACAGCGTTGCACGCGTTTGGCTACCCTAATGCGACGTGTTGTGACATAGTCGACATGGTGGGTGTTGTTGGCTCAAGTTTGAAAATTGTCGAATTTTTCATGCAACATTTGTGGATGTTGCATGATGTTCTACTCGTCTAGCCAAGTTCGTACAACAATGTTACGCCAAGGCATGCGCACTAGTTCAAATTGCAACACCCAAGATGTCGCAACACGTCGCAACAGGGTGGCCAAACGCGCGCAACATGTTGCGCCCAACAATGTTGCGAAATGTTGTGTTGATATGTTGCGATCGTTTGGCCGGGGCTTTAGATGCGCGCGAAAGGCTAGGCAAGGAAAATAACGTATTTTGGTCTGAAATAGAGTCAGGAATATGCACCCCCCTCTAGCAAAGATCCATCGAATACCTCTCGGAGATTAATAGGGTTCATTATCAAAATAGCTTCTACAAAAAGACCCTGTTGTGAATCACATCTGCAGAGATACAGTATCACTAAAAGCCAGTAAGCCAGACAGTATCAACGACTATAAACAGAACAGCAAAAACGAAAACCATACAGACACGGTCATTAAAGAGGGAAAGACAAACATCTTTAGTCAACGCGTAAAAAAACACACACACACACACACACACAAACAAAGCAAAAAACCAGAGATCGTTTTTTTCAGATGAACTGGCCACACTTGAAGACTGTTAGTGTCTGCATGCGTGGCATATCGCTCTTGTCTACGCAAGCTTGTTTCATGGTGAGCTTTGCTGCTGGGTGGACTCCCATATGACAAGGACGGGGGTGCTCGCCGTACCTTCTCGGGGTTAAAAAATTAAGAGGTCTTGGTACCTCTTAGGGTGATCAGCAGGTCCACACTCAGCGGGAGCTTATGTGGTACGTTTTAGGGTATTGAGCCGAAAGAAAGTCAGAGTCAGTTAGTGTGTTGTTTTAGAATTGATATCTCTTAGGGGTGAAAAAGATTTCAAGCCACGTCCACGAAACAGCATCCTGGTACCTCTTATGGTTCCTTTTCAAATTTTCCGAGGGGCACCCCCATCCTTTTTGAACGGGAGTCCCCCCCGGGGCTTTGCTCATGGCAGGTGACGTGAGTGACAGCTGTTTGGAAGTAATATTACCTAATTTATGTCATAACGAGAGTCATAACTAAATTGTATCAGGAAAAAAAAAGTCCTGATTACGGTACTGAACTGAAATTACAACTGGCTTTTGTAGAGAAAAGGCACTCAAACAGGCTAATTTTACATTCGAAACAGTATTGTCCAAAGTTTAGCCGTGACACTCCGGACTCTTGAGTGATTGCTTTTCTCTGACATAAATAGAAAATGCGAGACACGCATGAACAAAAAAAGCTAAAAATTAACAGCTGAAATAAGTGAGAACGCCCACAGTTCGTTAACAACAATAACTAAAAGTCTTCTAAAGCAAAGGTTCTATTGTGTTGAAAACAGCAGAAATTTAACGGCCCGTCGCGCGGGTGAATTTTTAATGGTTTTCCACTAAGTTTAACAAAGAAACTTACTGTGACCGACCCTGTCCTGTAAAGGAAATATAAAGCGAGACTTTAACTAGTTAACGATGGAGTCAAATACGAACGCGGTTGAAGGTTCTGATAAAGTGGCTGAAAAAATCCACGTAAAACAAGTTATCACCTATGTAATAGAATTCCGGGCTAATGTGAGGAGCGGCCTAAGATTTCACCGTACCTAACTGCCCCAGACCGGTGCTGTCTGTGATAAATACAGGTAAGGTGTTTCTCACATTGAACAGTTCAAAAAAGATTCAGTCTTCTGAGATAAAAAAGAAAGAATATCAACCTTAATTCTTACTCTTCTTCCATTTTGAAACCATGATCAAAAGTCGTGTGGTAAGTTCTTCTGGCAGTATTTCATCGTACCCAAACTGAACAGAGTACGTTACTTCCAGGAGCGACATAAAGAGATTGCCATGTTCATGCGCGAAGGTTTTACTGAATTTTCAATGTATATACTATTATTGAAAGCCATTTTCCCTTTTTTTCCTCATACGCTAGACAGCAATAGTGGTTTTCCTTTATTTAGGGTCGAAACGTGTTCATATTGTAAGCTGCTTTTACTGGAATATTACCCCAACCTTACAGCTATGGCATACATGATAAAGGGAAATGGTTGTGTGAGACGCGACAAATTTCTTTGTTGTATGCTTTTCTTCGCTTTTTTGGCCTTGACCGTGCACAAAACACAATTGCTGTTTACTACCGACTGAGGAACTAACCAATAGCAACGTTTCAGTTACCTAATTCGTGCAAGATGTATGAATGCGGGGTGGGCAACCTTTCTGGCTATGTAAAAATGTAGATGTAGAAGATTTCGCACGAGAACCTTCCAACATAAATATTTTCATCTCTGTTCTCTTCTTTGAAGTTTGCCGTCGTGATCGGCTTCATAACCATTCCCCTTTTTCGTAAGATAGAAAAATGTGGGACCTCTCCTCCTTCATAAAAAACACTCAAAATCTGCCCTGCAAATTGTTATTTTATTTTGATTGCGTGAATGTTAAACCAGAGCAACTGTAGGAAGAAATGATAAGTTAACAGATTACTGACCATTACTCGCTTCGACAAAGCGAAGTTGGGCCATTTTTATGCGGCAAGTTGTTGAAACAAAAGTTTGATTGGCAGTTTATATCGTTCCTAAGTTTTCAGGCTTGGCGAAAAGCAAGGTCTGTAAATCATCAGTCGTAGAACCTAATAAACCACAATGAAGTGAAAAAATATAATAGTAACAATTTATTGCAGAAATATATGTTCAAGTTATCCAAGAGTCAGGAGTCCAGCAATGCAGGCCTTAAAAACTTCTCTATGTCACGCGGTTGCGGCAATCCTAGTGCAACTTGTTACTATGACAACCGGAACAGAATTTCACTGTCACGGAACCTGCTATAAGGGCGAATTCCGTCCAGAAAAACATGTAAGCAAAGATTATGCTCTTCTTGGGCATTCGTTCCGAAATCTTAGCGATTTAACAGGCCAGGAGTGTTTCAGTGCCTGTATCAGTGACTGCAGATGTCTTTCATTTCAAACGAGAGATTCCAGCTGTGAATTGTTAGAAGAGGACAGAGGGACAGCGGCCCAGGATTTCGGACAGGTACCAGGGTACGCCTATTACGACATAACTCAGGAATTTGTGCAACAGGTATGCAATGATAACCCTCAAAAGCAAATTGGCATTTTCTCTGCCCGCGCTATTTATGTTGCTTAGAAGGGGGCTGCAGGACTGCCACCTTATTCAAAAAAGCCCAAACTCATCCCAGTTCGAATACGATTCGGGCACACGCTTCATGTACCGGAACATTCTGGGGCATTGACGGTCGCGTGACGCGAAATACAACAAATACAATACATCCGGAATATCCTATTAAAATGCAGCCTGTTTTTCTTAAATTCGACTTTGAATACCTCACGTGTACTATACATTCTCAGCTCGGTTGAATACCCTCTGATATTTTCCCTTTGGCACAGTGATGCACATGCAGCACATTGAAACATGTTTTTGTAATTCACACAGGATGCTAACAACTGTCTAAATGGATGCTGTCGGTCGAATCCTTGTTTACACGGAGGAACATGTTCAGAGCTCTGTACTGACGTGAAACTGAAATTCAGTTGTGCGTGTCCTGTAAATTTCGGAGGTAGAGTATGCGAGATCGCACCTTCATGTCTGGACATCAAAACAAGAAATCCACAAGCAACGAGCGGAGAATACACAATACAAGACACATCGGGGAATTTATTCAAAACCTACTGCGATTTCAGTTCTGAGGCGGATTTTGTTTGGACTTTAATAGAAACATTTTCTCTGGCGAACTTAGAGCATTTCGCTGGGGTGCACTTTGGCGCGGATTGGCCTCGAAATGAAGGCAGCGTGAATTGGCTTGATTTTCGATTGACGCGGAATGAAATGAATTACATTACAAATCAGGGAGCGACGCATTTCAGAGCGACATGTGACTTCGAGAAAGACAACTTTGACATTAACACCGACTACCTGAGAGGAAAGATTGCGATTGTGGATTTTTTCTCAGGGGATAACGACATCATCAACACTTGCATTGAATACGAGCGGGTGCGAATCTTTGGAGCTGGCTGTGACAACTGTACAGCGGAAACCTGGCACGCACCAGGCTATCACGCTCACATAGAGGATAATTCATGCGACTTACAAGTCGAGATTAACTACTTCGGTTCACGTCGAGAATATTTTGGGTATTTTCAAGCAATTAAAAGCGACCATCGGTGTTCATCCTCGCCAGGGTCAACGACGCAGTGGTGGCTGGGAGTAAAGCTGCAACAACAAGCACAACAACAAGCACAACAACAACAACAACAACAACAACAACAACAACAAC
>Ga0126339_10001364_pt1:0-12500 | contig 16408 bp, 7 predicted proteins | sample OrbTmetagenome_2_FD_92532 | JGI IMG/M metagenome (GOLD analysis project Ga0126339, IMG submission 92532) | Coral microbial communities from Petempiche,Puerto Morelos, Mexico - Orbicella T R C metagenome | ecosystem: Host-associated > Invertebrates > Cnidaria > Coral | place... | reverse complement strand
GTTATCAAGAATTAGCAGAGAACAAACATTTCTTGTGTTCAGAACTTTCTGGCAACTTTTAGCTTTGTTGTAAATACTTCTCTCGTATCTTTTTTAACACGTAGTGAGGAATTCTTATATAATCTTTCCTGCTGTGATATTCAGCTCCTTTTGACCGGTCTGGATGTAAAATCCAGATAAGTTCTCACACAGAAACTCAAAAGTGTCTGATATCTTTTGTTTGTCAACTGGTTCTGTTTTTGGGTAACGAGCTTCTTGGTTTCATTTTCATGTAATATTCGTACAACTGGTGCCGTCCGCCAAACAGTTTCGTGGGTGGCAAAACTGTGACAAATGTCACTGTAGAAAACTGAAATAAATACCACTGATTTCGTGGATTGGTACACATCACCCGTACCATTATAATGAACTGGGTCAAGTGCGTAATTTAGAGGTGTGACTTACACAAAGATGTACTTTGTTGCTTTAGTATTTTATAATTCAGTTAGCAGCTGAAACAAATATTGCTACAATAAACAATTGAAAACGCCAATCAAAACTCGATGGGGTTCTAACTGAAGCAGTTTGAAGCATTAATTTCGTCTTTAAAATTTTGACCTCCAAAATTACAGTGTAATTGTTTTGGTTTTTTTTCAGCTCAGAAACGGGATTTTAAAATGGCTGCTGCCAGATAGGTTCGATGTGAAGAAAAAACATGATTTTTTTTTTTCTAAGAGGCCAACAGTTCAAAGACTTGTCTCGCTGTGTTCATTTAAATTATCAAGGCAGCACGCAGTCTAATCACCCCAATTTTAAAGAGTGTCTGGAATGACAGACAACACAACACCCATTAGTTAGTTCAATATTGTCTTTTACAATCATGCACGAAAATTGCCCATGCAAGCTTTTTCTACCCTCTTGATTGTTGCCAATTTATTAGCCTCAAGTCACATGTGTTTCCTCGTGAATGTATGTGGGTAGGTGTATTCAAAATATTTCCGCAAATTTTTTTTTTGTGCGAACTTTCTTTTCCGCTTTCTCACAACAAGGTGACAGACAGAGGGCGTGGTCAGACAGATACTTGCGCGCCACATGCACACGTCTTGGTTCTTAACCCAATATGTTACGACATTTCTAGCCCTCAAAATTACGCAGCTTTAAATTGAAAAGAACTGCAAAATCATAATGTTTTCTAAGGTAGAAAAAGATCAAAACTGAATGATAATAACCAGGAAAACAAGCAAGGACTTTTGCGGCGGATAACGAACAACACATGCTATTTTCTTTCTTTCTTCTTCTTCTTGTTCTTCTTTACGAATGTGCAGTCTTTGTAGGGGATAAATTTACAGCGTGAAGTTTTAAATTCAAGTTTATGGATGAAACTCTGATGTTCACCCTTGTGGCTATTCAAAGAATAGCGAGCAATTCTTTCGGGTGGTCTTTTTTATTATGCTGCACAAGGTGGTTCTAACGTTTGACGTCAGTGGGTTGCTGTTTGACCATTCAAATAAAAGCAAAAGAGCAGCATTTTCGTGTCGGGCACTAATTATTGTGTTTAACAGGGTATGAAAGCTTACAGTGTGCGGTGACCCTTCAGATGAAAGCGTTTGCATTTTTCTTACGTAGTACTCTTTATTAGGCTGTATGGTGGTGATAACTTTTAAATATGTATGAAATGTTTGCCGGGCCTTATAAGGTCAGCACTATTTTCATGTGGATCTGTATACTGTGTATAAACAATTATTGGATGAAGTGTTTGTGATATCCGGAATAATCAAGGTTGAGGTAGAGTTTTTCAGTCGAAGCCGAAGGCTGAGCCTGATAACCCTTACCGAGACCTAGATTATTCTGGATATCACAAAAAACCGAATCAAATAATTGTTTTATTATACATTGAACGAAAAAAATGAGAGTCATGTTTTTGCCTCTTCACTGACGGCAAGCAACTCAAAGCGCGCGAAATTACCCTTAGAAATCAGGCGCTTCGGTCATACATGACATGATTACTCGTCACTTTGAGTGTCCTTCACATGATTATTGTATAATCTGCAGCTAGATGACGTCACAGGCGCTGATTTCGAAATTTCACTGTACGCTTTGGGCCAATCAGAAAAGAGAGAGTGAGTTCAATGGAAAATATTATGGGGTTATTGACCAAATGTGAAGTCAAGATGGCTGGATATTTGCTAAGTTCTTTTCTTTTTGCGTGTTTATGGACCGAGACGGAGCCTCGCCGAGGTCTGTAAACACGCAAAAAAAAATGAGACCAATATCTAGCCATCATGACCGAACAGGTTTAGTCAATAAAGGATTTATCATATGGAAAAAGAGCACTATTTTCTTGCGGGACGCAACGGGTAATCCCGAACGGGCATTTTAGCGCTATCTTGCCCTCTCGAGTAGCCAATCACAGCGCAGGATTGGTTCATCCCATCTGCTCACGAAGCTTAGGCATATAATAACAGTAAGTTTTTCAAGGAGGCGCGCAGGTCTAATTTCTAATGCTGCAGTTGAAATCTCTGAGTGTGACCATCCAAATGAAAGCTTTCAATAAATACCTTCACTTGATGCCGTGTGATTTTGTTTGTTTTTTATAATATATTCTTGTTTGTTTTTTCTTTGCTAATTGTAAGAGTTAGAAGATTATTTATCTTAAGTGGAGACCACTTATTCTGTAAAGCTGTGTGTTCTACAAGGCTTTAGACATACCATGCACTTTAAAGATGGCAATCTTCCTGAAACATTTCACTCTGAACATTTCAAGTCTTTCACTTTTTGGGTATTCTAATTTACGCGTTAACACCAGTTTCTCAAACAGCCGGCTCAAAACTTTTACAATAATGTTGACTCTGTGCACCATAAGAGCAGCATTAACCGAGGGAAGCGAAAACTTTTTTAAAAGAAATTAACGCACAAGAATGTACCTCCCGTGACCACCTGGATCAGCTATCCTTTTTAAACTTGTAATAAAATAGGGTGGAGACCCTCCTACTTACATCGGTTTAAAATAGGAATCAGTGCTTTGTGGTCAATGAGACGTCGTAAAGTTAAACAAAAACAAAGTGAACAGACCGTGCATCGACATGATCATTGAGGAATTCTCAAGCGTGATTAAGACACAAACTCATGCACACACAAAAAAATCACTTTCATATCTGAATCATTTCAGTAAGACACAACAACATAATAGCTATAGTATCAAGCAAGGCGGTTCTATGTAATGTCTGGTTTGAATTAATTTGAGGCAAGCGTAAACCAATCCTTACACACAAGAAACGATGCGTCGGCTCTTGATATCCCGGGGGAGGGGGTACTCCCAGAAAAATTGGGTTGGGGTGTGCGGTCCGCTTCTCAAAACCGTTACCCTATTCAAGACCAAAATCTGCGATTTTCCCCCACTATATATTGCAAAAATGCGGTACTCTATTTATAATCAGTTACCTAGTTCAGACCAATGTTAAAGGCATTGTTTATATGCTTTTATTAGGTATGATAGCTTCTTCTAAAAATCAAACCCAATTCAAGACTAGAGTGCATAAGCTATACCCTATTTGAGACCAAATTTGCCAAATCGATACTCTATTGCAGACCGAAACGACTAAAACCTTACCCTTGGGGGCCGCAGTACCACCCTTCCCTCCCCCCTACTCTTCCGGGTTTGCTATGCATAAAAAGATGCATACTTTTGAAGTATTTTCCGTGCCCCCATGGCCCTGCACATAAGTTTCTTAAAAGATCTTGAGTTTTTGTCAAGATGCGATTAGGCGAACGCCTTTTGAACAATGTACTGTGTACGCATCGGTCGAAAGAACTATGCAATGCACAAAAACTAAATAGGATACTTGAAAGGTGCCTAATTGAAAAGAATTTCGCACACTGATCAGAACTCTGATAACAAGGTTAATTTTGTTCATTTTGTTCGCTACTTGGGTGAAAGAAGGAAACTGGCTTAAAGTCAAATGCAATGTCCATAGTTAAGTTCTCTTCCTAGGTCAGTTAGGGTGTTTATTTATTTGCAAGCAGTGTTTTCCTTCCTCCTTGAAACAAAATAACAAGAACAACATATATAATGCCCTGAGGCAAGTGCCTCAGTTCGCCTCAAATTAGCTACGACCCTGGTGGCAACAAATACCTCAACTAGATCGGAAGTGTCGATATTATATTAGAATATGGGATTAGATGACGTTAATAAGAAGTGCTCAGACTTAAGAAGTGATCCCGGATCACGCTGGCATAGCAGCTAACACTGTTGTTCAAATACTGAGTGCAGACTCAAGATCAGAAGAAAAATAATCCCCGCCTTATCAGAGCTTACAAGGCTTATAAGGACAGTGATAGCTCTTGTTGTAAGCCTGCTTGCGCGAAGATTTAAACTTATCCGCACGGAAACAGTAAGTAAATCGTTATGAAGTTTTCGTGTTCTTGAAAACTAACTATGCCAAATATCGGCATGATAGGGAAATAAATATTCTGTCCTTAAAGATGATCGTGACTAAAACACCACACGAGTACTGCGAGAAAAATACAGATACATACGAATACATTCAAATACATAGGAGCAACATACAATGGCAAGAGGGTAATACGCATGAAATCTGTCATTTTGCTATTTATTTTATGTCAGAGTGAACGGGTTACAATGTCTTGTACTATTTGTGTACACTCACACACCGCCGGCGCGCCACACACACATACACATACCACACATATCCGCCACACACACCCAGATATGGTCAGGGTGAAAAAGCGCCCTGGATATGATGCAACGTTGCGCGTGCGATCAACGCAGAAATATTTCCTTCGATGCTTTTGCTCTGTCGGTTGTTACTGCTCTACAAGCCCGATATACTTGGATCTGTGCTCATCTTTTGGCCCTGATTGTGATGACGATTACGATGATTGCAGACAAAATTTAGCGCGGGCATCTTAGAATCCTCCGTAGATAAAAGATGATGGCGGCTGTACATTTTATCACAGTACCATGCGGACCAAACACAGCCCATAAAGTACAAGGAAAACCCTATTTTTGCAATATTTGAATCTCTGCTAACAGCATAGACATTGTATCTTTGGTTTGAAGATGTTAGAACTTTTCTGTACGTTATTATAGGTAAATGTACCAGTCGCCATCCCTTTTTCCTACGAGGGATCGTTTTCCTCCAAGTAATGACAAAGTAAAGCACCGGCCAGCCCAGTATTTGCAAGCCCCGGCCAAATGATTGCAGCATCTCGACGCAACATATCGCAACATTGTTGGGCGCAACATATTGCGTGCGTTTGTCCACCCTGTTGCGACGTGTTGCGACATACTGGGGGTTGAAATCGAACTAGCGAGCATGCCCTGGCGCAAAATTTTTGCACGAACCTGGCCAAACGACTACAACATCATGCAAAATCCACAAATGTGGCGTGAAAAATTTGACCATTTACACATTTGAGCCAACAACACCCAACATGTCGCAAGACGGCGCAACAGGGTGGCCAAACGCGCACAACATGTTGCGCCCGACAATGTTTCGATATGGTCGATAAAAGTGCCTTTTTTGTCACTGACTTGTATATTTTGGCAAGACGTTGCCGTGGGTTTTTCAACTGATGAAGGCTTAAGAGTTTGCCGAAACTTCTTGCTAAAATATACAAGTCAGTGACAAAAAACGGCACTTTTATCGATTATGTCATCTCCTGACTACATTTACTCAATTTTCAAACAATGTTGCAATATGATGCGTTGAAATGTTGCGATCGTTTGGCCGGGGCTTAAAGGCTTCAGTAAATGTGTGTAATGGTGCTGCGGCATCCATGCACGAATCCTTTATACACAAAGACACCATTTCTTATTGATTCAAAGCGACAATAATAATGATTTATATTGTTTGATGACTTGACGTTTTGTAAGGTCAGTGTTGAATTGCATTATGTAATAGCATTCCATCCTACTTGTTTCTACCTCAGACCACATTCAGGTATACCTCTTCCGTTTTTGAGTTTTTAACTAGTAAAGTAAATCATTCTGACCATCAATTAAACAATTAAAATTTCAAGCAAGTTGTTTAACAGTTACTATCTCCAGTAACTGATTGTTTATTTCCAAAAGATGGGTCACTGCATGACTTGTGGGTCTTCTCCCACCTCCCTCCTCCTTATTCTGTGACGCACTTCAATCTGCAGGTATCATGAACTCGAACATTCAAGAGAAAATTGCGTTGCCCTTGCAATCATTCTACCAGGCTATAATATCAACCTGTTGAGTCTTCTTACATATTGCCGTTACGTAATATATCAAAACACGAGTAGCCGTGTTTGACCACATTTTCCAAACAACGAGAACAAAGTTTCAAATAGTTGCAAATACGACGTGCAGTGGTCAGGCAATATTTCGGACGAACTTCGTGATAAAGAACGATCTCAAAAGTTCAGATACATCTTTCAATTAAAACGTAAACTAAACAGAAAACGGAGATTGAAAATCATAAAAATCTATGCTAATTAAGATCGATATCAGATATCCAAACACTGTCACATTGTAAGCTCCCTTGTTTAAACTTGTAACCTGTTCCAGAAGTTAGGTTTGTCGGGAAACTAAGGCAAAAAAAACTGTGAGGGAGAAAATACTAAAAGCGTGCGGCGCTTTCTGTCGCTTTTCGTCCTACCTAACATATAGAGTCTGTCTTCTTCCCGCCGCCCAAAGCGAGAAACAGCCTTTCTCCATCAATCTCACTCTTGTAGGCGGCATGAAAACCCCGATAGCAGTTTCCTTTCGACACTTTGATTAAGTTACAGTTGAATTTTGATTGCTGAATTTTGACACAGGGTACATCTTCCTCTCGTATGTCAATCTTATGGCCTGAGAGTAGGTAGGGGAACTGCCATACTTTGTTTTTCCATGCTGTTAGTTGGTATGTTTCTCCAACTTCAATCAGATATATATTACTCCTAGTTTCCTGAGAAGCTGAGTACGAGAGTCCTGTCCTATGATAGCACACAACGGACAAAATGACGAAACAAATCTCTGGCGAACTCCAACACACCAACCGTAAACCACTTCACCTCCAACAGCGGGATTATAACTTCCCATAAGATCCCCCTTACGAATTTTTAGAATCACAGGGGCTAGAAGCTAGATCTCACGTAATCCGAACACCCAGGGCTGTAAACAAAGCTGATGCAGACGAAAGAGCAAAGAAGATCAAAGACGAACACAATCTACGAGCTCAAATCGATAGTATAACCAGTAATTCTATCATGGCGAGCATTTCCAATTGCAAGTGATATTCTTAAATACATTTATATTATAAAAAGACCAAATGTGTTGCTAAACAAATAGCTAGCTGACAGCAAACAAAATTCGTTATCTTCACCCAATTTAGCTAATAATATAAAAGGCGATGTTGTTTTTGTCTGGAAAATGACCGACCAGACTTTCAAGTGCCGTGTTCGTGTAGGTATTTAAGCTCTCTTTAGGGATCCAATATTGTTTTTCGTGAATGTACAAGTTAAACGGATCTTTCAGTTAAGTCTTGGTTGAAAGCTAACCGCGGCTACCATCTCACCTATTGCGTCAAAGCGTTATATTGCGTTGACCGGCAAACGGCCGCAGTTCCACTTTAGTTGTGTAACCTAGCTAGAAAATGGCGTTATGAAGTTGGCAATTAGCAGCTAGACACATCATTATTTGTCGGAAACAACTGAACTCTTTCAGAATACCGGTCTCTTAGCTCGGCGTCACCACAAATATTTGTTCCAAGGTGAGAACTAGGAAATGCGACGCTGAAGTAAGTGTTTTTTCTTGATAATGTTTCGCTTCATATTACTTTGAGGCGTGCTGCTAGGGTAGCTTGTAACAGACAGTCTGGGCTAATACTAGATGAATTCAGGAGCTGATTTGTACGAAGGGCGAAGGAGCAGCTCCTTTTCCCCCTTTTGTCTAAGAAATGTTTAAGTCTGTCATTCTAATCCCAAAACATTCAGTCACAAATGTTCCTAGCTTGCAGGCATGCCTTTCCTCATCCTGTAAGTTGCTATGATACGAGGTTGCGCTCTCGCCGCACCTTTTACACCTTTCCCTAGTCTGCACTGTCCACAGACGTTTCGACGAACTCAAGACAAAACAGAGGGTCTGTGGAACCTTGTCTCTAAATTTACAGAAACCATCCCTGGATCATCGGTATTTATCAGCCAAATGATTATGCTAAACATCAGTCCCGACTTCAAAATTACTTTCTGACTACTTATACGATATATTGTACGTATGAATCTATACCACTGAGGGTCATTTCAGTTTCTGAAACACGAAGTGATCAGGAGAATTGTCGCTTCCGCTTAATGGGATGCTAGTTCAACCTAGCTCACCATTTTTTCAAGCTGTCCCCAGAGGTCACCAGTACCCATTTAATGGAGAGAGAGGGACGGCGAGAGAAGTCTTTTATCCATGAACTAAACACGAAATGACCCTGGCAAGTGCTCGAACCAGTGCTTCTCGGTCCAAAGCCCGACTCACTTATAATTAGGCCATCTTGTCTAACAGACAAGTGTTAAACCGGCTATAAGCACGACGGTGGAAAAGCCCACGGTTTCTGTTTATTTTATTTAGCTTATGACATTTCCATATAATGAAGAGTAATACGAGGTTTGTAATCAGTACAGTGTGCCTCATTATCCGTGATTCTAAGAATCCACATCATAATTTACTCAAACACATATCTCTATCAAAATTCTGGGCTCCTATTGGTCATTGGTTATTCCTTTTCGAGCATTCTTTGGACAGTTTAAAGGCATGGTTTTCAGAAGAGCATAAGCATCAGCGTCATACACAGCATCATACACAGACACATGGCCGAGTGGTCAGCGCGTCGGACTCGCAATCCAGCGGTCCCGGGCTGGAGTCCCGCTCCGACCACTACCTGGACTTGTTTCACGGTAGCCCCGAGTTCAAATCGTCGGCCACACTGGTTTGCCTCCGGCCAGCTGGGGTTCCTTACAATGCTACGTTCAATTTGAATTACTTGTTTCAGTTATTTGCTCGGTCCCACTAGCCTTTGTGCTATAAACACTGCCGAGGGTAAATAAAAGTTATTATTTTTATCATTATCTATTTTATAGTTAGCGCTTTTTGTGAGAAAAATTTCCTAACAAAAGGTGCTACTTAGCAGCACTCTAGCGTGTCTGCGTATGTCGCTGATGGGAGGAAGTGAAAACCAGCCTGAACGCTTCACGCCAGTAGTGACTAGATAGCCTGTGAACAGGCTCTCTAGTCGAGAATGTGGCGAGGAGAACTGAAAGCGGGGAGAAAGAGAAGAAAAAAGAGGGGAGGAGAGAGAGAAAGGAAGGGACGCCCCAACCCCTACCCCATTTCCCCCTCGGCCATTCCGGTCGCGGTCAGACCCTTCGAATTCCAGCCGGAGCAGTGGCTACTTAGTAGTACGTGCAATATGCCTGAGTTATTGAACATAATGTGTTTAGGTATTTTATAGGTGCGTTGCTTATGACTAGTTGTACTGGCCAAACTTGTTCTCGAAAATAACCTATTGTTAGACCTTGTAAGCAAAGCATGCGAGACGAGCTCGAAGCGTGGACAAAAAAAGATAACATTACACGCATGCGCTCTAAGAGTAAAGATTTGCTGACGTAAACCAGTAATTTTGATGTCGTGGGAAATGTTAGCCTAACCGCAAAGAAGTCTTATATAACGAAAAAAGCATCTAGCAGTTCAAATATGGTGCGAATTATACGATTGCACCAGTATTTACAGCAGTAGCATTGAAAGCCGTGTTTCAATTTAGCATTTCATAAGGTGTAACATAATTCAGCCACACCTGCACTATAAATGAACTGTCATGCTTGAGTATTTTTGTCCTTTAAAAACACTTTTAGAACTTATAAACTCAGTGAACTGAAAATGACAAAAACTCGATGTATCCTCAATTTAACGAATTCATATCTTTGCAAGTTTCTGTAATTACGCTGAAAATAATTATTTAGCCGTACGTGATCAATGGTTTTTAGTTTACTTTGTGTTTATGATAACTTGTGTTCTTAGAATAGAAAGCAGACTTTTTGCCCAGTTCTTGAAATCGTGTGCTTTTTCTATTTAATATTTAGTGTGTGTTAAAAGCAATTTAGAGTGCCTAAAATGCTTTAGAATTGTCAAACGCGCCATTAATTTGCGAAAGTTTTCACAAGAGACTAGTGTATTGCGAAACAACAGCTGTTTCAAGACCTCTTTATGTTAAAAGCCATAAAACACATTATGGCAGAACGGTGACACGTTTTCCTTAATGGGTGAACAGAATTCAAACAAAATTAACATCAAATAAAACCGCCGATGAAATTTACTCAGTGGTTGTCCGTTTATCTTGGGCAAAAAAGAAGATCGAATGTCATTTCCGAACGTACAGAATTGTAAAGGTGTTTTTTGTCAGGCTGAGAGCGTTGCTAAGATACCAACTCCCTTCCCTTCAGCTGGGAAAACATCCGCTGTCATTCACGACAAATTAAATTGGTTGTTTTCTAAAAATTATTATTCAGGTTTTGTCAAATGGTTTTTTAAGCGCAATTCGTGGTGAGTGATGACACTGTTTAATGGGTTATGTTTGCTGTTGTTACTTCAATTGCCATATTGTCAGTTCTTTTTCAAAAACTCGTCTACCATCTTGGAAATAGGGAGTTTAAACGGTTTGAAGCTCAAGAACCTAATGGCTTTTTTTTTTTTTTTTTTGCGTCGGATATACAATGCAGCGGTTTTCCAATCTTGAAATAGTTCATATGTTTCGGTAAACAGTTTCGTACACAGTGCAAACTCGCATCAAACGAGCTTGTTGCCTGAAAAAATATCTTTCTTATATTTGGTGTACGATAAAAATATAACTCGAATATCATATCAAGAATTTTCTAAAACCTTTGGCAAAATGTTATTAATATAGCGAGTGTTGTGGCGTCAATAGGAAATCGCTAAAATGTGTTTAGTATTGGGCGTCTGGTAAGCTAACGTTAACCAATCAAACTTTGGGAATGCTAATATAACGTCCAGTGCCTGAGGTTGTTTTTCTTGAATTTGTTTTCCACTGGAGTTTAAGTACGAATGATTTTACCAAACTTTGTCAATTTCAAAAAAACAATCTGGTGGTACTGGGCTGATAATACACTAACTGTTCTGAGGCAAATGAAAACATTGTACGCTAGTGTCGCCAGAGGAACTGAAAATCCTGATACCAGACAATACAGTTGGACAGGCAAACGACCAAATACAATGGAAAGCAGATGTCGAGTTTTCAGGGAGGAAAAGCGTGCTTAATTTATAAATTGCAACTCCTTTTGAGCTGAGTGGCATCCTAGTTCGCTTTAACCTGAGACGTATTGAGGCAAAGAACTTCTTAACCGCAAGAAAGAATTCTCTTCACAGACTCTTCGCTGAACAATATAGAACTTTAAGAAAAGTAAGCCGGTACTGGGCCGGACAAGTGTTTCAGATCGATGATAAATAGTTTCTCTTTAAAGGCTGGGCTTTCACAGACTATATAAATATATTTATGGCTCATTACATTCTCTGAGTACACCAGCCTTACTTTTCTTCCAACTGGAGTGGACACCGAGAAAATTAAACAGTTACGCAATCACTCAATTTTGAAGACGCCCGTCTGAAGGTATACCCTGGTCGTTAGCTAAGTCGCTTCTACTGACTCGACTTGGCTAGCTGGAAAAGATTGTTCAACGCTAACTAATCAGTTACTTAAGCACGGTATATTTCATATCAGTTTATCAGTTTAACCAAACCGGCTTCATGCAGGTCTTTACCACAGTGGCCAGAACTTGTAGAATAAGAAACTGCCAAACCATGACAATTTTCAATCGTTCTGCAGCCATATATACCAGCTGTTTTCATATTAAAAGTTATCCGTCCTCCTGTGCGCTAGTTCCTTCTCTTTAAGCTATGTTTAGGGCTGACCCCGTCCACACTTCCCAAGAGGAATTTGAAAACGGACGTTCCACTCTGAAAACGCATCAAATGTTTTCCGTCCACACTACCCCGGAGGAATTTAAAAACGCAACGATCACCGGTCATTTTGGATTTGTGTTTGACGAAAACTCTGACAGGAAATCACGTGACTATCGTGACTTCATCGTTTACGAAAAGATCCGTGTTCAAAATGTTTTTCGTCCTCACGAAAACGAAATGGCGGCGTTTTTAAATTCCTTCAGTTTGAAGAGGGTTTTCGAAAAGTTCCGCTTTCGTGACGGATTAGCGTGGACAGTAGGCGGCCTCACCGTAGAAATAAAGTTGCATTTTCAAATTTCTCCGGTGTAGTCTGGACGCTGCCAAATACGCCGACCGGTTAGCTCAGTTGGTAGAGCGTCGGACTAGCGTGCGGGAGGTCTTGGGTTCGAGCCCCAGACCGGACCATCACTCAGGGTCTTAAAATAACTGAGGAGAATATGCTGCCTTTGCAATGACATCTGCAAATGGTTAGATATTCTAGTCTTCTCGGATAAGGACGATAAACCGTAGGCCCCGTCTCCTGCATCTT
>Ga0126339_10001363_pt1 | contig 16415 bp, 6 predicted proteins | sample OrbTmetagenome_2_FD_92532 | JGI IMG/M metagenome (GOLD analysis project Ga0126339, IMG submission 92532) | Coral microbial communities from Petempiche,Puerto Morelos, Mexico - Orbicella T R C metagenome | ecosystem: Host-associated > Invertebrates > Cnidaria > Coral | place: Petempiche,Puerto... | reverse complement strand
TTGCCTGTTAGAAAATAAGATGGTATCTACATTAATCTGGAGACGTGTCAAATTACTGTAGTTTGTTCAGTCAAACATTTTATGGCTTACTATTTAGCTATCTTACCATGACCGATGTAACATTGCATGTACATCATAAATTCCCAGTTTCTTTCTTACTGTACAGCGCAATCAAAAAACTTGTCAAATTAACCAAATAATTACTGTAAACAGCTCCATGAATGCTCTTATCTCCGACACTTCACACAAAAAAAATAACTCTTGCACGCCTTGCGTGCCTATGTTTATTACTGAGTGCCACACAAATGCTATATGGTATATGAACCAATTATTAACTGCACAGCCATAGGCCAAGCACGGTTCTTGCTCTGCATGGGGTTTATTTATTTTTAGTAATACAGTTTGTGTTGATCAAGTGATGTGGTGTCTACAGTGATCAATGAATCATCAAGAACTGCTTTGGAATGTGCACTGCATTTCAACTGTAGTGTAAATAAACCAGTTAAATTTTTAAAGCGCGGTTACAAGATCTAAAAGATCTTCTTGTTTGTGACATGAAGAACATTTAGTCTTCTTTCTTTTTGGGGGGAAGGAGGTGGGTGGGTGGGAAGGGAGATGTTTTACATTATTGGTCAGTAGCAATACTGGGATGAAGAGTAAGAAATCACATTTCTCTCTTCTGCCTTCCCCATAGGTGTACAGGCACCTTGGGACTGGGGGGGGTGGGGGAGAAATCTGGATACATACATGCTCAAATTGTAGTAAGAACAAAAACATTTACAAATCTGATGGACATGGCTAATGAAACTGTCATAATTATAAAGTAGTTATTTTGGAACCTTGCATACTCTATGACCTGAATCGACAGCCTAGTAAAATTGGAAAGCTATGAAGGAAAAACTCATTTCTTCATGGTACAAAAACTTCATGAAAAGTTTTAAAACGGCTCTTTCAGAGTCATTCAAAACGCCTTTTTTGAAAGCCACCACAAAAGCAAAATTCTTGGTCTTTTATTTCAGTTTGATACTTTTGTCATTTGTTTTGTTGATAAGAAATTGGGAATGGAAATAATATCCATATTTGTGGATTTCCACGATACAAATTTAACCGATATGTGGCTTTTCCAAAGCAGAATACATGGATCCCTTGATCATATCGTTTGACTTAAAGTCCATATTAGCAAGGCAAACGTCAGATAAAGTAACCTATGAGCCTTTTGTTTTGCCTTTTGTTTACTAATTTTAGTTGTATGAATGTAAACCTTCTATGTAAACCTTTGGAATGTTTTCTCCCAAGTGCCATTGGCTAAATCATGGGCATTTTGCAAAAATTCAGTTTCCAAAACTGAGTGGCTGGGGGTGGGGGACGTTAGCTGTTTGGCATGATAGTTTTAATTTTTATTACTGTTACTAACCAAACTGTCCCTGCAAGCAAACTATGAGAAATAGTTGTTGCCTTGTCTATGTCCTTGGTGAATACTGCAGCTGCCAGGCCATAAGTTGTCCTATTTGCCCTCTCAATGACCTCATTTACATCACTGAATTTGATTATCTGCTGCACTGGACCAAATATCTAAAATGAAAATAAATAAGCTTAACTTAGTAAACAAAAACGTCACACAACTTTACCAGCCATGGAATAGTTGATATAGATAAGAACATGGCTAGGTGTCAGTAAATAAGTTATGCTATAAATATATGTATATGACCTCCTTGATATCACTGAATTGAATATCTGCTTATCGATGAACTGGGCCAAAAATCTTCAATGAAAAACACCAGCATTATTAAACATGACTGTTGTCAACTTACTGTATGATCTAAAACACATTGGTCAGAACTATTGTTGATATATAACTGGCATTTTTCCCACTACAGCATGCCCATTCATTGGCTAGTTCATGGTTACATGACATCTAACAATAAAACTGTTTACCACCAAATGTCATGAGCAGGCAACATTGCAAAAACTATGACGTTAAAAGGGAAACAGTTCACTGTTCACCTCGAAATGTTGACCACTGTTGCACATGAAGGTGGCCTGATGTCGCTGGAATCTCAGCGGGAAGGAGGATTTGTTTTCTTTTGTGGGAATTTGTTTTGCTGTATATAACAAATCACTTAATGACTAGTCCCAGGGGGAACAGTGAATTTTGTTTCCTGCAAATCTCATTGTTTCCCGAGACGAAGTTGAGGGAAACATTGAGATTCTCAGGAAACAAAATTCACCGTTCCCTTCAGGACCAGTCATTAAGTGTTAAATATAAGAGAGAGACACCTCTTCTTTGGCAATCCTCATGTCATCCTTAACATCTGAGAAAACAGTAGGTTGGATAAAATATCCCTTGTCTCCATGCCGTTCACCTCCACACTGCAGTTTTGCTCCTTCCTTCTTCCCACTCTCAATCAGATCAAGGATTTTATTAAACTGTTCTTCGTCAATCTATAAAAGAAACAAATTGGATAAATGATAAAAGCACAACTCCTGGAGGGGAAAATATCCTGTTTGCCACTACAAAGGGTAGTTTCAAATTTGATGTTTCAAACCATAAGATTTAAAGTTCATTTAAAAAAGAAATAAAACCATCAACTGGATATAAAAACCACTGGAAAAGAAACTATGGATACAAAGTCAGAAACAGTTTGTCAGTCTCCTATTTGGACATTGCAGATTATAATCAAACCAGTTTTTTGGTTATCATCATCATTTTCACCATGTGTTTATCCTGAAAACCTATGTTTAAAAGTGTATTCAGTGTTTTAATTCATTTTGCTCTACCTGTAGATTTGTATACGCAACTAGTAAGTCTTTTATCTCCTATCATTGTTTATAAGACATCTCAACATGCAGATAATGCCCCTCCTGTGTGAAGTCTCTTGCATCCTTGGTTAGGTTAGATTGTTTGGATGAGACCAGATTGAAGTAAACTGGGCAGCAAAATTGGCATGATGAAAGACTAAAAAATGGCACAAACTTTGTAAAAATGTAGTTTACTACTTGTCTAGAAAGTACCCGTGGCCAACTTAAGCGTTCCTGAATGGGTGTCTTTGCAAACAGTAAATTTGCGAACTGTTTAATTTTATTGCCACACCTGTGGTCCTTGTTCAGTGGCTTCGCCAAAAGGGTCCCCAACTGTACACTTTTGAGCTCTTTCTGCACTCTTTTTTACAAACTCGTCATAAATAGTATCTTGTACAAAAGTGCGACTGCCAGCACAGCAGCACTGTCCTTGGTTAAAGAACAAGGCACGGTGGGCAAATTCTACTGCAAGGTCCATATCAGTGTCAGCAAAAACTATGAGAGGGCTCTTTCCTCCAAGTTCCAATGTCACACGCTTCAAGTTAGACTTTGCTGCTGCTTCCTGGATTATCTTCCCAACCTTAAATTAAGCATCAATGTCAATCATTAATCACGTCAATAAAATCTAGCTTCATAGGCCTGGAAAGCATCTATATAGCTGCATCACCCTCTGCATACATCAGTTATACTACATGCTCAGACGTAAGACTCTGTCATAAGCAACCCATGTATACTTTTAGGATGTCAAAACCTGACCGAAATAATATTACAGGAAATGTTGTTTGGAATAAATTGGTGAAATGGCCATAAACAACAGCAAAACTGAGTAAAAAGGAACTAAAAAAGCTCAACCTAAGCCAACATAAGGTGGTTAGTACACCCTAAATCCTTAAAAGGCAGTTAAATGGGTTGTTCACATTATGTTGGATCCCATTTATCTTATTATCTCCTCCTTTGGAAGTTCAAGATAGCAGAGACCTACTGTCTGTAATAAAATTTGCTCTTATCTTAATTTTGATGTTTGCTTCCATCAAATACAGTATATGCAGTGATGGCATAGTATGGTACAAGTCAATATCCAATACAAGATAAACAAAAATAATAAAAAAGAAAATCAAAAGGCTTGGTTGGTCACTTAATAATAATTATAAAGATTGGACTACAAGATCATGCACCTCAGTTGATCCAGTGAATGATACTTTATTGATTTCCATGTGTTCAGATATGGCGGCCCCTGCTGTAGGGCCGTAACCAGCGATGATGTTTAGTACACCAGGAGGAAAGCCAGCCTGACAAATTAAATGACATAATGATTTTTATGCTCTCTTGAGGAAATCTCTCAATTGAGGATCTTTGATGATCGACACAGTAATTTTTGAGGCTTGTTATACTTGTAAATTGAGGATTAAAACAGTGAATCTTAATAAAGATTGCAAGGATCCTAAACCTTTTTAAGTGCCAAATTCAAAATGTTGATTCTTCTTACTGATAACCTACACACAGTTTTTTTTTCAGCATCAGTTCTGAGAATTATGTGGTTGATCAAGACAATATTGTTATTGCCTGCTTGCTAATGTATGGTACTGTAATGAGAAATTAGATTCTGATCACTACTGGGAATTAAAGGGTTACTTTTTGCCATGATCTATTACAATTAGAAGAGCACAACAAAACAAACCTAAGTGCAACTACTTGAATGCAATTTTGACACTGGTACTTTATTATTAGTAAGGGCAAGTGGTTTTCTATGAATTGTCTTCTTTGGTGTGTTTGTCCCCTGGCAGAACACATGACTAATAATTTTGCATCATACACATGTAAGAGTTGACCAACACAGTAGCTGTCATGAATAAGGCCTATTTTTCATATTGAGCAAGTCAATGGAATCTTCATCACCTCTTGAAAGAGAGATCCCAGATACAGAGCTGTTAATGGAGTTTGCTCAGCTGGTTTAAGTATGGCAACATTGCCACAAGCCAGGGATGGAGCAAGCTTCAAGCTGCTCAAGAGGAGAGGAAAGTTCCATGGGGTAATGGCTCCAACAACACCCACAGGCTCATGTCTAGTGTACACAAAGAAAGGACCATCTGCAAAAAACAGTAAAACAGAGCAAAGTTACCAGTCATGATACTTATTGAATGCACAGCTGGGAGAAATCTCAAGCATGGTTAAAATTACAGGCATTACCGGTAATATCGCGCATCATACATGTACTGTGTGAACAAAATTTTTGTGGGAGTTTATTTTTGGAATCAGCAAATTTCTGTATTTTGCTGGAACTAATTTTTGCGATGGTAAAAGACTGGTTTTTCTAACTGGGTACTAATTTTTGCAATTTTCGGGAAGTCACGTTTAATTGAAATTACAACATTTTTGCTTTTTTAAATTAATTTGCATGCAATTGACAAGTCAAACAACATGCAGAGATGTAAAACACAGTAATCCAGTTATAGGTGTCACTCTATTACAATTACATCATGGTCTTGTGCGGAATTGTAGATGCTATTCCCAATGGAGTACCCTCAGATGATCCTTTCCTGTAAACCTTTCTTTATTTCTGAAGGCATGTTTTGTTTCTCATTTCATTGTTTTGTTTCTGAACAAAAGAGATGTTTGAAATAAAATGGCTGCAACAAGATTCTACTTGTGATGTGTTTGTATGTATAACTTCACCAGTGGAGTAAATTTTTGCTGAGAAAATTGTTTTGGAGGCAATGTCTTTCTGGGGGGGCATCATGGAAAAAAACCGCAAAAATTAGAACCCACAAAAATTTTGTGCCACATGGTATAATTATAGAGTGAAACCTCTATTAAGCAGACCCCCAATTAAGCGGACACTCTCTATTAAGCCAACACTTAGCCTTGTCGGAAATTAACATCTTATATTTTGCTTTATAATGAACCCCTATTCAGCAGACACCTCTATTAAGTGGACGTGGACACTAAAATAAATTGTATTTGGCTAATTTCTGTTGTTAAAAACCTCTAATAAGCGGACACTGGATGAATTGACAATGTGGCATTGGATTACATCCTTGAAACAGTCGATTAAATAGTCGATTAAATGTACCTGTATTATCGCTTCTGTATTGAAAGGGCATTATTACAAACCAATTAAAGTTGGGAACAAAAGGTGATGAACTTGAACTCAAGATACAACCTGGAACTTTATTACATTACAGAGGAACCGTTGAATGTTAATTGTTTACAAACATTGCACAATTGTTGTAAACCTTTATTAAGCAGACACTTGGGAAGGTCCCGACGGTGTTCGTTTAATAAAGGTTTCACTTTACTCTAATGGCTGTAGCCTGAATTGCATATTTAATTACAAAACCAGCCCAAACTTTTATACAAGCACATGCATGATTATTTGTTTATTAATTCTTAATTAGGATAGTGTCCAAATAAGTAATATGGACAGTTCCATACACAACATATAGTTAATAAGTAAGAGGACTACATAAAATTGTCTTACAAATTTAGAAATAATAGGATTTAAAAACTTCTTCAACAGCCAAATTGGACTTTATAGCCTTGGCCAATTTTGGCTGTCCCCTGATTTATTTCAATCAATTTATTTTCCAAATTCAGTGGACAGCATGAGTAAGTCTTACAATTTTACATGTACTAAATATTTTGTAGATATAGCCTGCATTGTATTGTCATCATTGGGCCAAAGTGTCCCATAGGCACCAGAAATCATCCTGGTTTCCATGGCATTAAGTGACTGGTAGTTTTCTTTCTCTGTGGTTGGGATGCTACCACGTAACAGGTTTACCATTAATTTGCACCTCCAGGTGGAGAGTAAGCACTGTGAGGGCAAAGTGTCCAAAAGTATATAACAGTAATGAAGAATGTATATATAAGAGCAAATGTGAACAACCAGTTTCTCAGTTGTTGACCAACTAACCAGTAGAGATGGTCTTTCCTGTTATCTTATCAGCCCAGCCAGCATAGTATCTGAAGCATTTTGCTGATAAACGAATATCACCTACAGCATCAGAAAATGTCTTTCCATTGTCCAATGTCTCCAGGGACTAGCAATAATTGGGTTTTAAAAGAAATGTGCTGATATTAGCCCATAACATTTAGAGTTATTTTCATAGCCTGTGAATACAGACGCCTCTCATCACTCAATGCCAGTAATGCATTTCTCTTGCAAAATACCAAACTGGCTAGCAGCAATGAGTAGTCTGCTGGCAGCCGGGTTTTTCTCTTAGGGTCACTTAGACGAATGTTTTAGTCATCGTGAACACAAAAAGGCAGTATGGCGGTGGCCGAGTGCTGCGCCCATGTCTCGTCCCATTCCCCTTTACACTAAAGCGTCATTCCTCATAACCGTGGCTGAATTTAGAGAGAAAAACAGACTGCCAGCAGTCTAGGCAATGAGAGATGACAGCATTTACCAGCTCTAAATTTTACTAATCAATAAAATATACTTTTATGCCTTGGCAGCAATATATACTGACGTACCCAGTTTAATGTTTTGAAATTGTTGGTATTGTTATGCAATACACCATCAGATTCAGCTTGCATGAGTAGATCAATATTTTTTAACACTTGTTTAATGTTAACAATGCTTGCCTTGGTCTACCCTGCCTATCAAGACATGAAATCAGTCAACTGCCATTGGTGAGCTCTTTAATAATATTGAAATTTTTGACATGTTTTGGGGGTGTGGGCTTAGAGGTGCAGAGATGTGCACCAGCCATGGCCAGTTTCCACAGAGTGTTCCTTTTTCCGTGCTTGACTTGCCACTACTTTAATCTCCAATCAGCACCAGAAAAATAGGAAACATCTACAGTTGTGGGATCCATGGTAATGCAAAATTGTGTGCTAAAAAATATATACCTGAAATTTATGGTACTTTTGCAAATAATATTGAAGAAAATGAGCATTCCAGTAGCAGCACTAACAACAGCTGACTGCCATGTCACTGAGAATTTTGACAGAAGAAAAAGTCAAACTTCTGAAGGTAGAAGGCTTATAAATCCTGCTACCTCTTCATTTCAAGTCTCTCAGCAGTTCGTCCCTGCACATACACCAAAGTTACTGTAAATTTACCATGAAAGCATAATTAATTAACTCACAGCAAGATATTCTAAATCTCTCTCAATAAGATCTGCTACTTTGTACAGCAGGTTGCCTCTCTGGGAAGCATCCATTGTCCTCCAAGGACTCCCCAGTTTAAAAGCTTCAGTAGCTGCCTTGACAGCTTTGTCTACATCAGCCTGGTCCAGAAAAACAAATTAAAACTGATATCAGTTAGTCAGAATTTAACACATTTTACAGAGCTCTCTATCTGAGCCATTGCTACAAAATGTTAGCAATACAGGTACATCAGTTGGTCCTTTCAAAGTGCCAGGTTTGCCAGGTTAAATCTTCACTGGGCATACGCACTCACAAAAAGAATATTAAAACAGTGGGGGGAGGGGGGTGGGGGACTCCCATATAAAAAGGGGGGTTCTCCTTGAACCTTTTAGGGGTTAAAAATGTGGTTTTGGTACCACTTAGGGTGTTCAGCCTTAAATGGTCCACAGCAGGAGCTTTTACAGTAAAAAAATCAGTGTCACTTAATGAATAGTTTTAGACTTGGTACCTCTTAAGGGTGAAAGAAATTTCCAGCCACACCCACCAAACATTATCTTGGTACCTCGTAGGGGTTCTTTTCAAAATTTAGGATGAGCATCCCCGTCCTGTTTCTATGGGAGTTCCCCCCCTCCCCCTGGGCTGCTCACACTGCTCAGGGCAATATCAATCTTACAGATAAACATCTGAGTACTCTTAGCTAGCTTTAAATTCTTAAGTTTAAGGGCTGGTCAATAGTAAAAGCGAGACTCTGCGAGAGGGCAAGACTAGCATTTTTCTTTGGGAACCCGAGACAGTTTGACTTCCTCATTTGAGAGACCAAGACTTTAAAGTGTTTTAAATGCGAGCTCGAGACGTTCAGGTTCTAAGTCGTCCAGAAGTCATTTAATAAACGAAAAAACAAATCGGTACTTTGAGACTTTCTTAGCCTTGCAAAAAAGTGAGACATAACCGCCACAAAAACAAGACTGCGAGACCGGTGAAACTGAGCGAACATTTTGCGAGACCCATTACTTTTGAAGGACCATTTGCCAGCCCTAGTTTACATGAGAAGTAGAATATCTTGCATTCATTGCATTGTTCTGGACATCAGTACCCACCTTGTCACCCTCCGCCACATCACATATCTTTTCCTCGGTCACTGGATTAATGGTGGGACATGTTTTTCCACTGACAGAGTCCACAAATTCATTATTGATAAAGAGCTATTAAACATTTAAAGAACAAAGTTTGTCAAGTTTTTAGCCTTCTTTCCAAGGTTAAAATCAACAAAATACGCAATACAAAGGATATAGATCTGTCCGATGTACAAAGTTATTGAGTATAGCCTCTTAAGTTTATCAACAGGCTAGAATTAAACCTGCTGTGACTGTTAAGAAGTAGTTTGACTAGGCATACGGGATATACTGAAGATCACCGAACTATTGCCACAGCCCTTGTTAAATTGTACACGTTTCTACTTCAACGTCCCAAACATTAATGTTATAAGTTTGTTAGGGGTAATTTTTGCACCAGTGTGTCAGATCGAACCCCATGTGAACAGTGACCTTACCAGGGAAAGGTATAAGAGATTACGGAAAGAAGTAACTAAGAAACTCAGACGTGAAAAAGCTTCAAATTCAATAATGAACGCTCGACTTCAAGACTCCCTTGCTCGTGACTAATTGGATGGGCTAAAATTTACACCTATATTGTACTGTACCAACTAGTGTGAAGCTGTGACCTACTTTTGTGAACTTGATTTCCGGATTCCTTACGGCTTGAGGCATTTTGGACTTTTCAATATCTGGATAATGAACGAAAGCAAGGAAACCAACAGAATCGTAGTACCAGCAGCTGCACCGAGAAAACGATGTTAGTCGTCACGAACACCACGGCGAACGAAAGGAGATTGGGTTGAAATGTCTCCAACGATCGCATGACAAGGATCGCGTCATAAGTCCAAAGTACCATGATATGTCACGCCATATCGATGATAACGTCGGAACTTCTCCAGGCCTAGCTAATACACGGAGCAATACTTAACCTGCGTGGCTGGCTATTTCGGTGGGTTTTGTGGCGCGGAACAGCAAAGCTACGAAAACGAGTGGCGAAGCCGCGAGAAGAATGATGACTAGAGCTAGAGAGAGGTGTATCGCCCTTCGCCGCCATCGACAAAGCCCATGGATGGACCATGGATGGATTTGTTTTGATATGTTGTTATCACTTTCACTCGAAATTGGCATTTAAATAAGCAAGTTTCATTTTACGAACCCCAGTCTGATTGGTTGGACTAACTGGATGAATAGAAGGTGTTGGAAGGGGCGGCAATAAAAGACCCCAAGATCCGGGCATGCAGTTTCTCCCCCTCGCGGCTTTCACAGCTTCGCTGCTCGTTCCGCGCCACAAAACCCTACCGAAACCGCCACCTTCGCAGACTATGCAATGTATTTGGTCTCGTTATGCCATAGTCACCCCGCACTCCATGAGTAGTAGCCTCCTCCAGGCGTTTGCTCAGCCTGAGAGTAGTGCAAAAAAACGGCGAGAGAATAAAACATAATGAAGAATGCGGCGCGGGGAAAACGGGAGACGGTCTCCCCTTTTTTATTTGCCATTTTTTGCGCTGCAACCCAATAAACTGAATGCCTGGAAGAGGCTTCAATAGCCGCCACGAGAGAGCGATTGAGCGAACTTGTTGGCGGGTAGCCACGCGACCATCCTTCTCCGATATTACGTGACGAGACAAATAATCATAATATATAGATTTAGCCAAGGTTCTGGGCCGGGTTGTTCAAAGCCCGATTCAGTTAACCCAGGTTAAGCGAGCATTTTGATTTGCGTTTTGTAACTTTGCGGTGAGATTTTCTGTTTTAATTGTTTGGCCTTCTGTTTTGAATTTGAATAATCTGAAAATACACAAAACATAAGCAGTGAACTGAGTGAAAAACATTTGTATACAAGCAAAAATTTTACATCGGTCAACTTTAAATCCTGGGTTAGCGTTAACCGCCTTCCGAACAACCGTGCCATGATCTAAAATCTGCTACATCGCAAGTGTTTCTTAATTGTGTTTGTCGATCGATTGCATCTTTTGTTCGGGTTCTAGCATCGTTTGCCAGAAATTTCAGTATGTTCTTTCTAGGGTAGTCCATGGGTAAGTCCATTCAAGTAGTCCATGGACTAGGGGTCAGCAAAATGTACCATTACACGGCCAGTATAAATATGGACTAGGGACTTAGGTAGAAAACGTGGACTAAGCATTACGGACTGAGTATAAAACACGGACCCATGGATCAGGTATAAAATGTGGACTGTGGACTAAATACAGCCAACTGACTGCAATTCGTGTTTTTGACTGACGGTCGTAACTAATATTACATAATACATGTAAAAACGGGAACAAACCCTCCCGTGTGTATGTGCTTTGCGATCAATTCATTTCTTTTCACCCCTGCTGTAGGGAGGCCAATTTCACGTCTACCTTACAGCTCAGGCGTAAAATGCTGTTCTTAGAATTTTTGGTTTTTTAACATACCAAACCTACCAAAACTCGAACTCTTTAATCTACGATTACTACTAGTTTTCATTGTAGCAGAAATGCCCAGTCAGACTATCCGACCAGGATAAGCTGTTACCTGTAAAAACCTCAAATTTACTGGACAATTGTCCGATGACCGACTATTATTTGCAGGCTTGACAGTGATATGTTTTTGATAAGTATTAATTTTTTTAATAATTGCTAAAGGTACATTAGTTTCAATAATTTTGGACGTTTAATTTTGGAACGCTTTGCTAGAACATAGCTTAGTGAAATTTTCATCTACAAAACTTGAGTCAGACTAAAAAATTGTGGAATTGATCTGCATTACATATATGTTCTCATAAAAGACACAGAAATGTTCCTTTCAGGTGATAAAAAGAACAAGCCTAATTCAAAGTCCTAATTCAAGTCCTTGCTTCATCATGCATGTGATGGTGCTGTCCAAGAAGAAAGTATGTACTTTATTCTGTACTGTAAAGATTTTGGGTGCTTAAAATTTCAGGCACTTGCAAAATTTCAGACTGTTATATTTTTGGACATTTTTTTGTCCGAAATTAACGTTGTCAGAACTTTTTCGAGTAATGTATATGCAAACTATTTAAATTTTATGCTGTCATAATAAGGAGAGTAATGAGTAGAGAAGAGTCTTCATTTCATTGAGATGTCCCCAAGTTCAGAGGATTTTAAGTTTCTCACTTCAAGCTTATTTATTCTTGGGTCAATGTTATTCCTTGGAATGAATCAGAAATTCTTGCCTCTGGCTTCTGAGTTAATGTCTGGTTTAGAATCATTTATTCCAACAACGAACATCATTGCCTTGCTCAAGGCTAACATTCTGCTCCAAAAACAGTGATTGATTGCTCAAGGAATTAGTTTGTTTTGGTGGGGTAGAAATGTTTGGGTGATCCTTTAGGAGGTTGTGAAATTCGTAAGACTCTGAAGCAAAATTTTAAGAGAAAAGAATTATTTGCACATTGTTTTTTATTCAAGTTTAGCAAAAGTCATGTACAAAATACTTACTAGTTACGTATTGGATTTGCAGGCAAGTTGTTAGAGACATAGAACACAGAATCAAGGACCATGAACCCAGGATGGCCCAGCACACAGAGGACCCAGGACAGAGGACAGAGGACTGAGGACTCAGAACAGAGGATCAAGGAGCAAGGATAGGACTGAGGACTGACAACTGGAGATCATGGACAGTGGATGAAAGCAAGCCTTGAATGACAAACTTTCGTAAGTTGAATATTGATAGATATATTAAGGTATATCAGATATTACCGGCAGCAGAAATGGCACAGTGTACCCTTCCCTGATGGTTTTTCTCCAGGTACTCTGGTTTCCCTCACTCCTGAAAAAGCAATATTTCTAAATTCTAAATGAGCATCAAGGAGCAAGGATAGGATTGAGGACTGACAACTGGGGATCAAGGACAGCAGATGAAAGCAAGCCTTGGATGGTGAACTTTCATAAGTTGAATTATACATATACTGAGGTATATGAGATATTACTGACAGCAGAGATGGCACAGTTCACCTTGCCCCGAGGGTTTTTCTCTGGGTACTCCGGTTTCCCTCACTCCTGAAAAAGCAATATTCTAAATTACAATTTAACAAAATTGGTGACACATTGTGGTGGGCCAACTGAGATGAAAAATTCTTTGATTACTCAAGGTAAACATTTGTAATACCAATTTATTACTCTCTGTTCATTTCCTAGTTACATGTGCACATGTGGTTTCGCAGTCTCCTTTGCAGCTGTTATTTTAGTTAATGTGCAAATTGGGAAGAAACTTTACTTATTTTCTGTCTTTTTCAAAGATCTCTTTTTTAATCATAGGTAAAGTGAAATTCCTGAGTCAGTCAGTCAGTCGTTCAGTCATTCAGTCAGTCAGTCAGTCAGTTAGTCAATCAATTAATCAACCAATCATTTAATCAATCAAAAAATCACTCAATAACTCAATTAATAGTTAAGATAAAAAGCCCAGGGTATGCAGCTAACTAAAATAGCAATTAACAACCTTCAAATTTATCTAGTTGCAATTTGAAGATATTTAACATTGTCTTCCAATACCACATGGATGCACATGTAACTAGCACCCATGTAAACAGAGTATTGAACTGACCAGTGTGTTGTGTGGGTGTCGTTCATTTGAAAATAAGTGGCTTGCTTGTCACATTTTCCATACAATTCATCATATCAGAGCTGGGAATTATGCAATCATCACTAAAAATTAACTGAAACTCAATTATGGTTAAATCTGTTTCTGTGAATTAACAGTTTGGTAATTCTTGTTGTATTTTCATGCGTACAGACATTTTGAGAGCCAACATTTTGTTGAAAATGTGCAGTTCCAGAAAATATCCATACCTAGCCCATGGAAGGGATTTTTTCCAAGACCCCCCACCCCTCTGGAAATTCCAATTAAACTTGATACATTTCTTTAAAGTTTTTGGTCTTAGAGAACCCCCCACCCCCCAGGAAATTCCAATCCCTTCTGTGGGGGGGGAGTATGGATATTTTCTGGTACTGCACAATTACCTTAAAAAGTAAATTTTTGCAATTATTATTGTCGAATTCAGAAACAGACAAAGAAATTTCAAAACCCCATGCAGAAAATAAACCAAAATATGTTTCAATTAGAAATAATTTATAAAATGCTCTTTATCCAAGAAAAAAACCCTAAACTGAACACTCAGTCTGACTCAATCAAAGCAAAACTATTTAGTTCTTAATTAATACTCTCTACATTCCACATTGCAGTGTTTTTAATCAGATACAACAAGACTTTCACATGCATTCTTTGTATATAAAGGACTCACAAGAATCTGACTTTTAGTTTTACGAATTTGAAAATGATCAATGAGTCATCACAAGGTCATTCCAAATTATTATCGCCAATTTTTACTGTTAATTGTTTGTCCAAAGGCTCGGTTACTAGGAAATACAGTCAAAACTTATTTACCACTTTATTTATTTTTTACACATGTACAGACATTTTGAGTGCTCGTTAAAAATTCTCATTTTTAAATTCTAGGATGCTCTTAAATGCAAAGCTAAAAATATTCCTATTGAGTTCTAATGACAATTTCTTTTAGTTCCTAAAAAGAAAATGAAGTTACTTTTTTGATATATGTACAGGCATTTTGGTGTACCGCTAAAGAAGTAAGACAGCAGGATATAATCATTACAGTAAATATGATTTGACGAAAGCCACTTGTTTGCTCATGAAAACCTAGTTTCTCCTTCTCACAAGATTCCTATTGACCAGCATTATGATGAAATCTGTTCACTTCCATTGGTTTTCCTCGGAAATCTTAAATCGAGTTTGGAGTTGAAAAAAAATGTCTTTTGCCAACATCAGCATAAGAAACCTTTTAATATTCTCTTTATTTTTGTCTGATTTTGAAAAAAATATACATGTATGTTTTAGTTGCCAGAATGCTACGCTATTTGCTTTCCTTGAGAAAAATTTTTCCTGTCTATACTTTCAACAATGAAATACATTTTTGTAATCCAAATTAACTTGTTTTGGGAAAGTAGCTGCTCAATAGGAAACTTGTATTCAAGAAAATATTTTACTTCCTCTAAAATCATTAGCTAATTCAGTTGTTACTGATCATAATTATTTTCTTTGGGTGAGCAGCATTTTCATTTTTGTCACTGAGCGTTTTTTTTTTGTTCAGATCAATAACATGATGGTGCTTGAAACTATAGCATTGTTTTTTATCACCTTTGAACAAAGGAAGCTTCCTAAAAGTACCCTTTTGTGGTAATGCAAGTAAATTCGATTGGCTGATCAAGAAATTATCGATTGAATGCAATACCAATCTGCTGCTTTTCACAAATTTATTCAATTTACTAAGTGTTATACAAAATTGTTATTTATTACTTGATCACCAGTATTACAAAAAAAAACAAAAACTGAGCTATGTTTCCCAAAATAATGCATTTAAAGTATATTCAATTGTAGCATTAAGAAATTATGAAATTAATGCAATACCAATCTGTAGGATTTCAAATTTATATAACTAACATGCATTTATCTTCATACAAAATTGTCATTTCTTACTCGATCAGTTTTAAAAAACAAAAGTTTTTTTCTAAAATAATTTCTTTGTCTCCTTTGTTTAAAGGTGCCACAGCAAGCTCATTAGCGCAGAAGTAAACAATTACTAAATAACTCAGCTAAGAAAACACTACAAATTTTGTTGTCATAAGGTCTTCACATTAGCATTGACACTAACGTGTTAAAGATAGGCCAAACGTGGGGATAGTCAGAAGAACAGGGGTGTAGAACAGACCCTTCAGATCTAGTGGGCGTTCCTAGTGAGCCATAATATTGGCATCATAGTACATTTATAATAGAGAGAAAAATAACCCTTATGGTTATTTTCGTTAGGGTTTCGATGCAGTAGTTTTCAGTAGTTCAAAACCACTTAGGGAATCGGGCTTTTTAATCCTACTTTTCTCCAAGAAGTGTTAACTAAGGCAGATTGAGTATGTCTAAGTATTATTACTACTTAAGTATCGATTCAATAGCAGAACTAGTTGGTTAAGGTATAAGCTTTTTTAACTCGAGTGAATAGTTTTTTTTTTACTGTGCTAATGAGCTTGTTAATTTTTTTCTTTGTGGATTTGATGTTTTCCACTGAACTTAGTATATTTTAGATTATTTTCAGGGACTGAGATGGCCCATACACCCGCACACAACACAAATGGTCAGATTTAAATCTAGCCGATCGATGTCCCTGCAGGGTTGTGGAAACTCTTGCTCTGAGGGCAGTGTTTCTGACGTTCCTCTGCGATATTCCAACTGAGAAATGCCGGTGAGTTTATCTGTTCCGTTTTTTTTTTTTGATGGAGGCACTTCGACACTTTAATGGTGTGGTCGTTTGCTCTCAAGTGGAGAAGGCATCATGGGGGAAGGTGAGGGTTTGCTTTTCATGTCTTTTTGGCTTTACTTGACTACGTCAGAAAACCACACCTTTATTCCAATTGGCTT
>Ga0126339_10001362_pt1 | contig 16429 bp, 13 predicted proteins | sample OrbTmetagenome_2_FD_92532 | JGI IMG/M metagenome (GOLD analysis project Ga0126339, IMG submission 92532) | Coral microbial communities from Petempiche,Puerto Morelos, Mexico - Orbicella T R C metagenome | ecosystem: Host-associated > Invertebrates > Cnidaria > Coral | place: Petempiche,Puerto... | reverse complement strand
GTTTACTATTTTGTAACAACTTGTTTGCTGCCCATCTTTTAGGATTTGCAAAGTTGGTAAAAAAACAGTCGCATCTGTGTACGTATGTTACATACCATAACTTATAGTCAGTCGCTAACTTGTACAAACTTGAAGATTTAGGAGTAGATTTCCTGAAAATGCACTTCAGCTTGCATCTAGCTTTTCTCTTTTTCATGGAGCTCATAATCTTTTTTATCGGTAATCTTGACGGCTCTCGGTCTCTATGACTTTTGCTGTACTTTGCAATGTCTATCAAATACTCTCTCACACGGCGAGCACACCTCATCAGTGCTAACCATCGCATGGAAAGATTCAGTAAAAACAACCCTTGGGTGATATTTAACAAGACTTTCTCGGAAGGAAATCGCCACAGCTTTTGTATATGTTAGGCTAATGAAAGGTATTTTCACATTAAATCCTTCAGCGGCGAAAGATTTTCTGCCGTTTACATTTCCCTGACAGGGCTTATTTAATCCCTCAGCGGGCTTTGTTATCCCCAAAAGGGGCTCAATATCTCCCATAACGGGCTTTTCTTTCCCCAAATGGGGCTCATAAAGCTTAATCTGTATCCTCTTCGCATACGGTCGCAAAATTGCAGCATGGAGATTCTCTCGGCGCCAAGTACCTTGATCTTCAACTTTGAAGCACCTTTCAAAACCTTTCATTCGGCCGGATTGACACATACTTCGAAAACTGTGGCATACTGAGAAAATACGTCTTAAGAAATTCATCACAAAGTAAGAAACTAAAAGGTAGCTTACCGATAGGACAACTCGTATCACACACGTATCACTACTCTCTCTTTAACCTGTCGGACCAGCTCCACTTTTGGCAACGAAAGCAAATCGTCATAATCAGTTTTCTTGCAGTTGTCGGGAGTTGTCGTGGAAAGCACATGGTGATGGCGCAATTGTCATCTCTACCAATACACATTCGATTGGTTCCGACTGTCATTGGTTGTTTATTTCGGGTCACGAAGAGATTACGAGTGATTATCGATATTAACCTCCTGGTACCCAGTAAAGAATGCTTCATGTAATGCGTCACGTAGGAGAAACCTCGGTGAAACTTTATTCGTATGACGTAATAATTTGCCATATATGAAGCACTCACCAGAGGATTTTAGCGTTTTCTCATGGTGTCTGTGCTTCGCACTAGACACAAAAATTGATTCTACAAATACGTCTCAAAAATTCCACGATTTTTGATTGAAAAGTTGATGGCATTACTTATATAGGAATGGAACTTTTTCGACTCGGCGGTTTGTTGCCCCATTTCAGACCATGTGATGAAACTCTTGAGAATTCTTCCTTTCAAATTTTCAAATAGCTGCGTGTATATGAAAAAATGACTTAGATGGTTAAAAGAACAATTCTCTAGGGAATATCACATGGTCTGTAATGGGACAACAAACCGTAACCTCTATGAAACCATTGCAGGTTGGCAGAGAACTCATAAATTGCTGCAAAATATGCAGGAATAACATTTACTCACCAGATACTGCAAATAAACTCCTGGTCCACATTTTCCAGAAACAAGTCAGGAGAATATCCAGACATGATTCTATTGGACAATTGGGAGTTAAAAATTACGAACAAAAATGAACGGAAAGACAGACAAGAAAGATGGATCCAACAGAGAATGACTGAGCACAGCAATGATAAAGCACATGCAAGAGGAACAGATCAATATGGAGCTGCAAACAACAACAACGAGATAACACTGAATAAATAAAGCAATAAATCTAAAGAACCAAATGTAAATACACAGCAACAATAAACCTACCGAGCGAACTGTGAGCTTGAATAGCAACTTCCACGAGAAGAAGATCAGGCAAAGAGCAAAACGATCAAAATATGGCGGAACTATATTGAGCTGAGCGGAACTGGGGTAAATAGGCTTTGTGTATGAGAACAGTTTCCGTCTTTAACAACAGGCAGTAACCAAGGGTTTGAACATCACTATCGGCTTCACATTACATGGTATAAGTCATTACGAGCTTCGGATTACATGGTGTAGCCATGACAACCGTCTTATTTCGAGAATTACATGACATAATATGACATTACTTATTTTGACGTATTTCAACCTGTTTCATGTCTTTTCGACACATGACGAGTCGTAATATGTCGTAATATGTTGAAAAGTAATTTTGCTACACATGGCGTGCCATACAAGTCCTCTATTGGGTTGAGATCTGGGCTCTCTGCAGGTACACCACCAGTTGATATTTTTTTCTTGGAAGAAAGCCTTTGCTCCTCTTGACGTATGTTTCGGGTCATTATCCTGCATGAACCGGTGGTCGGGAAGTTTTTCTCAAATGGATGGGATGAGCATGGTCTCCAGGATGTTGCAGAACAAATCAGCATCCACGATGCCATCAAAGATACAAATCTTTGTGGGACTGTGTCTGCTAATTCCTGCCCAAACATGAACCTTCAGCGGATGTTTTGGTTTCGGTTTTTGCTTCGTTGGCTTGTCTACCTTCCTGTAATAGGTGTACCGATACGGCACAAGGGAAATGGAACACTTGTCGCTGAAAATGACGTTGCAAAAAGTATCGCCACTCTTTATGATGCGCTGAGCGTACTCCAATCTCTTTACTTTGTTGGCTTCGCGTATCAGGTGACAGTAAGCAGTCCGCTATAGTGTCCAGCCTTGTTGCTTGCGAGATCTTCGCACTGTGGACGAACTCACTGCAACGCCACACTTTGCCAGCCTCTTCTGGATCTGAGCGCTTGTCATCTCATCATTGCTTCGCATTTGCTGATCTGTAAAAGTGCTTGCTTCTACAGATAGCTTGGTGGGTCTTCCAAAACGTGTTAGATTAGACATGGAGCTGGTGAGTCGAAGCTTTTTGATTATTCGTGTTACACTGGCAAAACTGACAAGTGAGCCTTCTCCTTTTAGCAATTTAAATATCTCAGCTGGGTGGAGATCTTGTAAAGAAGCTTGATTCGTGTTTGCGTGTAATTGGAAACTTTTGGCATGATAACCACAAGAGAGTTTCAGTGAGAATGATTGTGTAATGCACGTTAGCACTATTAAACACTAGCGGTTGCTATGGTAAAAGAACAAGTTTGCACGGAGTCTGGGTTACAAGAACATGGCGTAGGTCAGGGTTTGAGTGATCTTTGTGGCCTACAAACATGAGCCAAGAAAAGACTGAAGAATAATTGTGTAAGAGCTGCTTTGCTGGAATTCTCCGGCTGCTGGAGCAGTATCCAAGCCAAGTCACAAGGTTGATTTTCTAAAAGCTTTAATGGCGACAAGTTTGCAAAGGTTTCACAGTGTCTTAACTCGAAGCTATATCAATCTGGACTAACTCCTAAATTGTTGCACAAACTCTTCTAATTAAAGTGATCAAGTTTCACGATATTGTAATAGGTACCCCAGTCCCCTACACCCTCCCCCATGTAAGTTCCAAGAAGGGACTAACATGTTTCATTCAGACTGGGCACAAGCTTCAACTAACAAAGCAAATAAATCTATAACTAAAATCAATGTTCACTCTCTTAACGATCTAATGTCAATGTTCAAAGTTCAGGTTGTTCCGCAATTTCTTGTATGCGCACTGCTGCCACAGCAGTGGCATCTTTTTGTGGCCTTTCATAGAATTTAGGGGCAGCTGGGTTGAGCCTGGACCTCCCTGGCATCTGGGCACAATGTAACTCGAGGGTAAAGGTTTTGGATGGCACGTTCGAGGATGTCCCTGTCTGTCTTCAGTTTGGCTCCTCTCATGATGCCATCTTTGCCTCTGATTAAGTCGGTGACAACTGCTAGCTTCCAATGGTTTTGTTGTCATCTCGTATAATGAGAACATCTCCGGAGTTGAGATGGAGTGTTTGTTCTCCTCCTGCTCGACAATGGCTTTCTCAAAGGTCTTTGACGTATTCTGCCATCCATCGTTTCCACATCACTTCTTTACACTTCATAAGGAATTTGGCTCGTTTTCTCAGATCCTTATCCAGCACATGATGGGGTTGTAATTTGGGAATGTAGCTCGAGTTGATGTGCAGCATGGAGTTTGGGGTCAACACAGGAAGCTGGATGTCTTCTTCAAGGTAGCTCAGGGGCCGGTTGTTGAAAGCAACCTCAACATCAAGCACGACTTCTTCTAGCTCTGACCAGCAGAGGGTCCCGTTGCTGATGGTCTTGTAAAATGCAGTTTTGAAGAGGCCAATAAGGTGTTCAAATTGACCTCCCCACCATGGGGCACGACTCAGGTTAGAACACCACTTGATGGCTCGATTGGATAGGAACTCATGGAATCTTTCATCTTGTTGAACCTTCAGTAACCACTTCTTGGCAGGTTGAAACGTTGAACCATTGTCGGAATAGGTAGTTTCCGGTCGCCCTCTTCGAGCCACGAATCTCTTGAGGCTCACTATAAATTCAGATCTTAAGGATTTTAACAGGTCAAGGTGGACAGCTCTTGTCAGGTTGCATGCATACAATGCCATGTACACCTTGTTTTCGGTTTTGGGTTTAGATTGCTAGTGAATTGGTCCATTAAAATCTACTCGTATTACTTGGAACAGCCTTGAACCCTCTTCTGGTTGTGGGTAGATTTCCTGGTGGTGGTGCTTGGTAAACTTTGGCCTGGAATCTTATGCACCCGTGACAGCTTCCTCTGAACTTCTTGACTAGACGTCGTAGCCGGGGCACCCAGTATTTCTCACAAACCTTAGCCATAGTGAGACCAACCCCTCCATGCAGGGTAGGTAAGTGCACTTTGAAGACCAACTTCGCGGTGAAGGGATGGTTGTCTGGCAGATAAATTGGATATTCTCCCATAATGTGTCCTCGGCGTTCTAAAACTTGCTGGTCATTTTCCTGAAGGTTTAGCTGCCGTTTGTCCGCTTGGAAGTTGGCTTGCTGCTGGGCTGATTGTTGAGCTTGCTTGATCCACCACAGTTCTTGGCATTGCATTTCATCGGTACTGATCGGACCATTCTTTCAGTTTCTTGGTTGCACTTGGCAATTATGAATAAACCGCCACACCCACACTCCAATTTGCAGGACTCTTGGTAGTGGGTGGCTGTTAAGCACTTGGTCTAGAGCATCACCTGTAGGAATGGCGATGGAGAGAGCTTCTCATTTCACTTTAGCTTCAGCCATGGTTTCAGGAGTAGGTTCTAGCATTATGTCAGGTGGCCAGTTTGATGCATCACTAAGCCAAGTTGGGCCATGCTTCCAGAGGTTGTTGATCGCATTTCCTCCTTGACTCCCCATATCAGCAGATTGTCTTCAGTTGGGTCGTGGGGCCACTTGACTATAATAATAATAATAATAATAATAATGGCATTTCGGGCAGTATATCCACAGGGTGGCTCTTCGCCTGCCCGATGCTAACTGACTTGTTCATGTTGTTGGATCTTATGAACTCTGTTCGAAACGAATTGTTGATACTCCCCTTGACCCTTGATCCAGTAGAGTGCGACAGGTAAGTCAAGCAAGCAGTGAGCTGGGTGAGGTAGGGAACTTAGGGCTGCTTGCACATTTGTTATCAGGTTCACGGCCATGTGACCTGCGACCAATTCAGGTCTTGGTATTGTCAGGTTTTTCTTTGTAAGTCTTGACTTTGCGCAAATGAAGTTGCTGAGAGAGTTCTTGTTCTTGATGGACGACGGCGTAAACTGCAGCACTGACACCCTTCGCACTAGTGTCGCCAAATGCGTGTAGTGTGAGGCTCAGAATCAGTCGATGATAGGCTGAGAGTGCTCGTGGGACTGTGAAGTTCTTGGTGAGTGTGGCATTCCGCTCCTTCCAACGTTTCAGTAAAGGCCCAGGAAGTTGAGTGTCACTGGCGACGCAGGCCCTAGAGGATCGTAGATCTTCACTAGATGGGACAGCACACTTCTCTTCGTCGTTTCGGTCTGGCTGCTCTGGAGAATAACGCTGATGATATCCTTCTTTCTATCCCACGGAAGGCCTAGGAAGTTTCCCTCCGACGGTTTTGCCCCTCCAAGTTGCTGTTTGGTGTGCGTTAACTCTTCCCACGGCAAGCCTCTGTCTGCTTCCAATTCTGGTGCGTTTGAGTGTCATTTGTGAATGGTGAATGAGGCATCTGAATATTTTTGTGGTGGTGACTTTTTTTCCTGCAGTGAGTTGGACAGTCCCCCCACCAGTCATTAGATCGTCAACGTACAAGCCATCGCAGATTTCCTTTATCAGCTGAGGGTGTTGACTTTCCCATGTGTTGAGATCCTGGTTAATAACTTCACCAAGGAGGAAGGGCGAGCAAGACATTCCAAAGAAAGCTTGGGTGAATCAGAGAACGGAGGTCTTGCTACTGGTTGGAGGTTTCCAGTGGAAACGTAAAGAGTCTCTCTCCTTTTTCTTTATGCAAACTTGAAGGAAGGCTTTCTTAAGATCACCCGTTAGCAGTACTGGGTAGAATCTCGATCTCACTAGGATGTCCCTCAGACAGTTCTGGAGCAGGGGCCCTGGGTGGAGGCAATCATTTAAGGATTGCTGGTTCTCTCTCTCTTTCTGAGGCATCGTACACGATTCGGAGTGTGGTACTTTCTGCATTTTCTCTATTCACTCCTTTGTGCAGGATATAGAATTCTCTTCCAGTTGTAGTCTCAGGTGCTGGTTCGACAATTCTCTCTTGTAGTTGATTTTGGATTATGCTGTCATACTCTTCGTATTGACCGTTTCGCTCCAGTTTGCAGATTAGTTGATCCAGGCGTCTCTTCCAGCTTCATTTGTTGGTAGTGTAGGGTGGTTTCCCTTCCATGGCAGCTTTGTTTCGTACCAGCCGGCTGGGTTTCTCTCCAGCTGTTCTTTGAACTCTTCGTAGACGGCTTGTAGGTCGTTCTCATGAGTGTTGGCCAGGCCAAGCACGTCCAAGGCACAGAGTTGCTCATAACCCATTAAAGCTGATTGCGTTAGAAGCATAGGACTACCGACGTCTTCTCTTCCAGGTGACATTAAAGTACATCCAAGGAATGTTTTCTCAGCAGCAGGTTGTCCAGGTTTTCCCACTCTTTGTGCAGTACTTGCTTGATTGTGGCATACTCACTTGTGCCTAAGACTACGTGAATGGGAATTCGAGGTCTTGTATCATTGTCTTCATTCTTGACTTCTTTGAGGTGGCTGTATTTACTTAGCAGAGTCGCATAATTAGGGTTATTGAGTGTCAGTGGCTGAGGCTTATGAATTTTCGTGAGTTCAATGTTCATGTCAAATTCTCCGTCCACTGCTCCAAGGGTCTGTGAGTAAATCCCTACGTTGGTTGATGAGCCAAGCATCTTGTCTATCCGTTTAGTCGCTGTCTCTTTAGGCTTCTTGTTGAGAAGATTGATAAGTTTAGTTGAGGCGTAAGAGCTTCTGGTGCCAATGTCAAGTAAAGGATGTGTTTTTATCCTGTCGATTTCCTCGAGAACAAAAGGATAGACAACTTCTTTGTTTTCAGGTTGATGAGCTGTCAGCACTCCTGCAGTTTTCACTTCCTTTGACAAACTGCAGATTGAAGTATGATGCCGTTTACCACAGGTTTGACATGTGGTACTTTTGCATTCCGATGATGTACGAGGGTCAGTACAATTAAAACAAAGCTTCTTCGTGGCCAGAAACTCTTTGCAATCCACCGGTGAGGTGATTTTGTCACATTCTGATGGTTTGTGGTCATCCGCTTGACAGTAAACACACTTGCATGCCCTTTTCTGCTGAGTTTGAAATATGCTGTCTTATTTCGAATTCCTGTGTTGCAGTGGATCTTCCATTTTGAAATAAACCATTGGGTTTTGGCACATCCATTGGCAAAGTGCTTCGGTAAATTTGATGAAATCCCTGGTTTCCCAGTCAGGATTGTTTTGTATGAGGTCCCCTCTGATTGTTGGAAGTTTCTTGAGTGTCAAGGAAACCATACCATTTACTTCATGAAGCGATTTGAGTGTTTCCAGGGATTGGACACTATAGGAAAGCTTTTTCGTAGAATTCGTGAATTCTTTGTGAGTTTCCGGTAGGCGTGTAAGGCAGGTCAAGAATCTCCTTTACATAGACCTTCACAGTTTCGCTCTCCTTTCCAAATCGATCTTTAAGAATTGATAGGGCTCTGTTGTAACCTTCGGCTATTCGTGGCAATGCTTCAACTATCTTCCTTACTCTGGCGTTCAGTAATTCATGCAGGTATGTGAGTTTAGTCACAGGCGGCACATTTGACTTGTCAATGGATTTGGAATATTGACCCCAGGATCTTGGCCAGTCGGCGTATGTTCAGTTAAACTTGGTTATTACAAGCTTAGTTAGCTTTGCCTAGCTGACCACGTTTCCGCGAACTGGTTTAGGTTTCCGATTTCGAGCTGTAAATCTTAATTTAAGCTTTGTCTCGTGAAGTTTTATTTCAAACTGCATCTTCTCTTGCTCTTGGTTTTCTACTTCCATTTTCTGTCTCGCCAACCATTTGAGGTTTTCGATATGACCATCCACTACTTCTATTTTTACTATAATTCCATCATTCCATACGCTGATTTCTTCATCACTAACCTTCGCTGTTATCTTCTCTGCTTTGAATGCTCTTTGCACGTTATCCACTTCTGTTAGTAATTCCTTTAGGTTTGTCAGGTGTCTCGATATCGCAGATCGCTTTCCGCCTTTAAGAACATCGCTGGTTTTATCTCCAGTTCTTTCGAGTTGCTTTAATTTCGCTTTGAGTGTAGATTCAGCGTTTGCCATGTTTCAAGGTTTAGGTGTTGGCTTCCTGTTTGTTTAGATGCAAATGAAAAGCACAAGGCAAATTGAAGATGTAAATTATACTCACAATCCTCTCGTTGTGGTCGCCACGTTTGCTGGAATTCTCCGGCCACTGGAGCAGTATCCAAGCCAAGTCACAAGGTTGATTTTCTAAAAGCTTTAATGGTCACAAGTTTGCAGAGGTTGCACAGTGTCTTAACTCGAAGCTATATCGAACTGGACTAACTCCTAAATTGTTGCACAAACTCTTCTAATTAAAGTGATCAAGTTTCATGATTTCGTAAAATGTGCCCTAGTCCCCAACACTGCGATGCTTTTAACGTAAACTAACCAGTAAAGGAAACCTTTGAAGTATATCCAGGTGAGTCTTACAGAACTGTTATGTAAACGGACAAGCTTACGCATTGTGAGATGACAACAGAAAAAATCATCCTAGCAAATTCGAACTTGGCAAATTGTCGTCCACAAAATGCTTGGAAATGTTCAAGTAGAGCTAATAAAGAGCGAAATTTTGCTGAAATGTTCAAAGTCATTTATGGAACAGAACAATTTTTCGCTCAAAAATTAGAAGTCAATTTTTGTTCCAAGCAAATTGCTGTTTGAAAATTCACAAAGTTGGGAACAATAGGCATTGTGAATTATTGACTTTTTGTGGAAAATTTGCTTCCATCGAAAATTCCATATTTTTTTGTTGAAAAGCCACGAATTTCAGCGAAATACGTTTGCATTACTTTTGCACAATACTGTGTAGCTACAACGGGTGCCTGTTATCAAGCGGGAGAAACGATGAAATGAAAGCAGAAGGTTGAAAATTAGGACTTCAGTGATACCTCAACAACTTTCCACTTGTTTCGGTTGGAGAATCTTAGAGGGATTTATTATGTTCATTGATTTATAGCTCTATTGTTAGTCCTCGTTTGTAGGCACACCCCCCAGGAATTTAGCATTGAACATGGAATGAAACTTACGTCGGATACTGATATGGGTATTTCTTTTTCACAAGTCTATGGATCTCGCTATGTTTTACCAACACGACCTCGTACTAGTTCAATATCATAATTAAGTTATGATGAAGATTACAAATCTTTTTTTTATTTATGGCTATACTGGAATTTATTCAACTGGTGTTTTCATGAGCAGGTATAATTACCGTTATCACTATCAACTGGAATCTTATAGATCCATCTACACACAGTCAAACCAAAACAATCTGACTTGTGACCTTGAATTAATCCACCGTAGGAAAAATGATGATAGCTGTACATTTTACCACAATGCCTTGTGAACCAGACACAGCCTATAAGGCACTAAGAATGCCAAATGTTTATAATATTTGTCCCTGTACGAAAGAAATTGAGTAGCCCAGGTTTGAAGATTTTATAACGTTTCTGCACATTTTTATAAGCATTTTTAAAGTTGTCGTGCGCTAACAACTGTGGGTAAATGTACCAGTCGCCATCTTTTTTCCTTTGGAGGATTGGCTTAAATTATCTGCAATGCTCACAGATGATACAAACCGTTGCTTTATCCAAACATTTTCTAAAATTATATTTTAGGGCCTATTTTTAGCCTGTGTTGTAAAACCACTATAATCTTTAGATTTGTATTGTTACAAATGCAAAATAACCAAAGTTAGAATTAGTTTGAGGAATTATATTTTTGACAGGTAAATGCCTTTTGGACATTCTAATATAATACTTATCATTCCATTTACAGTGGTGCACTTCTAACACAGGCCACCAAACTAATTTTTTTTCATCATTTTTTGACGTTTTCAACAACTTTCTTATGGCTTCCATTCAAACCTGGCAAATCCAAAATTATGAAAAGAAATGTGAAAGGTGGAGTTGTCAACTGACCAACAGGTTACACAATGCTTGACATTTTTACCATACATAGTTCATGCATTTTGATTAGCTTATTTAAACCAAGGAAGGTGGCCACAGTTAGTCATGCATGCACCGTGGGTTCTTATAACAAAGATGAAAAGTTCTGTCACTCTTTTGTCCCTTAAATCTAGATCCAACAAAACTATTCACAGATAACACAGTGATTTGTGGTTCATTTAGGAAAAAAAGTGATGACATATTTTCTTCAGCGTTTGAGGTTGGGCTAATTTGAAAAAGCTGTTGTAAATGTAGAACAATCAAAACAATTCAGACCCATCCTCTATTTACTTAATTATTACGTATTAATACATCTGGGGAAAAAATGCTGATAAAAATTTTAAAAAATCTACAAAAAAATACTGATTATTCTGCATCACTGTCACTAAATTCATCCTCTATTAACTTTCTGTAGAGGTCTTTATCATCATTGTCTTGTTCTTCTTGATCCTATGAACAACATAATACAATACACTCAACTTCACAAAGCTTCTTACCGACAATATCAAGCTTCAAAGGCAGCTGTAAATGTGTTTCTGAACAAGCAGAAAGATCCGGCAAAACACCCTAAGTATGAAAATCACAATCGATAGGTTTCAAGCTTTCACCTGGGAAACACTGTCCCATCCCCTAGTAAAATAATCTCAGAGGACATGGTCACAACGCATTTTCATTGGAAGAAACAACAACACATACAATTGGTCAAAAGGTGTAAGATACGTCTGCCACGCAGGGCAAAAGTGCAACACTACAACCGTGCACCCTGGATAAATGTGTCAGACAAAGCCACAGGTTTTGCTGTGGCGCTTACATGGACACTTGGCTGATTCAACAGCAGGGAATGTATCTTTCCATTTACTAATTTGTCCAGCTGAAAAGTCCTTTTGCTTGGCTAAGTCTTTCAAATTGTTTGCATGAGCCCTTCCAACGTGACCCCCGCACTTGAATGCCCTCGTGAGCTGAGCTCCAAAAACTTTTTCAGCAGACTTTAGGAAGTGGAATCACCATCCTGCTATACCACCACTACATTGCAACCTTCACTTTTAGCCTGATGGTAGCACTCATCTGCAAGAATGCTTTCCATTGATTTGGCAGTCCCCAGAAACAAATCATCATCCTCTGAATTTCCACACATGCACTTGTGTCCGAGCCACAGTAAACCCCCAGTTAGGTAATTCTTTATGATGAAGGAACCATTTTTGTTAAAATGGCCTCTGGTGTGCCAGACTCCATCAAAGGTAACGACTGCTCATTGCCAACTTTCTAAGACATTGCTGTTAATCCTTTTCATTTGCTCCTTTTTTTCATCACACATTTCTTTCAAAATGTCATGAATGTGGGGATATATCAATTTGACAACCTCAAAGAATCGCTTCTTGGATATGGCTTGGATGCCAAGACACTGATTCTGAGTTCTATGGAACTTTGCAAACCCATGTCCTGAGACAATAAATGCCACAGCTAGGGCCAGTCCAACAACAGTTCTCCTTGATGCTTCAACCATAGATGACCCTTGGAAAGAGACACTTCTCAACTGGCACTCACTACAAGGAAATGTGATATTGATGTTCCACCAAGGCCTACTGTCTCAACTCCAGAGGGTATCAGCTGACCTAAAAGTTGTAGAATAGGGGTATTCTCAGAAATACTTGAAGTGAAGCATTGATTTATTGTTGCCTTGATGAAACAAGTGGGAATTTAGCCAGCTAAGTTATCAAAAGGAAAGAAAATGTTGATTGGTCAATGTCAAAACATTTTAGGACAAAATCATTGATTTCAAGCTTTTTTTACTTATAATTTAATGGAGGATAGGAAGTTTGCAAAACTCCTTCAAACATGTTGTGAGAAATGACCTCAAATTCAAATGTATGACACCTACAAAACCAAAATATTATTCACTTTTGATTTCTGGCCTGAATGAACTCAAAGCTACTCTACAAAAAAATAAAACGGTAACAGTTCAACAATTGAATGGCTTAGTGCAAGACTGACGTAAGTGACTTTTTCGGGTGAAAAATGATTTTTTTGTTCAAAAGCGCCCAAATTTTTGCGTGTCATCTTCAATTGAGTAGAAGAGCATAGCCCTGTACATTTTTTTAGCTGGTTTGCACTTTGTCTTCGGAAAAAAAGAAAGAAACATTAGGACAATGGTGACTTCAAAACAATTATACAGGGCCGCATAACGAAATAGATGAACATGGGCCTTAAAGAAAGATGAGCCTATAACTTGACAGTTACAGTAAAGGTAACATAACCCCATGACTAGCATTGGACCTAAAAGCAAACCCTAACCCTTGGCCTAGGGTTAGCATTCAGTGTTAGGGTTACTGTTTTATTGCTAGAGTCTAGGGTTAAGGCTAGGGTTAAGGCTAGGGCTAGGGCTAGGGCTAGGGGTTAGGGTTTTAGGGTTAGGGTTTAGGGTTAGGGTTAGGCTCCTGTGTAACATTGCCCACCTTAAGTGTTACCTTGCCCCCCTCATGGTGTTGCCTTGCCCACGTAGTGTTACTTTGCCCCCTTTTAATTTATCATGGTGTTACCTTGTCCACTTTGTGTTACTTGGCCCCCACTTAGTGAAACAGCATCCTCCATTGCATTTGCATAATTTATTCACAATGTCGATTTGTCTTTAGATCTTACAGATTGTGGGTGAATTTCGTCAAATTTGGAGAGAAGACTTATTAGGTACTTTTTCTCGTGGACTACTTGAAGTTTTCTGTGTATGTCTTTTGCAGATGTTCTGTGGGGTGATGAATATGCACAGAAGAAACCAGGTAGAGTTACTGTTATGGAAACAGTTTATGGGGTCAGAGATTGTTAGAAAGGTGTACATAATTTTTCCAGATGAGCTGTCATGCATTTGGCTATCATTTGGAGTACTTTGAATGTTCTGGGCGTCTTTTGCGCTGGTCTGAGTCCATATAAAATGGACAGCTGTAGTACTATGATACAAACATTTGCAACAACACATTGGTTTAAAATATGAGTGTTTTATTGAAAATCATTGAAGTAGCCCCTTTAGTCTGGCCTCTCTCCTTTCAGGCTGTCCAGTAATTCATGCCAGCATAGCTCTTAGGGTCCTCAAGGCACACAAGCCTCTCAACCACGACAAGGTAGGGCTAATGTGAGAGGAACACAAAACATCACAAACACAAACATAAACATTACATTACAGTAGAAGCACAACATTGAACTCCCTTCAATGGCATTGGGCGATTAACCTCAACTAAAAAGTTATTCCAGAACCGCCCAGCGCTATTAATCTCAACTTAAAAGTTATTCCAGAACCGTGCTTTGCCCAGGAGACATAAACACATATATTGTTTTCTTTTTTGTTTTGTTTTTTTGTTTTTGTTTTTAGAACAATCAAACAGCCAAGGAACATTCGTGGGGTAATCCCCAGGGGTTGGTTACCCCAGCTCATGTTTTTTTTTCCTGACGAATGTCTGAGACTTAATGTTGTTCTTGTATTCGAAAACAGACTTGCATTCTGCAGTGTCTACAAGGCTTCAGGACTAACGGCCAGATGCTTTCTTGGATCTTTTTTTGAAAATGTTTTATATTTTGGTGTATGTCCTATTCCAGCCCTTTCTGTTCAAGATGGTGAAGAGTTGGTCATCGGAGTTTAGCGTCGTCCTAATGATGGTGGTGCTTGGCAAGGTGTCCTGGTGAAATCGTTTTTCAAGCAGTTTGGTCTCCTTGTCATCCCAAACACCCCTTTTTCCAAATGACCGGGTGGACAGGTCATCAAAGTCATCCAGCCATGTATTTACCTTTGAGCTTCCCGCAGTAGTTGGCAATTCGTCAGGGCTCTTTGTGTCTTGTTTTGACTTCAGGTAGTTTATGTGGTTGATGACCTGTTTGACTCTTTTTTTGTAGGGCCAACTGTCCCAAAACAGAAGAAGTACAGCATTTGTTTCTGACATACTTCATTGTGAAATCTGTTTTGTTTATGTCCTGCTCAAAAAGGTTTTTGAGAGCCTCCTTTTGCTTGTCTTAACCTTTTTTCAGGTGTTGGTGGAACAACTGAGCTGGGGTGCAGAGATGGTGGTTCCTCTGGATCAGGGGTGCTTTTACCCTCCATCTGGCTCCGAGTCAACTGTTTAGCTGCTGGTGGTGGTGCAAGTAGCCCGGATACAAAAGATGCTGATTCAATGGGATCAGCAAAGCTTTCTCCCTCCTTTTGGCTGTCAGTAAACTGCTTAGATACTGCTGGTGGTGCAGTTAGCCCAGACACAGAAGATGTCTATTCAATTTTATCAGTTGACTGATTAGCTGCTGGTGGTGGTGCAACTGGCCGGGACACGGAACATGGCAATTCATTTGGGTCAGGAGTGCTTTCTTCAACAACCTTTGTTCTCGTTGATGGTTTAACTTCGTTGGCAGATGCTGGTTGTTTCTCTGTGTTAATGTCATCACTTTTTTCCAGCTCCGGTTTCTCTTCGGAAGTTACCCTGGCAATGATGTCAAGAGCCTGGGACCCCAGTCTGGTGAGACTGGTCCTCACGTAAGCCCTCTCAGCTGTCTTCTGTGAATGGCACATCACTCGCTGCACTATGACTGCCTCCTCAGGCGTGGCCCATTCTTTTGTTTTCGTTGACACAAACTTTCTAAGGCTAACATTAGCCAGCTTCTCACCAATTCTCAACTTGGTCTTCAGGAAGAAGGCCCGTGTCCTTCGGCCAATAGTTCCTTCAGGAAATGGCTGGCCCTCTTTTGTCAAAAAGAGGTGGTTCTCGGATTGTGGAGCAAACTTGGGTCTTATCTTTTGGATGTAAATTTCCATAAGCCGCTGCAGTTCTTGTGTCATACTCAGGATGGCCGGACCCTCCTTAGATCGCTTATGACGGGCAACCAGCATGATTCTATTTCCCTTCTTGGTCTTGGCGGTCCCGTAGTCCTTGAGTGTGGCATTGTTTAATGGGTGTGGCCTAGTACCATTGTCAAGTGAAAAGATGGCAAGAAGAAGGTCTCTGGCAGAAATGTATTCTTGAAGGGAGAGCACTTTCCCCTGGTCGGCTTGATTAATTGCTTTGAGGCCTTCCACATAGGGCTCTGAAGTTTTCAACTGCGCCTTCTCAGCTGGTGTTAGGAGGGCGTCGCTCTCAACCATAAAACGCTGGTTTTGTTCAGCTTGGGTGTGACTATCTACAGTAGACCGCCATCCTTTGATTTCAGGCAGGACTTGTCTGAAAATATCAAAATCGGGATGAAGTGCTGGCCCAGACTGGTTGTAACGTGGGTTGGTGACATAGGTCAGAAACTTTTCAAATGTTGTAAGGTATGAGATGACAGTTCCTGCCTTCTTGCTTCCACTATTCAGAGTAGGTTTGAGCCATCTCTTCGACACCGCATCCCCCTCATCTTGAGCCAAGCAGGTGATGTCGTCGCCTTTGGGGTCTATATAGTCGAGCAGAATTCTCATTTGCCTGGCATGTTGCAGGCAGATTGCTTTCTTTTTGTCACTCATTGCCGGTCTAGATAAGTAGTTATAGAACCCAGTCAACCACTTATGCCTTGGGTTTTCTAGCATGGTAGTGGTAAAGAACTGCTCTGCAGAAATGTTGGAAGCAACAGGGTCAAAGCTGGCATCGGACTGGTCCTCAGGTTCGGATGGTTCCTTATCTTCCTTGGACTCATCCTCCACTCCCTCTTGGCTCTCATAGATAGATAGATAGATAGATAAACTTTATTTAAACACGATAATAATTAAAGGTAAAAGCTTGTGGGGTCGTGTATTTAAATTTAACTTTACTAAAAATTTAAAATTACGATTAAATGTTTAGATTACAATTCCTAGATTTACAATAAAATTAATTATT
>Ga0126339_10001361_pt1 | contig 16440 bp, 8 predicted proteins | sample OrbTmetagenome_2_FD_92532 | JGI IMG/M metagenome (GOLD analysis project Ga0126339, IMG submission 92532) | Coral microbial communities from Petempiche,Puerto Morelos, Mexico - Orbicella T R C metagenome | ecosystem: Host-associated > Invertebrates > Cnidaria > Coral | place: Petempiche,Puerto... | reverse complement strand
GAAGATTTCAATTCCTTCTGGTGGCATTCAGGAACACAACAACTTATAGGGAGGGCGAAACAAAAACAGACCAGATCGACGACGATGCAAGACTTTTCTGTCACAACAAAACATCAAAGCCTCACTAGTCTCGCTTGCGTGCGACTCGTCCCGGGCGCCAACCGAGCGGTCCGCCATATTTGCATTCGGTGTATGAATAAAATTAATTCATTCATTCATGTTCAAACAATTTTTTTAAGAGCAAAAACTTAACTTTGATATAATTATGCACAACAAATAGTTTTCCCCCAGTTCTTCAGGTCAGAATTTGGACTCATATTTAACATAAGCCATATTCGTATTCGAACTTATAGCTGGCAACTGAGGCTAATGCGGGGAGTCTTTGCAAATGCAAATGACATTAATCTCTTTTTAATGATAACTTTTCCCCGCATGAGTTTCTTCTAGTCCAAAAACCGAGAATACAAACATGGCCTATTTAAAAAGAGCACAGTGGGCATAATTAACGCAGGTGAAAAGGAACTATAAGAGTATTATAACTAAAAATTGTCTTAAAATCCTATTTGAGCGATTTCCATTGTAAATGTCTCAAAATACTCTATAGAAAATTCTTTTTAGTTATAATTCCCAAAACAATTCCAACAGAGAGCTTTCGGGATGATATTATTACTTAGAACCCCTTCACAGTACATGGGCAAATATCTGTCATTCTACAGTAAAGTAATGGCCGCATTGTTGTTCGTGTAAATAAAGGTTGTCGTAACGATATGACTCTTCTTATCGTTCAGCTGCAAATGCAATCTGTTTACAAGCAAGAGACTAGATCATCGTCCCTTGCTACAAGAGAGATTGTTAAACCTAACGAGAAACCGGCAGGATTCAAAATCATTGCGCTGAAACGGGACAATTTTAATATTCTCGTTTTCACTCATGCGTTCCAACACAAATATTAAATTAGTGCATTGTGAATGGACGACTTTAAATCAGTCACTTTCAAGGATCCTCTGATATTACATTGCATTATAAAGCATCATTAAACTCTCCCAAGACAGCTCACAGCAGCTCGTATCGTTCGACTACTTTCACGCCATATCAGTTCGCGAACACTGAAGTGGATAGCTTTTTGTTTGACTACTGATCTTGAACTGCATATATCGCATACATAACGACCAAATGAGTAACTTTAAGGTGTCGGTCCGAACGTTTCTAATAACATTTCGGGTTTTGGCATGCCTTGTAAGACAATAATCATATTCATAGACCTACAATAATCAGTTTGATTCAAAAAGTCAATAAGTGGCTTCTCATTTTATCAGACGTTTTGTACCTTGATGTTCGCCACATGAGCTAGTATCACTAATACACTAAACGTTTTGCAAATGTACAGCTAAATGACCGAATATGAAGGAGGGTATCCATCATTAAAATAATCTGTATTTTATTTACCTGACTAGTGCTAGACGTCTGGTCGTGAGATGCACATCGAATACATACGCGCAAATAGCGCCGGGCAAACTTTGAAGTTGTTTTGTACTGAAAAGGTTTTCCGGTTTGTATATCGTGTAGCATGAGGTTGTCATAGTAACACAAGAATTTGAAGTGGAAGTTATGCCCTTCACTTACTTAATTATCTTTCACGCGTTAACACATAGAGAGTAAGATAAAGTCTACACACGAGCCAGGTGGCCTATCAGGCCGGTGCATATCTCTGGTTTCAGTGCCAAGAACCGAAAAGGAGTATTTCTACTCCCTCTGGATGGGATGCTAGTCCATCGCAAGGTTACCTCCCAGCATTAAATTCGCCGGTACCCATTCATCCACCTGGCTTGAAAGAGGCACTGCGAGAGTTAAGTGTCTTGCCCAAGAAGACCAGCCAGGGATCGAAACCTGACCGCTCGATCCGGAGGCCAACACACTAACCATGAGGCCACCACACCTCCACAACACATAAGGAGTATTGGAGTCAAAGTATCGAGCACTAGGTTTCTAAATGATCGCTACGATAGATCTCTGCAGAAAAAAGTTCAGCGACCGTTGTAATAATATTGAAACCACTCTCCAGCAATCTTATAGCGATCTTAGCGATCATATAGTAGTCATCGTAAGGATCGCTTACCTTTTTCTGTTGCGATCGCAGCGAACGTGGAGAACGTAAAGGAAAGTAGCCTTAAGACTGATACAATATTCTTACCTTATGTTACGGTGGCTCAAAACAGTTTCCAGCACTTCCCAAGACTTAGATTTTGATGCCGGTCGCTATAACCACTCTTTATCAGTTGATGCTACAATCATGGTATCAAAAAAACACTCACTCAATGGTTAAGACACATTTTCGCGACACAACAGGTTACAGTAGCAAGAGTATGACCTGCTAAAATACCCTTCATATTACAATCGTGGTATCAAAAAACCGCCCAATCATTCGTGTAATCACGGCTTGAAACATTCGAAAATTCATACAGCACATCAATTCTGTGATTTTCAATACCTTCTTTTAGGCAGTCGAATACAGTCAAACCTGGATTAAGCGGACGTCTTCGGAAAATGCGCTATTTATATAAATTAGCTTCTATACATAGAGACGTTCGTGCGAAAATCTATTCTATGTAATTTGTTTCTGAGGTAAGATATTGAATACTTGCGTCAGAAACGCAACGAACAAATAAGAAACATTGCTAATAAAAATTAAAACTAATCAGTCTGTGAGGAAATCGTTGCACTTCCAGGTCGAATATAACTTGAACTTCGCTACGACTATGAAAGCCTTGTACATTGGTAAGCGGATTCACAAAAAGTCCAACAGGAGCGAGTGAATCTCCCATCCATATCTACAACTTGGATTTTCCAAGTTAAATATGGGTTTCCCCGTACCGTTTTTGAAATACAAGTACTTCAAGCTAAAATTAAGAGTGTTTTTAGCAGGTCCTACAGTTGCTATGGTAACCTATTGTGTCTCGAAAATGGCAACAAAGTGTACCCAAATGATGGGGAGCGGGGGCGGGTTGGTACTATGATTGCATCAACAACTGATAAAGAGTTGTTATAATGACCCATCAACATCTAAGTCTTGGAAAGTGCTAGAAATTGTTGCGAGCCACCTTAACAATTAATCTACGAAGTTAAAGCTGGTAGCAAGTTGCTTCACGATATAAAACAATGTTAGTACAGGAGAATGGACAATATTCGTATTCACGGTATTGGACTGGAACTAGCTTGCAATGGAGGCTCATACGGGGGAATATCATTAAAAAGAAGTGAATGACATTTGCATTTGAAAAGACTCCCCGCATTAACCACAGTTGCACGTTAGTTCTACTCAAATATTGTCTGTTAACCTTAGTGGCATATCAATTTGTGCACAACAAATGGCCTACTTTACATTTCCTTTTCTTTCGTTAACTCAGCTATTTATATATATTTGGCTGTTATGAAATATAATGGTAGTGCAGTGTACACAACCTCTTGGTTACTTCATCAGCCACTCTTGATATCAACTGATCAATTAAACCAGGAGGCAGGTTTAATTCCTGGGTGGGTTGTGGAGCTTCCGGAGCGGACTCAGAGGACTGCGCAGACGGACTCGGTTCAGGTCTCCTGGTTTTCTTCTTTGGAGGTGCTGCTACAGCTTTAGCTGCTTGCTTCGTTAACCGTGCAGATCGCTTGGCAGGCATTTTGCTGCAAAACAAAGTCAAGAAAATGAGAACTAAGACATAAGTAATTGAAAGCAATAGAATACTGCACCTTCAATGACACTTCCCTGACGGGGCTTTTCAATGACAATACAAATAAAACAAAAAAGCAAACACATGGATTAAAAGATTGTGAAAAAGTATATCTACATAAATATTACAAAAAAGGAAAAATGCTTTATCACGTAAGAATGGCAAAAAATGATAAAAAAAAGTCAGTGATTGATTTATCTTTAAGGTGAAATTTAAAGAAGAGGTCGCCTTAAGTCTAGGGTTTTAAGGAATAGGCAAACAAGCCAAAGTCTTGATAGAGAAACGGCGTTGACCCAACAGCTACAGCTGACGAACGTACTTAGGACACTTACATAGTTTGGGCAGAAATGTTCATTTATAAGTGTTGTGAATTAGGGCCTATTTTTCACATGAGCTCGGTAACCGGGCTGGCTCGGTTACTGGGACACGTTTTGTTGTCTGTTCATATGGGAAATTTCAGCCTAGGATTAAATTCAGGGCCCGGTTGTTCGAAAGCCGGTTAATGCTAACCCAGGATTAAAAGTCAATCGAAGTATCCATTTTTCTTGTATAAAAATGCTTTTCACTGCTTTTGTTTTGCGTAGTTTGAGATTTTTCAAACTCAAACCTGAAGGACAAACGATGTACACAGAAAAAGGCACCCAAAAGTTACAAAAACTGAAAAGAAAATTCTCCGGCGCTAATCCTGGGTTAGCTTAATCGGGCCTTGTACAACCCGGCCCAGAAAACAAAACCAAAATGACGCCAAATAAAGTTGAAACTCTACCAATAACGTCAATTAGCGTACTTCTGAACTGGAAATACATACGACTCAAAAATTACGCCATTTTGGCCGCTATGTTTGCGAAAGCGAAGCTATTTTGTCAAAAAAAGTTTCGTCCCGGTTACCTGGGCTTGAGTGCTCATATGGGAAAATTTTCATCTACTTCGTACTGTTAGTAGAAAGTAACTAAGGTGTCGTTTTGTAAAGTACTTCAAGTAATTTTAAGTGGGCAAATAAGCTCAATTAGCGACTTGTGAGCTTTGTATTGTAATGTAAGTCATGTTTTGTTTAGCAATGTAATGTAAGTAACGCTGTAAGCGACTGTTAGTAAGTGACCGTTAGTGCTGTAACTGTAAGTAACGCTGTAAGTGAGTGTTAGTGAGTGACCGTTAGTATAAGTAAAAATAAGTACTAGTGTTTACTAGCGATTAATCCAATAACTACAGTAATATAATAAGTAGAGAGATGTTGAGTAATGTAAGTAGAGTGATGTAATGAAAGTTTAGTCCTGTACGAATGTTTCTTTAAATCCAAAAAAAAAAAAAATCTCGGTAACCGAGCTGACCCGTCTTCTCATATGAACACATGGAAATTTTTACAAAGGAAATTAGAGTGAGACGGCAACACGGTTGACCGGGCCCATATGAAGAGGCCCTGAATCACTGACTGTAGTTACTGAATGTCCAACAGACCGTGCAAATAACGGAATAAATGAAGGAATGAATGACAAACCATGCCATCGCAATATCGTCCAAGAGCATGATTGTCCTTTATTTTTATGCCAAACAGATATCACAACATTCGAACAATATTTCCCAATTTGGGTTCTTAATTCCGATATTCAGTTCTTGTGTTTTTTAAAATCAATACATAAAAGCATGTGATTGATTGGTCGGTAATTTTTTTCGTTTCTTTATTTTTCATTAGTCACCAAAGTTGCAATATACTGAGACTACTGAGCTTTCAGCTCTTTCGTCTTTCCGTAAAGTTGAAGTTCCATTGACTGAGCTCATTGACAAAGGACCCCACGTGTAGTTTGACGTCATTGTATATTATTTTTGCTGCGTCACGAGGCAAGACTGTTTTGAAACCAATATACTAAATACAACATGCAATGAAATAGTCCAGCCAGTTGAGAAAATTACGTTTTTTGTACGGGGTATAACGCTTTCCCGTCTTAGTTCTCAGTTGAGTTCGTCAAGGCAACAAAGCTACTTGAAACAAATAAAGTCGCTTCTTAAGCAACAAAGTTTACTTGCAATTATGACACTCAATTCACTGAACAACTCTTAACATTCATTTACGTAGTTTTCTGAACGATAACATTCCTGTTCAGTTAGCAAAGCCCTTTTCCCATCACTCAGACACTCATGTAAAGACCTCGGTCCGGCGTCAGCAAGGACAAAATATGATTATAAATGTTGATAACGGACTTTTTCGTTCAGCTTATCCCAGCACGGGTAGATAAATCATGTTGCTGAATATCACTTAAATGGAACTTGGAACTGTGTGCATACGGGGACTTTTGAACAATACGGCTGTGAAGATTTACAATTAAAACTATGTCCCTTTGCTAAACAACGCAGCAATAAATTAACTAAGAACATTTGGCTCACCTGCAATTGTTGATTAACCCAAGCCTGAAGTGAATCACCACGCACAAGCAGAACTGCCACGTCTCACATGAGGGACGGCGGGGGTGCACCGGAATTACCTTCCTCTTCACTTTGCACATGCTCAGATGTTGATACACTGTACTGCGATCCCACTTGATTTGGCGAACCACAGAACAAGCCACAAGGGTACAACGTTGAATTTCAAAACAGCCAAATACGTATTTTAAATATTTGCTACTAAATGTGCTTACAAATATAATCCAAAGTTATAGATATGTACCAACAAAGTAAAATTCAAAATGTTTTTCAAAATTTTAGCAAGAGGAATTTATGTTACGGATCTCGTGACACCCATTAAGCACAGAGTGACAGAAAGCTACCAAGGGGAGATTGGAAGCATTTCACAGAACTCTCGAAACAACGAAATTATCCAGTTTTAACATGGGGCACAGTAAAAACTCCCTTCGCATGAGTCAAACAAGAACTTTTACCTCTTAAAAAATTTGATTATCTTGTAAGAGTAAGACAAGAGAGCGAATATCGACAAGCTATTTTTTTTCACGTCAACTAGTTTCTAAGGACGCGATTGCGTTACTATCCGTCACGCTACTGACAAACAAAAGCAACGTGTTTAAATTACCGCAAAGTTAAAACCACATTCATTTTAGATTTTCTTTGAACATAAAAATGATATAGATACTACAAGTTCAACAAACAAAAATAACTTTTTTCCTTTGCGTGTTTTTTTCCTGATAACTGCCTTATGCTTTAAGGGTAATTTTTGTTTTCGATCATGTAAACTTGAAATTTATGTTCACTTCCACAATTTCTTTGAAATATATTTGATCCGGTCCTTTTCCGTTACGGATTTCTTACAAGAAATCATGTAGTCATGTATACAAAAACTTAAACTATCTCATAACTCTTTCTCTGAGGGAACAGTTTGATCAAAGACTAGTTCGTGCACCACGTCATGGAATACAAACAGTATGAATATTTCTCGCTCAAAATAAAAATGAGCTATTCCGACAAAAAGCAAATTTAATGCGTTAAGTACTTACAAAGCACCAGGAAACCTGCACATGGCTAAACCCACAAGAAAAAGTGGTTTTCTCGGGAAGAACATGACAGCGCACTTTGAATCGTACCAGTTAGCACGTTTTCGTTTCACAATTTTGTTTTGACACGTGACCGTAACACAACTGCACCCTCACGCTTGAGTACGTGACAACCATCAGGCAACCCTGAAACCTCGAGTTGGACGTTCCAGTTTGAATTCCAGCTGGACTTCTAGCTGAGCCTTAATAGCGTTTCGGTTAAACTGGATAACGCTCAGGTTAGCCCGGTTGAAAGATACTCAGCTTAGCCTGTTTAGAGTCAAAAAATCTGTAGTCTTACCAACTCGATTTCCAACTCGACCTCAAACTCAATTTTTTATCTCTATAATTTACAACTGGCAATTCTGAAACAATTGGTTACGAAGTATAGCAATTTTACCACACGTGTCGTAATTACATGCTTACTACATTAGATATAAACAATGATAATACAATTATTTAATCTATGTCATAACAGATGATAATTAACTATAAATAAATAATTTCCATCCAGCCTGAAATTTCCTTTGCATGTTGTTTCTAAAGGCTCTAGTTTTCAGATATATCGCTAAACTCTGATACCAAGGCAACAGATTTGTCATTCTCACGTTCTTTAAAGTAAATATCAAATAGAATAAGAAAATAAAACGAATATATAAAAAATACCACTTTTGACAAGTTAGGTTAAACAAGACAGAGAGAAGAAAAAGCCGTGACAGAAAGAGAGAGATAAGCACCCTTTTGAAACCACGCAAACGTTTCTGCGTTCAAACAGGTTGTGCAAGTAACTTTCGTGGGCACAAAATTTTGTGAAAGGAAGCGGTTGCTTACTTATGTTCATGTTATATTAGCAACATGACTTACGGCGGGCTCAACTTGACTTCATTACGAATTAAGCATTGCCGTTGTGAGGTCGCAAACAAATCACACAAATACCAGGGGCTGATGGTGTAGGACAAAGTGTGAGGAAAGCCTGGTCTTGCCTCACTTTGAATCCCCCATCCCTATCATCACTCCGCTCAAAATCATATCGCTACATCCCAAAAGGCGGCTAGGGGGACTGGGTTTTGTGAACTGCGACTAAAGACAGGTTTTACCAATGCATTGCTGTAAACCTCAATCCTCCGCAGGAAAAAAAAAAATGGCGACTGGTAAATTTACCCATAATTCGTAAAGCACGAAAACTTAAGCAACGCTCATAAAAACGTAAAGAAACTGAAGTTCTAACATATTCAAACCTAGCATACACTATGTCGTTAGCAGAGGGACAAATGTTGCAAAACTGACATGACTTTCCTCGTACTTTATGGGCTGTTTAAGGCCGCTATCCTTTTTCCCATGGAATATTCATCCATGAAGTATAACTTAGAGTTAGATGAATTCCTTTCACTTCCATAGGTCAACATTATTGACAGACATAATTTACGCGAGATTCATCAACGTGGGTGGACTGTTGTGGCTCGTAAAGGACCCGCTGGGATCTACATCAGGCAGGCCAAACCAAGCGTGCAGCAATGGCAAAAGCCTGGCAATTCTACCTTGTTTACCCCAGTTTCGCAAAAGAAATCTGTATTTGCGAGAAGTTATCCCACCAGCCCGTTAGCCGTATTTCCCTAGCTGTTAATTATGCCATTTTAATTAAGTACTTCTGGTGTAAAACTTAACCTTGTTGTGGACTAATCAACAAAGACATTCACCGAAGGGCCATGCACAGATCAATATACTTGTATAAACCACTAACTAAGCTGATAAAGTTACAATCAGATTGAATAATAAAAAATAACCTCGGATTAACTTGATCATTAGTGCGGGTAAATCGCTTCATCCTAACCACTAGATCAAAGATCATTTCACAACGGCAGGTTATTTTTGACACTTAAAATGAAAGGTTTCCGACAAACATAAGCTGCGGGGTTTCCGCTTGTTGTTATGGAAAGGGAGGTTCAATTCGCAGGTGTAAGCGAACAGGGAACATTCTCGCGAAAGTGATCTTTGGTTGGTAGTATGGAATAAATGTCTTACAAACGGCATAACCAACGAGAATTGCACAGAATTGACAGGTAAGGTGTCCTAATGATGCTAAACTGTGTTGTGAATAATATTGTTTTGAGAGGTCTAAGTAAGTACATCTCTTAACGAAAGATTTCATTTTGTTTTGTTTTTTCACTTTTGGTGAAATCGTGTATGGTGTTTTGTTTGGCGACGTGTTAACCGAAATATTTTTATGTTCACAACAAATTCGTAGAATTTGGATTTGATTTCCAGATCAGAAATTCTGATAAACGGGCACAATTCAAAGCACATCCTCTGTAAAATATATCCTCCGCTTTTTAATAAACGTTTTCGAATTTTCTTAATCGCGAAAACCTAAATGGATTATGTGAAGCAATTAAGATATTAAAATACAGGCGAACAAAAAACTATCTTGCTTAGTAGCACTTCTTTTGCAAATCCTTCCTGTTTTTTTTCTTTTCAATAAAGACAAACGTCCAGAAAAGTTATTAACATCTTTGACAGACTTCACGACTAATTATTTTCGTGTAGCTGTCAAAAGATGCAAATTAATCGGCAAAAATGTCCTGAGCTTGATTAAAAATTGCGAGGTTTTTTAGGTGTTATTTGCCGAATACAAGCTGAATTATCTCACTTAGCTGTGTCATCTCTTTCAAGACAATGTGATTTATTGCACACAATCAGCCTTGCCATATAAACATCTATTACTGTGTGAGCTGAAATTTAACCACTTCCGAACGCTTTGTATTATTTTTTCATCTTTGAGCTTACTGTGTAAAATTCAACTTACGAAAAGAATATTAACAATTTTCACGGGGGGAATTGCAGTTATCACTCTGCGGGAATCATTTTGAATTGTTTAAGACAAGAAACGTTCAAAATAGTCTTTTCCTACTTTTATTCGAAAATAACCAGAAACGACTGTGCGACGAATTCGTTGAAAAAAAAAATTTATATTAAATGCGAATTCAGTCGAGAAATATAAAGCACAAACGGTTTATAGCGACCGACGAAAAAATTTTAGTCAAATCTGAAAAAGCAGCGTTTTACTTGTAAGTTCACAAAGAGAATTTTCTGTTATTGTTATTAACACACATGGATGCCAAGTTGCTGGTGTTCTCGGCGCAAGTTCAAACCGGTAAACTTTGACTTTTCATTTCATTTTAGTTTTGGAATTGTTAGTTTTCCCACTATTTGTTAAACGCAGGCATTAAACATTATCCTTGGTTTTTTTGTTTTCCCTCTAAGGATGACCATCGAACTGTGTTTTTTAAACTTGTGGCAATTTTGTTTTCCAACATCATCTGTCACGGATACATCTTTAAGCTAATTTGCTTTTCAAAGAAGGAATAATTTAAATGAAAGAAGGAAGTTTGTATTGTGTCGATTCCGACAGCAGCTGGCTGGCATTCAAATGCTGTTTAAAATGAAGAACTGGGCCGAGATATTGAAACCAAGAGCATCTCGATTGAACTATTTTACGGCAATAATTTTTTTTTGTTAAAACTAAAGAGAAATGGGTAAAAGAAACTAGCTCGACGAGGCATTTTCACATTTTTAACTTTGTACAAAATGGTATTTCGAAATATTGATGAAAATTTTGAACGTGGGGATTGACATTGAAATGGTTTTGTATATAAATGCATTGAATAAGACCAGTTAGAAATTCTTGCTGTTATTCCTTGTTAATCAAGCAGTCGACAGGGCCTGGTATAAGCAAGTCAAGAGGTATTTTAGCTCAGGAAACGCACAGATGAAAGATCTTCAAAAATGAACTTTTTAATGGGAAAACGTGCGAAACCGTAATCTATTGTATTGGACGAGGTGTGAAAATGCATTGTATAAAGACGATTGCAATGCTTAGGTGATTAGAGACAGAATTGTTCTTAGGTTAATGTTCATTTTGCTACAGAAGAGCCCATAATATTACTAGTGTTGATAAACTCTCTAACTGTTAATGTATTTGAAGGAAAGCATCCTCGGTTCTAATATAATGAACGCCTACAATAAGTTTGAAATTTGCATTTGTCTAACTACACTGACATGGTTTATTTCAAGTCATCACTGTTCCGTAACATTGCCTTAGTAATGAATCTTTGGAGAAAGCAGCGTCTCACCTTGCTAGCTGTCACAATAATCCAAGTCAGCTGCGGTGGCACAACTCTTCTTGGTGATAAGTTGTCGGTTTACCGGGCGGAAAGCTCGCCTAGAGGTAAGTTGAGTGAGCACTCATGTACGCAAAAATATTATTGGATGCTAAAACATAGAAAAAATGTAAATTTGGTGTAAACACCTGCTTTTTCGAAAAGCTCTGTTTTCGTGAAGGATTAGGGTGGACGGTAGGCCTGGCCGTAGAAATAAAACTGTGTTTTCAAATTTCTTTTACGTACTGTGGACTGGGCTTAGTCGTGGTGGTAATGTCGCACGAAGTCAGTGAATCAAATTAAGTCAGTCTTGTTTAATCTTGCTACTGGAAGATATCTTTCACCCAGAACAACAATAATTTGTCAGACCCTCTTGCGAGGTTATATTTTATCCACAGGAAGTTTAAGCATCTAAAATCATGATCCTGTTTGCTTTTGATTAAAGATTTTCAATCATGTGGAAAACGATTTCTCCGTCCCCAAACCAAAAGGTATGGGAAGGCGTGGACAAGATCTCACGTGATCAGCAAGCGAATAGTGGGTGGGAGCATGAGTGGTGACGGGGCGTGGCCATGGCAGGTGGCTCTCTTGCTGGATAATACTCAAGTGTGTGGCGGCTCACTCATCAAGTCTAACTGGATTTTAACTGCCTGTCATTGCTTCACAGGTGCGTCACTGAATACGTCCTCCAATTTAAATCTTTTTTTACCAGGTACTTGTAAAAGTACAATTGCACTCAGACCTGTATATCGTGCAGCAAAGACAGCATATGTGACTAAAAGGAAACGATGTTTTTTACTTTGCTTTCCCGCAGATTACAGATCATCAACGGATCCGACTCGTTGGAAAGTTAAACTTGGTGCGCATCAAATTCCTTCGGAGACAGAATTTGAAGAAACCAGGGAAGTGAAGAACATTATTATGCACCCAAAGTATTGGGGCAAGACTGAACAGGGAGTTCTTGTTCAACCTCCCGATTACGATGTCGGTGAGTGAAAAATTGAACGGAAATAATTCTCTGAAGAGCATAAAGTAGTACTATGAGCTTATTGACTGAACAGGACGGCCGGACGGCAAAACATTTGTCACCAGGCTTGGACGTGTAGACCGAGCGCTGGGAGGTTCATTGTTTCTTACCTGGAGTCAGTTATTTTGCCGTCCGGCCGTCCCACTCAGTCGAAAAGTACTTTGTCATTTCACGGCAACCCGTCAGGCCTTACACACTGCAGTTCGCATTACGGTTTTCCAATAGCAGTTGGGCAAGCGGAGCGGTGTGTTAGTGTGGTCAAAATTGTACTTTTGACGAAATTGTATATCGAGTATGTCCCCGGGGTTCTTTGAGAGCTGAAAAGAGATATCGTTCCCCCTATGTTAACTTTTTGGTACTCTGTATAATTGTTAATCGTCTTGCTTGCATCCAAACAGAACGTAGAGCACAATGTAACACAACATATATTGGACCAGCACGGCTGACTTTTTTGTCCAGTTTCATTGACCTTACGTGATAATAATAATAATAATAATAATAATAATAATAATAGTAATAGTAATAGTAATAGTAATAGTAATAGTAATAGTAATAGTAATAGTAATAGTAATAATTATAATTATAACAACTTCTTTCATACAGCGAGTCAATCGTATCAGGTAATTGCTTTATGATTAGTTGAAGGACGCATTTGCATCAACGTTTCCTTGCTTTCAACACTTGCAGCTTTAATTGAACTTTCAAGTCCCGCCATTTACAATAGTCACGTGCTCCCAATTTGCCTCGCCACAGCTAACATGGTATTTCCTCCCGGAAAGACCTGCATCATAACAGGATGGGGGACTAAAGGGTGGAACAAGCCCCCGTCTAACTTCCTACAAGAAGTTTCAATTCGTTTGGTTTCGAGAGATGAATGTAACGAAAAGAATTCTTACAATGGAACTGTTCCTCCAACGGCTTTGTGTGCGGGCTTCAAAGATGGCAGTATTGACGCATGTCAAAAAGATAGTGGTGGACCGCTGGCCTGTGAATACGACGGACGCTGGTATCTTTTGGGCGTCATATCATGGGGAAAGAAGTGCGCACTTCCAAATAAATACGGAGTCTATGCTGATGTACGAGTGCTGCGCACGTGGATCACAGACGTTATTCAACATTTAAAACAATAAATGGAAGAGATAAAAGGCAATTTTGAGTGATTGTGTTTACCAGATACTACGCGCGCTCTAATTGGTAAATTTAGCCGGTCCTATTCTACTCTACGGTCCGCCAAAATTTATAGCTGTTTATGTTCCCAAAATGTTTCGTGATTTATTATAGAAATTAAAAATTTAAGTGTATTAAAACATGCTTACAACTTAACAACGATTTCAAATTGGCTCGTTTTGCTTTCGACGTTCGTCAGAAATTTGAAGCAGTTACGCTTTGCTTCATTTTATAGACTATAGATTTCGTCAAATTGCTATTTTCGTGTTTTGTCAAAGTGAGCCTAGGCCAGGATTCCATATTGCCGTGCGTATTATCAGTAATAGATCTCAGAAGACGTCTAAACGTGACGCTTAGTGCATATTATTTACACATTTTTATCGTTTGTTTGATATTCCCATGTCTTAATTTTACTCAGATGTGTAAAAACTTTAATCACTTTTTAAACTTGGAAATTATCTCAGAGAAATCGAAATGTCGTTTTTCATCCCGTGAAATTATCCTAAAATCAATTTGACTGTTACGAATATAGAAACTGATATGTCAGTCGTCACTCTTCCGCGGCCCAAGGTGCAGGCCCTGGGAAAGAGACTGGAGATGACTAACATTTCAGGCTAGTGTTTGTACATTCTCTTCCCCAGAACAACCTTTCCTTTTTGGCAGGCGGGGCCTGGGCGAAAGGAAAAGGTGGATATAGAGGCAAGATTCTTGGACTAAGATTTTCACTAATTAATCGCTGGTATCACTGACTGGTTGATCTCTGACTGTAGCCGTTCGATCAAATCACCTGCAGACCTTCCGTAAGTTTAAACTGGCTTACAAGGAGAATTTTCGATGACATCCTTTCGTGACGAAATGTACAAACGCACTTCCGGTCAGAATTTGACTTCTGCTTAAAAAAAAAAAAAAATTAAATCTATCGAGGTTTCTGGATGCTGTGATCGAAGAGATTCGGTGAGAGATCATTAGTGGATAAGTTCGGAAAGAAGCAAGCTTTGAATTAGGGAAAATCTTTGCTGGTAACGCTCAGCAACTGTTCAGCTGTATAACCGAGTTAAAACTATACGAGGTTTTAACGCTCAAATGAAATAAAATGCACTTCGATAAAAATTCCATTTACCACCCTAAAGGTTGTAAATGGAATTTTGAAGGTAGCATTGAGGTAGCAAGAACATAACAAACACGGTAATTCTTTTGCAGCTTCCCATGAACCAAAGAAATTAATGTGACGTCAGTCTGGGAAACGATATCTTACTCATTTTTACAGTAGTTTTACTGGCCCCAATGATTACGACTTTTTTGGAAAATCTAACATTGAGGAACCCATTCGCGTTTAAAAGGAATCTCGGCTAAAGAAAAGTTTTGTTTGAAATCACAAGTCGGTGTTTGTGTTTAACTGATTCAGTGATTTGAAGTGGATAATTCTTTGCCTGTTTTGAATGCCGGACGTTTCACTTCTGCTATTATGGGATTTCAAATTCCCGCGCGCCGCCATGTAAGTTTTTGCAAAGCGTGATGGAAGATATGACGTCATTACGCGGTTGAACGTTTTTAAAATACAACATTGCGTCAGTCTAGAGATGTAAAGGTGCTTCTAATCTTTTATAATTCATATTCAGGGTGATGTAAAACAGGGTTCCTATGTATGTGTAGTTCCAACAAGAAATCGTCTTCTATAGACTTCACATTAGCAGAATTAGGACTCGAGTAGGAGAGCGAGATCGAGGACGAGAACACCTTTTTAATTCTAGTTTGTAGTCTTCACATAATCACGTCACATACCCACCTTATCCCATGAGACACCCTCTCTGCCAAAAAAACCAACATGAAGAGCAAGGGCTCTTAAAAACGTCACTGGTTTGAAATTCGAAGATCGTACTCGTACTTAATCTCGTATTCGTAGCTCGATCTAGAGGTTCCTAATCAGATCTCTGACCACGCAATGACGCCATAAATTACAATTAAATAAACCTGACGACGCCCAGGCGATTTAAATTGAAAACCAATATTCTTATCCGAACAATAAGAGAGACTAAAAACACCCAAGATCAATTAAAGAGAACCATTATTCTCGTGCATTCACTAATGATTTTCGTCAAATGGAAAGCTCTGGGGATACGTAAGAAGTTCTTTGCTCTCGGTTGAAGGCCAGTCGAATTCAAAACCATGTCAAAATTAAAGTCCCCCAAAAATATGGCTCCCTCGTCATCCTTTGAATAACTCGTCAACATCGATTCAATTTCACCGGAGAAAACAGAAGCATCCGAATTTGGTGGCCTACAGAGGCTGCCAAAGAAGATTTTCTTGCTTTTAGGCGGCGCAAGTTCAAACCAGAGCGCTTCAATATTTGAGCTACTTTCATTGTTTATCAGGTTGAACTGTAGATGGTCGGCAATAGCTGGTTTTCACATGACGTCACTAAAATTCTAACTACAAAACTATTGATCTTCCTGAGATTTTACTTTAATGATGTATAAGAGCAGCTAAAAACTAACATTCACACAAATTTTCGCTCCGAATGGGTTCTTGGTTTTGTGATTCACTACGCTTGAATTTCTAAGCTTCTGCGTGACGCGGCATTTACATGACGGCCTAAAGAGCTGTCATGATGGTTAAAAAAGTGACTTATTTCGGGGAACTTGGCTATCTGAACAGTTCATGCCTTAAAAAAGTATTATTTTAATGTTTTATAGTTCCTCGAGGGATAAATTCACGCTTTTGTGTCAAAACTCAGTGACAGATGTTTCTGTTGGTTTCCGGCCACCATATTGGTGCCCATACGGATGGGCACCAGCATGGCGTCTCCATACAAATCTCTATAAATTTGGGTAAAAAATTTCTCCGCGTATCTCGCATAAGAAAAATTGCTGTGACCAGAATTTTGGCGAGAG
>Ga0126339_10001359_pt1 | contig 16455 bp, 7 predicted proteins | sample OrbTmetagenome_2_FD_92532 | JGI IMG/M metagenome (GOLD analysis project Ga0126339, IMG submission 92532) | Coral microbial communities from Petempiche,Puerto Morelos, Mexico - Orbicella T R C metagenome | ecosystem: Host-associated > Invertebrates > Cnidaria > Coral | place: Petempiche,Puerto... | reverse complement strand
GAGTGATATGTGCGTTGCGTTATGGGTGTTAAGTGTTTGTGTGGGAATAGAAGGATAAATGGGAAAAACAAAAAAGAAAAGAAAAAAAGAGTGGATGGTGGTGGTGGTGGGGGGGGTGGGGGGGGGGGCGGGGGGGGAGGGTACTAGAAAGGCGTAAATTTTTGTCCAACAACATGGCATAACGCAGCACAGAGGTCGAAGATGGTTTTTTGTTCGATCTGTAAACAGGGATTCCTTCGTAGGTTGAAAAATGGGAAGTTGTTACACTAAGGAACACTTGCTGCAACAAATTGACAACTAAATCCTATAAGTGACGATACTTGTATTGAAATCTGAAAAGCTACATGTCTATCAACCCTGGTCCATGGACAAATCGACGGAATCGTTTAAAAATATTTTAATGTCACCCAGAGGAGGAGTGAAATGAATGCTGTGTCATCTGGAAGCTAAGGTAAGCCTCCCTGTTGTATCACTTTTTTCTTTAAAAACTGTGCCTATGAGAGCACTTTTGAGTACTAGTAATTAGATCCTTTCGTTCGCAAATTGCTCGATTCTGAAAATACTCATTATCAAAGCACATGGAGAGCAGTCGTTTGCCGTTTTGTGTCATTGTTGGGTGCTGTCTTCACAGAGTTGACTTCTGTCTGTTGGTGATTTATATGCTCAATCGGTGCTATGGATGTAGTTTGTAATGGAAATGCTGATAAGTCTCTCATGTATTCAGGGACAAAAGCATTATCGCAATCCTCGACTGGCCAGGGTATTAAATTTTGCTAGGCCAGGAGACATGCAGCTTCATGTAGCTTCGAAGAAGCTTAGGTCAACTTCCCCTCTCACTGGGACTTAAATGCCACAATTGTGGAAAGCGAGATTGAGAGAGAACTGTCAAATACTTATCAAACAAATGCCATACAAATGTCAAATAATCTATACCAAATACCAAATGCTGAACAACTGCAAAAGAATAGAAACAGCTCATTCTTAATTTGAACAAAAACAAAATAAAGGATAGTGAGAAGGTTAAAAGTGAAATGAGCAGACTAAGAACACAAGCAAACCTTGTGCCTTTAGCAGTGTTACAGACTGACAAGTCACCCCAAACAAAAACAATCTTGTTTCAGAATGTTAGATCTCTCCACCTCCACATAGATGATGTGCAAAGTGATTACAACATTCAAAAAGCTGATGTCGACACTTTTGTTCAATCAAAACTTTGCTTGTCAGATAGAGATGATGCATATCAGCTTCTCGAATTTACGCTTTACAGAAATGACTTTAGTCAACCTAACATAAGAACTTGCTATGGAACTGCTGTGTACATTAAGAATTATTTGAATTGTACTAAAATTCCATACAGATGTAACTCTAATAATTTGGAAATTACTGTAAGTTGTGGTTTTAAGCTAACCAATTCCAAATATCCATGTCACTGGTATCTATCGTTTGAAAACTAAAGTTACAATCTCACAGTAAATTGATGTTCTTACTCATCTTCGCAACTCAATATAAATAGAACCTACAATTCAAACTGTACTGCTTAGGGATTTCAATATTGATCTAATGCAGGCAAATACAGAACAAAAGTCTCTAACAAAACATCATATAATGGTTTCAGTTGATTAACCAGTATACTACTAACTACCATACACAGATAGATCATGTACGACAATGTGTACAATCAACCCTTGAGTCCTACTACAGTGATCATAAGCCTATTTATATAAATTTCCATGAAAGCTGTTTGAATATTTGTTTACAAAAAAACCACTATGTGTATCATATGAGATCATTATAATTAATTTAGCTGAATATGAAACTTTACATACCAAATAAATATCTACATGTATCAAGCAACTATTTGAATCACATATAGAGAACAGTCAGAACATTTATTTGCGAATTGCAGAAACAAAGAATGGTTTGAATTTCCCATGCTTTTCATGTTTCTAAATTCCTAGTCCTCATAGAGATTCAAAATTACATGTAACTCTATCAGAATTTGCAGATGCTGTACATAAGAATAAAATGTTCAGGTTAAAGGAATTATTTTAGCTCCATTGTTTCTTGAAGCAAAGCATGCAACTTAAAACTGGCATTTTCTTTCTCAAAGTTCCCTTTTCAGAAAAGCAAGAAATATCACTTGGACACCACATTTAGATAAGTACAGCTGTAGCTTATTGTTATTGGGGTTGGTTAGGGGCAGGGAAAGGGCAGCAAATTAAAAATATACATGTATAACTTTTCTGCATTCATTTTTATACCCTTTTAAAATATGTGACTATCTTCGTAAAAACTGGCTTTAAAAACACAAGTCACCCTTAATACTTCATGGAATTAATCTGAGAATTACAGATGGATGTGGAATACTCCTGCTTACGAAGAGAATAAGATGTTTTTAACACTTGTGTCAGCTGCCACTTGAGTTGTTGAAACTCATTCTTTGCAAAAGACATTGGTTACAAGCATATATTTAAAACTGCACACATAATTAGAGTTGGAAACATTTTCAAACTTCATGTAAGTTTCAGTCAAGAATGTCAACAAGTGAAATCCACCTGAACTCACTACATGTGTCAAAACTCAGAAATGAACCTATAGCTTTACAGTGGAATACAGAAATACAACTTCAACTTAAAATTAGCAGCTCCATATCATGTTTATATAATTACATGAACATAATACATGTAGAGTAACATCAGTCATTTATATTGGGACTACAATTAAATGAAACTACTAGAATCCATCATAAGGGAACACAAAAATAGAACGTGTTAATCTGTCTCTATAAATTAAATACAAATCTTGCAATGTTTATTTGAAGTATAAGCTATCCTTTAACTGTTCCAGTTTATACCTGTTGAATTTTCATTCAGTTCTTAAAATGGTGGTTATCATGCTGTACTTCTACTACATGTGTGTCTTGCTTCAGTAAAGATTTATGCTATTTATAACTCAATAAAAAATGTATAATCTGCATGTATAGGAGATTGTTAGACATTTGGAACCCCAGGGGGAAACTCCCATAAGAGAAGGTCATATATGAGAAGTATAAGCTATCCTAACTGTTCCAGCTTATGCCTGTTGAATTTTTATTCAATTCTTAAAATGGTTGTTATCATGCTGTACTTCTACTACATGTGTGTCCTGCTTCCGTAAAGATATAATTAAGTTATTTATAACTCAATAAATAATGTATAATCTGCATGTATAGGAGACTGTTGGCTACAATGTCTCTTCTTAGCTTTTATGTGTTACATTATGGTACTCAGTATTTCAGTGGACTTAATAAGAAAGAAACTGTTCCTATTAAAAGCAGTGTTCATCTTGATTTTTGTTGTTTTGTCTGTTGAAATCTATTTTAAATATGCAATAAATAATTATTTATTATAAAATGATTTTACCAAAGAACAAATTCAGCCACACAAAGAGTTTCAATAAGCAACCATATTTGGACATCAGAACCTATGCATCACATTTGACCAAAATATGTTTATTTTCCTGTTTTTCACTGCAGTACCAAAAAGAACTCCACAATGATCAATTTCTATTCTCTTTTTATTCCACTACCTTTTCTACATTCCTCCAATAGGCCATTTCCGAGTTGCCTTTTGCCTCTGTGTCAAAATGGGTCTTAGTGCAAAACCATTCAACATATGACTTTCACCTGAAGGTTCATTTTCATGCAAATCACACTCAGTTTTGCACAAAGACTCGTTTTGAAACTGAGGCACAAAGAAACATTCATGAGCTGGCTCACAGGAGCCTTTGATTCAAACTTAAATATCTCTGAAACTAATACAGATATTTGCAAACTGTAAACAGCATTTACATTTTGCAAATATTTTGCAAATATCTTTTACGTTCTTTTGTAGAATTCTACGTGATACACCTAAAAAATCAATGGGGATAAATTTGATCATAGTACCACTTTAAAGACAGAGCAAGACACATGTACATTACTATAGAGGCAGGAAGAGGGGGATGATTATTTGAAGGAGGTGATTATTTCAAATATTTCCACTAAAGAGAAAGGTTTTATATTCTTGGTTAAAATCTGAGTAGAACAAGAAATTTGCAATTTGACATACCTTAGCTAGAGCTTGGGCAGCCTTAGTACTCTTTGCTTGATATAGAGCTGACTGGTAATCTTCAGCATGATCAGAAGTGACCTCAACCAAGTGTGCACTGGGATTGCGAAGTGCCTCAAGAGTGCTGTTGGCATCTTGGTGCTCAATTGCATCGTTAATTGCTATCACTGCTGCATGCACTGTACAGACAGACAAACATTGCACACTGAAATATTACTTTTATTACCAAATGATAAGCCTTCAATCCACAAAGTTAACAAAGCACACCATCATGCCCTTTTTTAAATGCCTTTTCTTTGTTTCTTGTTTCTTTGTTATTTGATAATAAAAAATGTGGGTCACCGAGCTACTTTTTGAGTCATAAGCGCCTCAAGCTAAAATTAAGGGTGTTTTAGCAAGCCATACTGCTGCTATGGTAAACTATTTTGCCATGAAATTGACACCAACATGTTCACCAATGATTGGGTAATTTTTCTGATACCATGATAATGGCATCAACTGATATAGAGTGGTTATTATGACGCATCAACATCTCTGTCTTGGAACGTGCTGGAAACTATTTTGAACCACCTACATGTATAAAGATTACTTTGTATCAGTATGTTTACTTACAGGCTGCTTCATCCACTGGCATCTGAAACATGAAAAAGTACAGCTTTCAATGGAAGATGGAAGAAAAGAATACGAAGGAGAGAAAGGGAGGGAGGGAGAGATAGAAAGAGAAGAGAAAGAAGAAGGGAGGGTCAGGAGTCGGATGTAGGGAGAGAAGGACAAAGAAGGTAAAGAAGAAGGAGAAGCAGGACAAAAAGGAGGAGAGGGAGAAGAGAGTGAAGGAGGAGAATGGGGAAGACAAGGAGAAATAGAGGTACTTCGATCATGGAGCTTTTCACCACAGTCCTGAGTTTGACTCCCACTCCACTTGCACAACATCCACCTGGTCTACCTCTTTTCACTTTGGATTCTCATTAATGCCTACCCAAATTAAAAGGCTTAAGGTATCATGGTAAGTGGATTGACAGTGTTTGGAAATCACACTCTTACGCTGGCACTTTGAAAGACACCCCATCAACCTATACATTTCCTGACAGCTTAATGGTTATAGAATACAATGAAATCGCTCAGGGCCAAAGATCTTGTTTGACGCCGAACCTGTGGGTTCCACCGGATTTTCGCCCAACCTTTCGGCTTCTTCAAAGATGAAAACAGGCAAGTTTGCTTGTGTTTTCGTCCTGACATAATCAAAATTTGACAAGAACAAAAGCTAAGTTGCGATGAAACAAAAAGATTGAGAACAGTTTGCGTGCACAACCGCAATTCACATTTCAAGTGACAACTGGTTGTGAATTTTAATTGGAGGTGTCAACACACTGTAAGAAGTTAATAAAATTCAAAAATAGTTTTTCCCTTTATCTTTTAAAGTAAAAAAAGCTTTTTCTCTCATTCTTTTTGCAAAACATTTGTCTCAGTCTTCTCAATTTGAACAGCAAAAAAAAAAAGATTTTTTGTATTTTTCGTAAAAATTCACCTACCATGATGCCTTAAGAGCATCTTTTATGTAAACCCTCAATTTATTTTACGTCTCAAGTCCAGACAGGTTTTATACCTCGCTTTCCAAAATTCCTCCAATCTTGCTAAAAGCTGGCATCTGAATTCCATACTTTTCCAGTTCCTTCCTCATGGCACTGATCTGCTCGTCTGAAGGCAGAAACATAAATTGATTTGTAAAACAGCAAAAGGAGATCTTTACAGGCAAATACACCTAAACAAAAAGCCAGTGCAGGCCATATCGTATTTTCTCATTACATAGAAGCAAACCTACCAGTGAATTTAGCCTTGCCATAGAGATCCTGTATCTGAGGTGCTAATCCTAACTTGAACAGGAACAAACTAGATAAAAAGAACACAATAAACTGTTTCTTGGTCTTTATAATATAAAATTCAATTCAAAGTGTCAGTACTTGAGATATTTCAGTAAGAGTTATGAAGCCTCCATGGGCAGATTAGTAGACTAATTAATTTTAGTTCGCATTGAACAAAAAAGCAAAAAAGCAAAAAAGAAAAAAAAGAAAAACAAACATATTAAAATAGTATTAGAAAAAACTTGGAAATATTTCAATCAGCTACACTTCTGTTTTTGCATTCATAATTCAGTTGTCAGCATGACTGTTCTTTGTAATCTTGTATCAGTCATTTAGCTTTATCTTTCTTTCAGTGATTTCTCATCTGAATTTGTTTTAGATACATTTTAATCATAAAGTTGTTTAGATGTACAGTACTCTGATTACTGCAGGTCCATATAAGCCCTGTGGCTGTCTTTCCTATATTTAACCTGCATTATCAAAAAGATTGATCGATTGATTGAAACAATACTGGTCAAAAGTCTAGAGAAAGTTTACCTTTGTCCCCGCCTAGATCCCTTTGCACCCTTGACAGTTTGTTGACAGAATTTTGATCATCTCTTATCTAGTTCCATTATTCCATCATTGCTTTGAAGTGGGGCAGACAGTGAAGAGGAGTTTTAAAAATTGAATAATGGCTTCACGCTTCAAAAGAATTTGTCACAAGTTGGTATTTTGTCAAGTGTCTGAGGGACTTTTGGCCTAGATTGTGGCTATTGATCATGAGAAACTGGTAGAGTACTTGTAATGGCAGAGTCACTCTTATCATAGTTCTGTCTTGTTCCAATAACTTCTTGCCTATACATATTTTTATATAAAGCATAGTTACCATAAGCTATCATTTCTATTTTTCCAATAGAGAGACAAATTTGGACATAAAATAATAATGTTTACTGGGATTTGAAACATTTGCACTTCATTTTACCCGAGCAAATGGATGACAATTTAACCCTGTGACCAGCAGGGTCGACGTGATCCCTAGTTTACATGCCACTAAACAAAACAGCAATTAAAATAGACCTGGGTATCTTCCAAAAATTACACAAGACAAGGGTCTTAAAAAAACATGTAAGATCCTAGAATTACAACGTGACTCACAAAGAAAAAATGTGCACTGAAAGCAAACTCATGCAATACATATATTGTTTTGTCTTACGGGTTTTAACATCCCTCGACCATTCTACTTTTAATAATCATATTTTCCACAAAAAAGCAATCATGAATTCATTAAGCATTATATGAATTTGGAAGAAGACAATTAAATAATAACAATATTTCTCACCTCAGTGCATGGATACAATATATCAGCTTTGGCATATTTTTCCTGTCATAAATATCCGTTGTTTCAGGGAAGAAGACCTTGCGACAAAACACAGCATCTATTATTAGCATATTTTAAGAAAACGTTTAATCAGCGTTTAATACGCAGCAGTCGAAGAGTAAAAAGTTAAGTTAACCTCGTGCTTGTAACTGAAAAATTTTCAGATAGAAATATAAAAAGCCCCAAAGTTGGCGAAATTTTGCAAATAAATTCAAAACGGTTCAGCGTCACGCAAGTTAGAGGGTGCATACCATTTGTAAACATCGCTGACATTAGTTTAGTTCGAAGTACACAAAACGCGTACGTGCTAACAACAAATAAAGCCGCTTAAATTATATTTTGAATAACAAGTGCAAACCTTCGGAAGTCCAACTTTAGCGCAGCTGTTCATGAAGTAATTAATGTTATCGGTATGGCGAAAGTGAAGTCCACGAGACTGCAAAACAAATGTGAGATTTAGTTAATTAGTTGCAAGCTTTAATTTTTGTTTAGAACTTGGATAGGAATTAACCTAACAAAACAAATACGTTTCAAAAAGAAAACATAATATTCTGCCCGATGTAGCACTCACGTTCAACACTTTAAACTCCTTATCAAATATTTTGCGAAGGGGAACCGTCTCAGGCGAAAAGAAATTTCCCAACTTTGCCAAGAACACCCCATTTCTGAAGGCCTCTTCTAATTCAGTTGTGGCTGGTAATTCCTCCTTCAGACATGCTTCCATCCACCTAGACATGGGACATAGAGTCGTGATTATTATTAATAAAAAGTGTACAGCATAGAAATGGATGTTCTCCCATTAATACAACTCTAACACTGCGTCACTGGGGTGGGGAGAAGGCAGTTTGAGTAGAACAAATTTAAGCCTAGCTTACACTTTTGCCTCTTCCAAGTGGCATAAATATTGGTAAGCCATCTGTTGTTTTCGTTGTTCGTCCATTTCAGAGCCTGAAGCTCTTTCAGGACTGGCGTCTGCAAAACGAATCAGTACAAAAATTGAAAGATAAACACCTAAGCTCGAGCTAAAATCGTCGAAGAACATATTTGATCGTAAATTAACTCCAGGTTGGAGCGCGAATGTGTTTACCATCGCCCGTGTAGACTCCTGAAGATTCATTCCAGCGCCCATCTTCTTGTTCAACACCGATTTCTGAGGTTGCCATCCTTCATCGAAGAAGAACTCGCTCTCCTAAAAAAAGAAAGTTTTAAGGAGTAGGGGAGGCACCTGATCGTGCAGTATCTTGCGCTCTGTGTTCCTGCGAAAATGGAGGGAATTTCGAAAAACAAGGCGAAATTATGGGATGAAATATGTTAGAACCCAAACCTCCTCCAAACTTGCCCGCACAGAGTTAATAAAATTTCCATAGCGATGAATAAATTGCGTGGCGGAATGTTGAATGATCATTTCTAACTTTGGCCCGTAACCAAAGTTTAATCCTTTCTCGAAAACAAGCGGCTACTTCCAAAAGTCATGGAGAGACCTTACTCCAAAGATGAAACGACGCTTCCAGCTATCGTTAATAATAACTCAGATGAAAGATTGAGTCGTATGGAGAACTTGGAAGATCGCTTGGCGCATCAGGAGAAAACTACAAGATCCCTTGTTGACAGGGCGCTTATGGTAAAAGAAGATATTATTGAGAGTCTAAGCATCGCTCAGATAAGCTGGCAAGGAGAAAAGAAAGCGAGGAGCTTGTTGCAGGAACACATACGAACAATTACTACTGTTGTCAAAAGATTGAGTAGAGAAATTGAAGCGTTGGAGAGCCAGATCAGGTCAAGACAAAGTCAAGTGGAAGGACAAAGTACAGCTGTTAAAAATTTGGAACTCCACCATGTAGCTGGAGTCACGGATCTGAGAGGTCGTGTAACAAGGTGTGATGGAGCAATTCAGAGGCTTGTATCTGATATGAGAAGCAACAATGAAGTAATTAATGACTTCAAGCAAAAGCAAGAACTGGCAATTAAAGATTGCCGTGATCAGATAACATCTCTCGAGAAGAGCATTTCTAACCTGACGCTGAAAATAGAAAAATATGTGATGGATCAGTCAAACAGCATCCAGAAATTAAAAGGTGATTCGGATCAACTCGTTGTGCAACTCGATTCTAAGACAAAAACTGTAGTTGAAGATATTCGAGGTTCAATTTCATCAAATCGTTTGTGGGCAGAATCTGAATATTTCAAACTTACCCAAGATTTTCAAACAAGGCTTGAACGGTTCGAGGGTCTTATGGTTGAACGACAGGAAAAATTAGAGAGAAGAGTTGACCATTACCTTGCAAAGGTGGATAGACTTTTGGAAGAGGAGAAGAGCAAGTATTATAATATATGGGAAGTTAGACTTAAGGAGGTCAGATCTGAACAGGAGAAGACTATGCAACAGTCCTTGGCACAGATGAGACATGAATACAGGCAAGGATTTAACAATGTGCATGAAAGTATTTCCAGTCTTCAAAAGGTGTTTCATGCAAAATTGAAGTTGTTGGAAGATGACTTACGCAAGGCCATTAACAATGTGTTAAGAATGGTAGTACTTGTTTGACAAGTGTCAAGAGTGGGGTGACTCACTACTGTGACACAGGAACCTGAGAACCTTGGGGTTTGGGGTGCAGAATTTTTTTCACATTTCACAGGTCCTTTTATTTTCATGTTGGCCTCTTCTGAAAGACTAGTTCTTTTGCAGAACTAAGGGTGCCTTCCTTTGCGTGATCTGGATCCAAGACCAATCAAATCATGGTGTATCAAAAGAACCAAAGAATACACTCTGTACAAGGATTCATCAGTTCTTTTAATGTGCCATGATCCAAATGATGTTGGATTAGTAATACTGATCTGGATCATCCTAAAAGAATGCATCCTTAGACACACTGTCTAGTAGTCTTAAAAGGACTATTCATCAGATGTATTAATGGGTGATAAGTCTGTTGTTCTGAGACAACAGTAAATATTCCAGGAATCCACAACAAATCTGGAATAAAATATAGGGCAACAGGGAAAAAATTTGGGCACCAAACTCTGCGCTAGCAATGTTTTCTGCAATTTGTGCTACAATATTCTTTTGCCGTTGTAAGTGTGACATCTCTAGGTAACCATGAAAAGTTTGGTGTAGAACTGCTGCTTTCTACTTGGTAGAAAGTTATGCTTGCTGGAAAGAACAATGTTGTGAGATGTGCTGGCAACTGGCATAATTGCAATAAACTTGTGACATAAAATTTTACTTTTTATGCATTATTTGGCATTTTCCATGTATATTAGGCTTTGTTTCCTGTTGCCATGAGTGTGAGTGCCAAAAGAAGAACAACAAAAATCTGTCTATTCACTATTTATTAAATTTCTTAATATTGTTTTTACTATAATTTTTTTTGTCTTCCTCTTGTCCTTGAACCATGCTTGCTTTTTCCCTACCCTCCCCCAAAGAAATTGCCCTTAGTTATGGCCTAGTCCTATTTCAGCATGGTTAACTCTTTTGTACTTAACAGAGAGCAAGTTCCAATTTCTTTTAACCACACATGCAGGTTAAGAGAATGAAAGAATTTATCACTTCAGAAACAAAAAGAAAATCAGCCCACCAAAATCAAACTGTTCACAATGTGAACAGACAATTAAGAAGAATAAAGAGGTAGTCTCTATCTGAAGTAAAATATTAAAAAATACTAGTGAGAGCATGTACTATTGACAACTCTGTATTGTTTCATCTTACACTTAACACTTTTGAGCCAGTATTTTGTGAATAATTTACTTCAGATTGAGACTAATACAACATTTGGGTTCTCACTCTTTATGCAGCAGTCTTGGTTAGCTTGAAAGTGGACTATTTATCATGTGAAAATGAATAACAATGATACAGATTTTGTGAAACTCTAAATGTGAATGGTTATGCAAACTAACATAAACTATTGGTAATGTAATAACATAAACATAATTATACTAAATGTCTACCTGGTTATTTTTAGCCCATTGAATGAATGAAAAAAGCAAAAAAATAAGTGAAAGTGAACCAAGGGAGAGAAGAGAAAAACTGTCCTTCCCCAGTTTCCCTTGGTTTGCTTCAACACATCCCTGTGATTTGCGTGCAATTGGACTATACTCGCAGTTTAAACACGTAAAGGTTATGTCGCAAATTGTAAAACTCAGCTTAAAGTGTCTTACAGAGCATAACAGAACCAAACTTTTTCCTTTTCAGAAAACACACTGACTTACCAGCAATTGGCTATTTCACAGCCAGTCAGAAGAATTTTTCATTTCGTCAAAATATTGTTCATGTTTCTATTAGTTCTATATACACTGGTCACTTAAGAGATGAAAAGAGGGTTGGAAAAAAACAAAATAAGGCTCAAAATCGATGGGCTACAAAAGCTACCCTCACATAAAAGGGGCCCTACTGAACAAGCTAGACATGACTGAGTGTGTTTGGGTTATTGACTGCAAAACAAGCTGCATTGCACAACCATTTTTTTCTTTGTCTTATTTTGGAAAATCGTTTGTTAGAGAGTCTGACTCAATTTCATTTTATAGAGGCTGATGATAGAATTTCTTTAAGGACCTGTTATACTTGACCAGCTGTGCTAGGAAATGAATGAATACTGGTCATAAGAAACTGTTGGACATTGCACCCATGGAAAAATATGAATCTAGAAAATATAAACCAGAAAAAGAACATCCCTTTCATTGTCCACATTCGTTGTAAAATTAACTCCAGCATTACTGCAAGGCTTGCTTGATTTCTTTAACAAGCATGTTGCTAATAGCCATCTTTTCACAGTTCACTGTAATTGAGCTGCCTTGTCCATTGGCAGGCACTTTAACTGTCACCAGAACATGCGTCCCTCCAGAAATTGTATGTGCTGCAAATCTGTATGTGGATGCCTCTTCAGCAAGGGCTGTGGCCCCAATGTAAGTAACAGCTGCTGCCTCCTTCACTTTGGAACAGACAACTTCTTCAGAAGTAAGGTTGCCAGGAATGTCTAATTTGCCAGAATTCTCATTTAAGCCTCGTAGTTTACCTGCAAGGGTATGTGTACAGACATAATCCTGTCATAAATATCATTATAAACAATGTGCAGTTCCAGAAATTATCCATACTCCCCCACCCCCAGCCCCACAGAAGGGATTGGAACTTCCTGGAGGGGTGGGCAGGGGGGGGTCTGTAAAAACAAAACATTAAAGAAATGTATGAATGTGAAGTTACATGTATTTGGGGGAGGTATGGATAATTTCTGGAACTACACAATGTGAGTATTTATACATACACAACAACAATTAACATTCTAAATACAAGCCAAGACCCTGACCACAATTGAAAGTTATTTTTCATTTTAATGCATTAAATGTAGCCAACACACCTATTGTTTAGTGCACAATCATGTGAAAATGCAACACAACAGAGTCCATCTGGTGGAGGGTGGGTTCTTTACTATATAATTACTATACACAGAAGACGTCAAAACATGATGCGGTCAATGCATGGTCATGCCACTTGACTTCCTGTGACATGTCCTTGTTGGTTCTTATTAATGTGTTGAGATCATCTGTGAATTGTTACAGTATGTACAAAGGTATGGCTAACTGGAATCTATTTGTTAAATACAAACCCTGTTTGGCCAGAAAGTCAGCTTCTGTCATGGGACAGCCTTGTAATAATTCACCAACTGGAGCCTTGATACTAACTGGAAACTTGCTGGTCTGTGTGCTGTAAAATTAATGACAATTGGGTCAAAATTTGTTATCGTACCCTTGAAAAATAAATTATCCTCCAATATTAATGAATGAATGAATGAAAGACTTTACTTTAGTGTCATAAGTAGTTAGCTTTTAAAAAAAAAACTAATTGGGGACACTATTTACACTATAAAATTTAGCTCAAGTTAATGACTGCCTTAGCTAAACTTAATATCTGCATTAAGCGTGCAAGAGGCAGGCAGCCCAACAATCTTTGTCATAAAAGGACAATAACAATCATTGGACAGCAACTTACAAGACAGTTTGCTCAATACAATCAGTAGAGATGGAATGCTATTACAGAACTTAATGTCAGGCATCAAAAAAGTGCTAACACAATAATTATTATTGATTTTCACCCAATATGCTAAAACATCAAAGCCATCACTTATGACATCAGGATTGGCCTTCAGTCTTGCCAAATGTTTGCGGAGTTCACGACAGCAAGATTCTGTGCTATTCGTTGGAAACACAGTGGCCAAATGGTTAGCCCTCGGGACTCTGGATTGACAGTCAAGGATTGAACCCGGCCAGAGTAAGTATGCTGTGTTCTTTGGCAAGACACTTTACTCTCAGTGTGCCTCTCTCAAAACAGGTGTACCAAAGGGTACTGGTGAAATTTAATGCTGAGGGTAACCCTGCAGCTGACTGGTATCCCACCCCAGGGGGGAGGTAAAAATACTTCTATTCCCTTTAATGCTACAGAAACTGTTGGTGGTATGGTTGTCATGGCCCGATGCAGACTTTACCGAGTACAAAAGTCAATACAATTTCACACACAAATGCCATCTGAAGTTAAACCTGTTTTAAAGTTTATCACCATTCGAGAGATCAACAGTGCATCAATTTAACTGAACATGACCGATGCTAAATGAAAGTTTTTTTAAACACAAGTAAAATTTTCTTACCACAAGTTAAAGCTAGCTGGCTGGGTTGTGTCATTAAAATCAATTCCTACAGTTACTGCAATTGTTGCGCCAGGTGCCAGTGATGCTGCATGACAAACAGAGAATCACAGTGTCATTTTTATTTCACCCTCAAGAGTGTCTTTCTTTTCCCTAATCCCTAAAAAACAGCCTTTCATACCAAAACTCATGAGTTGTTAATAACTAATTTTATCCAAAAAGTCCAGAAATTTGAGAAGGGATGTTATTTTTTGTTTCTTACACCTGGTTTGACCACTGGTGCCTGTACCACTTGAGTTTTAAATTATTTGATTGGGGATGCAAGGGTGCACATTTGTTATATAAACAAAGTTAATTTGATTGTTTGGACTGTTTAACATAGCATTAGAAAATTGTTAATGCAGCAATGACCCTCGCAATCTGACTGTACAGTATTAGCAGGGTGGTCACTTACATGGCCTTAGGTGTCCTACAGGGCACAATAAGAGATGAGAGAGGTCACTTACAAACTGTATGAAACTAATAATATAATGGCAGACTGAGCTTTAATCCTTTTGGATGTAAGAGTTAGGGTTGCAAGGCACACTTCATAATGCAGAAAACAAAACAGACATTCACCAACTTACCAACTGGTTGAAATTCATGCATAGTCATTCCTGTTGCTAATTTCTGTAAAACAATAATGACAGACAGAAATTCAGTAAAAGTTTCATAGAAATATACTTGATTTCCAATAACTTGAAAAATGGAATTTTGCACTATATTCTAACTAACTCACCTTCTCACCCACACAAATATTAGAAATAGGAGCTTCAGAGTAGTTGACCAACGTTACTTCTACAGCCACCATTGAGGTAGAATAAATACAAGGGCCTCTAGTAAACTTGTAACTGCCACTAAGCCCTTTGCCTTGCATTCGGTGGAGTAGTTCGTGTGATTTTGCTGTTGAAAAGCTTGGACTAAGCTGTTGAAGAAACAATAGTTGCTTTGTTAGCCAGAAACAGGTAGTAATGACTGTTTCTAGAGCCTATTGTCCAAGTGAAATCTACTGCTTGTTACAATTAGTTCCAGTCTATGATGTACTTTGAAGACTGGTATAACACTGAATGCACAGTTAGATACTTATTACAACAAAATACTTGGTTCTATTAATTTCATTGACAAATACCTCACATTTTATCATCGATTTTTTTTAAGAAGATAGAATGTATGTAGTCATAATTTTAGCACATGCATATAAAGGAGTGAAGGGGTGTATGTGGTATAATGAAAATCTCACAAATTCATGCACAATGAAGCTTCATATCCCACAAGAATGTCTGTCTGAGTAATTATTGTCAAATGACATGTGATAACTCACTGGAGCGATGACAGTAGGTACATCCTTTGCAAGCGATAATGATTCAATCTCAGAGGCCAGGCTAGGTGACAGAATTTTACTGGAACTTGAACTAATGCTAGGAGTGGCTGGTTCATTTACTACAACAAAAAACAGCATCACTTAATAAACTACTGTTAACAAACAAGAGCAATAAGTTGAGTTGACATGAAATGGGTGTGAACTACACACCACAGTACCAGGTGAAGGTGATAGCATGCCACCTGTATTTGAGTAGCTGAGTAAATGCAAACAACAATTATAACGATATAACTAATAAGACCTAACTAACAACTCACCAACACTTTGCAGACAGACAGCTATCCATCTGCCAACAATCAGTAAGTTAAAACATTTTTGCTAAGATTAAACAACTACATGGCAAACATAATTTAAATTTCTTTTGTTTCCCTTCACTGATTATTAATGAGTTCGATACACAATACCTCCTTACTAACTAATAGCCATGAGGTCAATATGGCATGGCCAAGACCAAACATGCAAGGTAAATAAGTTGTTTACTACATGCTTTTTCCTTCGTTTTTGCAAGTCCATAGTCAGTCCATGGGTATTACAGGAGAATGTGGCCCTAGAATTAGCCAATCAGAGTGCTTGTTATATCGGCTATAAACACAAGCCATATAATAAGATAAAATAACAACTGACTAGACTTACAGTCATCCAGAATCAGAAGAGTATTTCCCTTGTCTGTCTCTGCTGTTTCAATGGATGGTTTTGCTGGCTTGGAAGCCTTTATTGATACCTTGACAGGCTTCTTAACTGGAGTCTGACAAAAGATTTAAAACTAAGCTATTATTAATAATACCTTTTTTGGGTCAAACTTGACTTTGCTCGAAAAAGTTTTTACTTTTTAGGTGCTTCAGCTTTTAATTCTTTACCTTTAAAAATCAAGCAAATTAACAGTAGGGTACTATTCAGGGAGTCTTTAGATCAATTTTATGTATAGTGTAGTTAATAATTTACAAAGTTATTCTTAACTTATTTTAGTTTTTATCCTTATATTATGTTATTTAGACAGGAGCCCTTTGATAACAGTACTCTTGCACTGAAGGGCTATCCTGTATAAATATTTGTTATTATTATTATTATTATTATTATTATTATTATTATTATTATTATTATT
>Ga0126339_10001358_pt1:12500-16455 | contig 16455 bp, 13 predicted proteins | sample OrbTmetagenome_2_FD_92532 | JGI IMG/M metagenome (GOLD analysis project Ga0126339, IMG submission 92532) | Coral microbial communities from Petempiche,Puerto Morelos, Mexico - Orbicella T R C metagenome | ecosystem: Host-associated > Invertebrates > Cnidaria > Coral | place... | reverse complement strand
TGCGGTTGTAGATGAAAGTGAAGAATGATCATCGCAGTAAATTTTCCGATTTAAGCAATTGGAAAGAAGAAGCCTGAATCCCGTTGAAGCCCTGATTTTTTCAGGCTTCTTCTTTCCAATTGATTAAATTGGAAAATTTACTGCGATGATCATTCTTCACTTTCATAGTTAGAAAGTATTAAGATATAAGATTAAAACTATTTTTATACAATTAAATTTTAGCTATGAGTGAGTACAAATAAAGTGGTTGTTGTTGTTCTTGTACTTTTGCTAGAAAATTATGAGTCAAAATTAGTTCATGTTCCACACAAAAATAAGGAATATTTAAAGGGATTTTCCAGATATTAAGTAAATTTTTTGTAATATTTAGAAATTTTTTTGAGACTTTCCGAGAAGATATTTAGCCCATTTTGTGTGATATTTGTGGAAAGGCGTAAAGATTGGTTATCATTCTGCATCGACGTCAAAATATTTGTCAAAAACGCAGAAAAACCGTGGATCAGCACATTTAATTGCTCAGTTGAATTATTGTCTTCTTTTCAAAATAATCTTAAAATCACACTGTCATCAGCAAATATACAGATCAACTAAAACCAATTAATTAATTACGGATCGACGGTTTGCTTCTAATTGGCTTGATCAGCTCTATGACATCATACTCGCTTTACTATTTTATATCTAGCCTCCTGTCATGAAATGCTCTTCTTCAATTGGTTGCTAGTTTGGTTGGTTTTATTTAACGGCGTTGATTTTAAAACTACCGGCAAGACACCAACTTGTAAGTTCAATTTGTATGTCTTTGTCACATTGATTAAGCTCATGAGTTCTAAGTATTTTTTATTTCTTCTTACCTTAACACGCGCGCACAATAAACCCGTTGCAAAAAAAGGAAATCTAAATTAAGGATGAATATCATGCTATTTTGAAAAGACACCAACTTATGGAATAAACTTGCCCGACATTTTCTAAACTAATCTAAATTGTTCAAAGATAAAAGAATTTAAAGGCACTGCAAAAAGTGTTCTCCAGCGGTGAGTTTAAAAATTATTAAGTAGTCAAGATTCTTTGTAAATTAGGACCCGCTGCTGAGTTTGAATAACCCACCACTAAACAGGATTTCTTAAATATCTCTGAAGTTGCCTAGGATCTTCCACAGACTAAACATTTAGTTGTCAACAACATTTGTCATCGATAACTAAAAAACTAAGCAGTTTCCCTTTTCGAAAAGGGAAACTGCTTTAGTTGTCGACAACTACGTTTTGACCGTTTTTCCCACGTGTGGGATACAAATCGCGCCTTATACGTTCATCTCGCATACAAAGATGTCGATCTTTTTCAGAAAGGGTCGGTCCACGAATTGTATTGCTTGAAAGCCAGCCAGGTAAGCAAAGGTCGAGCTCGAAAATGAGCCGATCACGGTATGAGTTCAAACGACGAAAACACTGACAAAAAATAGGCAGTCAATGACTGCATGAGGCTACTGCTGCCATTATTTACAACCTTGCAGTAAAACAAGTCCTATTGCAATAAAACGAGCTAAATATGAAAACGTTTTTGTGGACTGGTAGCTCATTAAAAGCATGCCACTTGTTTCTTGCATCGCGTAATATATGTCGATCTCCAAAGTTGTAAAGATAAGACTTTCGGTAACTTGAATTAAACGTCTCACCTCCAAGTTAGTTGGCTTTCTAGTAGGGTGGAGGGAAAAAAAATAACGTGTGATTTTCGAGGGAAATTGTGCGGGAAATTTAAACTTCTATCGTGTTTGGAATTGTGCGGGATTATTGACGAACCAATATTAACGTTCTTGCCAAGTCCTAAGGAAAATCTGCATTGACGATAGTTGAGCCAAATTTATTTCACTAGTAGTTCATATATATTTAGCAGTCTTAGCGATCTCCAATTTTTTTTAGAAAACTCTCTGACTGCTAAAGAAAATCATGTTACGTGACATGAACTAGACGAGTATGAAACCAAAATAAATAGTAAAAGAGAATGCTGCATCTCCCCTTATATATATGAGTTCCTTTTTAAAAATACTTCAGCCTTGATTCAATAAATATATGCAGCTTAAATATTTCTTCATAAGCTGCGGTAAGGTCGCAAATTCTCGGAAGTTATCCGCAAAACACACAAATTGAAAGGTTATGCAAATAAAGTGCAATGCGTTTTGCGCTTGTCCTAGGACTGTTGTTTTCGCGAAGGACTTTGTCTATTCGCTCTCCAAGGGCGATAAAACTCTTGAAAAGGGTTTAAGATCGCAACACGGCAACGATGTTGACAGCACAATTTACTCGGATCGCCAGACCAGTAAATGAACTTCGCACAATTTCTGTTAGCATGTAATATGTAATCGCCATAAGTTGTAAAAAGACCTGGAAAACTCTTTGCAAACAAGTTCTCCGTAAATGCGTAGACAGCTGTGTTCCATTCTTGAACCAAAATGGTTTAAACTCACAACATGCGATTGGATTAGGAGGATACTCAACGAAGCAACTTCATTAGTAAATATCTAAACGGAACTCTTGTGCTAAAATATCCTGATTCTTTAATTTGTTTTTATTTTGTCCAATACACGTTTTCGTAAAGTACGATTTGATACTGCGGTACGAAGTAAACGCTCTTAGAGCGTCCTATTATTTAAAAAATAGAAAACATGTACCGTGTTGCTATCGAGTTATAGGAACTCGAGTGGAAGTTTGGGAGAACGAGAAATGCTGTGGGAACACAAGCCGAACGCGGTTGTTTCCACAGCTTTTTCGAGTTCTCCCAAACTTTCACGAGTGTTTCTATAATTCGATTTATATCGCACGATAGTTGACTCGGGCTCCGCCGTCGTCAACTATCAAGCGATAGAAATCTCGAGCTCATAATCTAATTGTTTAATAGAAACAGGACTTTTAACCAATAAGCGCTCGTATTTTTTTAGGGCTGTTTTCTAATTACTCTTAGAATGAAGTTTCCACCAGTTTTTCTATCTGTCTCTCTTGGCTTTGGTCCATCGGAGTCAATAATACTAGTTCTTAAGATTTATCCATTATTTGCTGCGTTATATCAGTTTACATTTAGTAAATAGTTATATAAGTCAATTTTAATGCGTGAATTTGTTTTTCCGCAGAGAACGTAACATCCACCGTTTTTAAAAGAATAGGTTTATGTTTTGTTACCAGCCAGTCATAACTACCCATGTAACTCTTTCTTTCATTATGAGCATTAAATCTTAATTTATCTTACTTCCGTTTCCATGGCTCCAGCACTTTGGCGGCTTAAACGTCATTCTAAAAATAACTTGCCGTGTACATTTTCTCGTAAACATCATGATTTCTCCTGGTAATGGACTGTTGACAGACTTTATCAGTTAAGGTGTTAGACTTTAGATAATGCAAAAAGTAAATCAACTGTTTCTCTTTATTTCATGACACATTTTATGATTCTTTTGCAGTTAACAAGTTGAAAAGAATCTCTGCTTTCGGTTTGTTTCAGGACAACAAACCGCCAGCATGGGAACGAGGCTATATCGTTGGTTACAGCCTCGATTCCGCCAAGGGCGAATTACATTTCAGGTCAAAGACCAGAAACTCTTCAACCATATTCCGATATCCGTCACTCATTGACAAACTTTACCTGGACAAAATACCAAAATGGAACCAGTTAACAGTTGGAAGAAATGTTTTGGTCGAGTTTCAACCGGGAAAATTCCAAACTGGAAAGATTGTGGCCCGGACTACTTCTAGCAGTGCAGGATCCGATAGATATGAAGGGAAAATCACAGTGAAAAAATCGAAGCGTAAAATGACATTTGATTATCGTAAAGTAAGACTTAAAGGTAAGTTAACGCTATGAAAAATTCATTGTTGTTTACTGAGTGTTGCATTATTCCCTGTCTATCAAATTTGAAAACGCGGCTTTTAGTAAATACTACAGTTAGGCCTACCGTCCACATTAATCCGTCACG
>Ga0126339_10001358_pt1:0-7500 | contig 16455 bp, 13 predicted proteins | sample OrbTmetagenome_2_FD_92532 | JGI IMG/M metagenome (GOLD analysis project Ga0126339, IMG submission 92532) | Coral microbial communities from Petempiche,Puerto Morelos, Mexico - Orbicella T R C metagenome | ecosystem: Host-associated > Invertebrates > Cnidaria > Coral | place... | reverse complement strand
CGAGCTGCGAAAACTTTGCCGCTCGTTTTCGTGCACGCGCGCTCAAATTGCTTATACCGCCAAGCTACGAAGGCTACAGATCATGGGGACACCGACGAATCGTTTCTTTATTTGGATTTATGAACGGTGACCAAACAAAGCTGCAATGTGATGCAATGGTGCCTATGCGAATTCTTAAGACGATCCACAATTGCAGAAATCAATTACGTACAAGCGAATTCCCCATTCGCTTCTGTTTCCCGAGGGGCTATTTTTTTCTTTTTGTCAATTGGGGTCTCAATGAATAGTTAACTCACAGCCCGCTTTCATTATTTTTATTTTTACATCGTCATTTTTCTGATGGCCATTAGTATGATCATCGTCACATAAGTTCGGCTACGAGTCACGGTCTGTTATTTCTTTCGAGGGTATAAACATTTTGGGCAGAGTGTTTGTACTAATACATACAACTTCAGTCATACTAAACCCTAATACCACTGACGCACTCCGAGTGCACATCTGGGCGCTGTGGTTAATATACATCAAATAATAACCACTTAAAAAAGAATGTCCAAAATTCAAATTAAAAGAAAAAAAAAAAGAATATTATTTTTAAAAGCAACACTGGCACACTCCGACGATACATCTGGATGCCACTGTAAACCTTGGTGATAACTGAGCAGTTAAAATGAAAAATAGAACAGCCGTTTCAAAAACGCCTTTTAAGCAACGGCCGTAAACTGGAAAAACATGATCACAAAGCGCTTTCAAAACCACAAATTCTATAATTTTTGTCCGAATAACTGGAATTTGATGCCACGATGACCATAACTTTTAAATTTTTTCGTGTCCAGTCTCAAACATCTTCTCGTCCGAGAGAAGAATAGGCCATACTTGAATTCTCGGTATTGGACTGGACCTAGCTTGCAGTGGAGGCTTATGCGGAGGACTATAATCAAAGAAGATTAATGTGATTTGCATTTGAAAAGACTCCCCGAAACAGCCTCAGTTGCAAGCTAGTTCCAGTCCAATACTGAGAGTACTAATATGGCCTATTGTGAAGTGAAGGTAGAGGTCTGTGTTCCCAGGCAAAGTAGATAGCGTCGCAACGTTGTTTTTTTAACCTTCTTTCCTTACCAAAACAATGGAAGCTTTGGACTTTTTCAGTCGACGTCATGCTTTCCCGATTGAAATTTTTATTCAAACAAAACAAATTCTCACTGCTTGATTTTTCATGTCAAATTTAGTCTCATAAGGATACTCGGTTGCAAACTCATTCAAATATTGGACCGCAAACTTGCCAAGTTTTGCAGAGAAATGTATGCAGAGAGAACCCTCGATTTTATTGTCTTTTTAATTAATGTTCCTTATCAAAGATCTAACTTTTATAAATATTGTTCAACTGGGAAAAGAACGAAGAAATTAACAGGGAACATAGGAGTCTGATAGCAAATTATATCATGCATGCGTGAAAACGGTGAAATAAAACGGTGTAAAAATAGAAAGATAGAGATAAAAATGCAATACTGTCAGAACCCACCCAGCGATTGTTTGCAGCACAAAAAAGAAGTAAAAAATAACTGCACATTGAAGAATTCGCTTTCCTAAATTCGCTCTCAACAAGACAAGCGAAATAACATTAACTGATTTGCAATGTTAGTGTTAAGTAAGCGAAGTTAAATTCGTGTCATTGGAGGTCAGGTGAAAGGAACAACTTCCACACCATGTTGCTGGACAGCACGATAAAAATTTCATCATAATGCGTAAAGCCTCCAATTTGAGATCTCGAACTCGCCAGCAGTAGACAAGCAGATTAAGCGAAGGGTTAAGCAAAGTAATCACAGAAGTGATATCAAGAATCAACAACGTTAAATTGTTAAACCCTGATACGGTAGCAGCCGCTAAAGCGTACGCAAACGGAAGATAGGAAGTTAAGAACAAACAGAACACGAAAAACATACTACTGACTGATTTGCGATAATGCGCTAAGTTAAAAGAGCATCAAACAGGAGGACACGATTAAGTTGGAGATTATCTGTCGGAGATTGATACCGAAAATTCTTGAAGCAGTACAGAGAGCCACGAACAACCAACCAGTGATGAGAACCACAGCAATGCGATGGACTTTCACGACAGAACGGTATCTGAAGCGAAGACGAAGAGCGAGGTATCTGTCCAGGGCGATCACTGTTAACGTCCACAAAGACACTGTAGCAAAGAATGTAGTTATTAACATGTGTGGTAAACCCACAGTGCAGAAAACTCTTGGACTGTCCCATTCAATGGCTAAGAGGTACGCGGAATACAAAGGCTGACCAACAAAGTCCAATGGCCAAGTCAGATATCGCCAAACTGTAGAAGAGCGATTTTGAAGTCGGGTGAAGACTTGTACAGCGTGGAAGAGCCAGTAAAATGATAACGTTGCCAGCACGCGCGATTATGGAAAACAAAACGTTTGCAATACCCATAAAAGTGTACACAAAGGCAGAGATTTGGTGTGAAGAGATATAAATCAAAATGTTTAGAGAACAAGAAATGTTGTACGCGGCTTTCGTCAGGACTTCTGGTGAGCTAGTCGTGGCTTATCCAACTTGCAACACTTGTAACACGAAATGAAAGGCTGAAAAGATAGAGAGCCTTTTCTTCTTTTTGTAGAGTGATGACGGATTTATAACGAGTAAATTGAATGCGGTAGTTAGCTTTTTCAGTCTTGTTAATGATATTGATGCAAAGCACCTAACGAGCGTTATTCATATAGGACAACCTGTGAGAAACACGAGTAAACCATTCAGAAAATAAAGGTGATATTCCCTTTTAACAAACCCCAAAGAGTGTTACAATGGCGATAAAATGTATATGAGATAAAATGAAGAAAAAGACAAGCAACAAGCCACGTTCGATACATCAACATTCTAACATGGTTCCGAGGCTTTCAGGACAAACTTCTATATTTGGTGTTGTTTTCTTTGTATCTGATTCCCTTTTGGGAATTTATAGACAAAAGAAACTTAAAAATATCGCAATTTTGTCCTAAAAGACTCGGAGACATGTTTGAATATTGATATGTCAAACGTGCGCTATTACTCAACCTAATTCAGAAAAGTTCTGAGTACATGATTTCAAATCGAGTGTTCTCTGATAAAAGAGTACTTATGGAAACATCAGTGAAAATCTCATTAGTTAACTTAATGTGTTGTCTACAAAGGAAAGACCTTTTGGATAATGAGGGAACACGAAAGAAATACGGCACAAGAAGTCATTCAGATGAGAACATTTGCATGGACAATTGTCAAAAAAGTGCCTTCAAGTGGTGTTCTCGTACTTTTTTCGAGACGTTTTTCTGAACAAGGCTCTTACCTGTACATTAAAAATGATAGTCCATTTTTATTACAGAACAGAAAGAAACAAATCATTCATTGACGGTTTTTTTTTAACAATTTGCTTTGTATTTCAGCGTAAATCGCCTAATATTTTGATTGACAAATCACGTTTTCGACAGCTGCAAAATGAGAGGTATTACCGCAAAAATTCAGTTTGGAATTTAGTTATGCTCTTTTCCAATGTAGTTTTTAATGTTTTCACTGATATCTTTGATGTTACGACTTGTATTTAACCTGTTCTCCTGGCAAGACTCGAGTACAACATTTCTTGTTCTGTAGGCATTTCGTTTTATTTCTCTTCTCACCAGAACTCTGCAGTTGCGTACATTTTCATGGGTGTTACAAACTCTCTGTTTTCCATAACAGCAACTGTTGGCAACGTGATCATTTTACTAGCTCTTCGACGCTGTATAAGCCTTCACCCGACTTCAAAATCACTCTTCTACAGTTTGGCGATATCTTACTTGGCCATTGATCTTGTTGGAGTGCCTTTGTTTTCTGTGTACCTCTTAACGATTCCGTGGGACAATCCAAGACTTTTCTGCGCTGTGGGTTTACCACACACCTTAATAACTTCACTTTTTGGTACAGCGTCTCTCTGCACTTTAACAGTGATCGCCCTGGACAGATACCTCGCTCTTCGTCTTCGCTTCAGATACCATTCTCTCGTGAAAGTCCATCGCATTGCTTTAGTTCTCATCCGCTGGCTGGCTTTTCATCGCTTTGGTCACTGCTTCCCGAATTTTCAGTATCAAACTTCGGCTGATAATCGGCAATTTAGTCTTGCCCATCTGTTTGATGTTCTCCTCGTATTTCTACATTAAGACTTATTTCAGTCTTCGCCAGCACAAATTACAAATCCAGGGACAGAGCTCCTTTAACTTAGCGTATTATCTGAAATCACTCAATAGCATGTTTCTCGTGTTCTGCTTGTTCTTAACTTCCTATCTTCCGTTTGTGTGCGCTTTGGCGGCGGCCACTGTGTCAGGGGTGAACAATTTAACGATGTTGATTCTTGATATCACTACTTGGATTGCTTTGCTTAACCCTTCGCGTAACCCTCTTGTGTACTACTGGAGAGTTCGAGATATCAAATTGGAGGCTTTACACATTCTGAAAACCAAGTCCGCGGTCCTAGAACGTCCCATCGACAAGATAGTTATTCCGGTAGACTGCTGGCAGTCTGTTTTTCTCTCGAAATTTCAGCGGGGTTATGAGGCGAGACGCTTTAGCCTAAAGGGGAATGGGACGAGACATGGGCGCGGCTCGCACGAGAAGAAATCGTCTCGCCTTCTTCCCTACTCGGCCATACCGCTCTTGTCCCGCCTTCTTTCCTACTCGGCCCTCGCCATACCGCCCTTTTGCGTTCGCGATGACTAAACACTCATCTAAGTGATCGGCTGCCAGCAGACTATTCTTCTATAGTCTCCTAGACTCCACGAGAGCAGCAACACATTGGAGATCTTGATGTACTCAACCAAAAACTTTGCTTGTCACGTCAGAGAACAGTTTTTTTTGTTTTTGTTTGTTTGTTTTTTTTTTATTGACTTGATTGTGATGAGCCATTTCGAATGGATTAAGTGACAGTATACTTAAGTTTTTCTGTTTGAATCACTCAACTAAGACTAAACGCTTTCAGTTCGCATTTAGGGCCCAGTGTGTAGGATTCAAACGTGCGTGACATTTCCCCTACGTGCGTTGCACTTGATTTAAAATTTAACTCCTCGATCATCATGTGATTCGTTGCGTGAGATTTCCCAGTTCTTGTTTTGTTCAGTACGGTATTTTATCAGCAATTGTGTCAATTGCAACGAGTTTCAGTTTAGTTCATCAGTTACTTAAATCTACCAGTTCACGTACATCAATAGGAAAATATCTGTAAGTTTTTTGTCTTTATCTTTTTTATTCTGTTTGTCACCATTTCTTGGAATTATTGTAACCTCTTGCTTTATAGTCGCACCATCATCATCTCACCACGTCACTACACAAGATCTGTAAATCAAAGTGAGCATGGAATAAATTCGTTTTTAAATCACCTCTCAGTCTTCTGCCTGTGTTCTTTTTTATAATTTACTCTCAATAAACTCAGACCACAAGGGACCCGAACAACATAATCATTTACGGTACATTCATTATTCACTAGGCCGATTAAGTAGCTGAACATTCTTTCTAGGTACTTGTTTACAAACCAGCGTTCTCTATATGTGACTTCTGCTTTTAGAGGAAAATTTAACCCAGAATTGAACCAAATGTGTCAAATTCTATTCTATTTCGCTTCGCTCAGCCAAATACAAAACATTTCGATTATAAGAAGAGGGGACAAATAATACAACAAATAGTGGAGGGAGCCGCCAGCAATAATCGAGTTTATTTACAAAAATCTGAGACACGCTGAATACAGGTTAAAAGCCAGAGAAGAAAATGTCACATGCTGTTTTAAACAACGATATTGACAATAAGGAAAAAACAGCCTCGAGCAAACTGGTCGGCGTCAAGTGGTATGATATTTACAAGGAGTAGAATATAAAGTTCTAATTAATCCAATGGAAACTAATACAAAGCAACCTAATTAAACACCTAAAAGAAATACATTTCTATTCTATTTCGCTTCGCTCAGCCGAATAGAAAACAAATATTTCCATTATAAGTAGAGGAGACAAACAATACAACAAATAGTGGAGGGAGCCGCCAGCAATAATCAAGAAAAACAAAGCGTACGGGAGGGCTCTAGAAGGCTAATAACCGATATTAAGAGTAACTAAGAGCTGGTGTTGAATAGCTTCCCCACAGTAACTACTATCTTAAGCTTTCTCGGACTTCCAACGGCCATGTTTCTTAATATCACGATCTGGTGAGCAGAAGCTCCTCCAATCCTGAGGGAATGTAGACCATATAGCTTAGTATCAAGACCAACGGCCTTAAACTTCTCAACAAATAGTTCTCTAGCTACCTCTAGAATAGGAAAGCTTAGAACCCGCGCGAAAGGAATAATTTCTATTTTTACCTTTAGACAAGGGGGGAACGGAACACGAACTCTGTCGAATTAACGCTATCCCCACTTAATTGACGGTATCTGCGTAACATATTAGAAGGACACGTTGGGTTACCAGTTCTAGCAACTACCCTGGTTGACCCGGAACCATATTGATCGGTTTTACTTCTAGGAATACACAAGGAAAAATACGTATCCTTGAGGTCAATGTTATACCATCTAATAGTACAGGCCTCATTAAAGCGCAAGAAGCCAGCGAAGGAAACAAGACAGAGACAGACATCTCTGATGTCGGGCAAACTAGCGTTGACTCCAGCAAACCTTTGAACAAGAGCATGTAAATGATCAGGGCAGATAGGGAGGCTCTTTTTGGATGAAACAGAATTAGCAGAAAATCTCTTGCAGCCTTCCAAAATGGCTTTAACAAAACTGCTGTTACATGTATTCGGGACGTCACACGAATTATGGAAAATTTTACACTGTAAAATGAGGAATTAATCGTAGAAAAAGAATAACCCGACTGGAGTAGACTAATAAGATAAAGTGGAATATGAAGAGCAGAAGCAGGAAATAAACGTGACTCCAGGAAAAGAGGCAGCCCATGCCTTTCACTTTTGAAATTGTGAGTGACATCCTTTGACAGTCGAAGGAGCTTTACTTACAGCCAGTAGATAGGGGATAAATTTAACCAAAGGCTTCAAGGCGTCGAACCGCGGGCCTACAGCAATTGAAGATCTTGTAAAAAGACAATAAATCAAAATATTAATACGAGAAAGTATCATAAAATAAGCGACTAACAAATAGATGCAACAAAACATAGAAAACAGAAAAAATGCCGAAACAAACAAAAAGGGAGGCAGCGTGGCCGAGTGGTTTAGGGCGCTGGATTTGAAATCTGGAGGTCCCTGGTTCAAATCCTTCACCCTACTGCTACCTGGATTTATTCTCGGTAGTTCCGGGTTCAACTCCTCGACCGCGTTGTGTAAATAGCCAACTGGTCAGCTTCCCATCAGTTGAGATTCTTAATAGTTTATGTTCTATTTGCAATATTTGTTTATTTATTTACAGTGTCCCCAACTGACACAACAGTGCTAAATACATTCGACACTTAAATAAAGTTGTTATTATTATTATTATTATTATTATTAT
>Ga0126339_10001357_pt1 | contig 16456 bp, 11 predicted proteins | sample OrbTmetagenome_2_FD_92532 | JGI IMG/M metagenome (GOLD analysis project Ga0126339, IMG submission 92532) | Coral microbial communities from Petempiche,Puerto Morelos, Mexico - Orbicella T R C metagenome | ecosystem: Host-associated > Invertebrates > Cnidaria > Coral | place: Petempiche,Puerto... | reverse complement strand
TATAACAGAGTAAAAGGAACTAGCTTTATTTATTTCGTGTTCTGAATATTCACGAAAGGTGGCTGTTACTCTACTGGAAGTTTTCTGTTTCGTTTGCACCCCTTTTAAGGCGTATTTGCTTTACCTTGAAATCTGCAGGGGGATTAATCCTTGACTTTTACTTTCCTAGGCTTAAAAATAGCTGGATGTACTCCCGCTGTGAAACGGCTAAAACATCTCTGTTTTTCTTGCTACGAAGCACAATTCAAAAATTTAATTCACTTACCAGACAGGGATCTAAGAAACAAGAACATACTTACTTACGATCTCTCGGATTTTGTCTTTCTTTTTACAGGTTCCATTTTATTTTGAACAAAACACTTCTATTTAAACACGAGCATCAGTTTTCCCGTTCTTGCGCAAATTTGGTTTAAAGGTGACAGTTAGTCTGTTTATTCCGCCAGGCATTTGTAGAGACTGCAGAAGAAGTGTTTTCGAAAGCTCAGTTTTCAGTGTTGCTAGTATTACGAGTATTGATATTGAGGAAGGAGCAGGATGTCTCACGCCGTTGAAAGATTTGGAACCACTTTCACGCACACTTGGCCATGTTACTTTGGTATGGACGATAATCTTACAATACACTGTAACTATAGTTATCTAGTAATTTGCAGAAACGGACACCCGCTTAATGCGGACTCCCCGATATTAAGGACAATTTGGTTTGTCCCGACGAAAAGCTCACAATTCGTCTATAAAATTAATCTGCTCATTACGGACACTCATTAATACGTACAACGGACACTTTTCCGTGTCCCCGGTGAAAAAACTCTGAAACATTGTTGACCCCGCTTTGCGTACAGTATTAAAAAACAACAATAAAATAATTCTAGTCCTAGAGTACTAAGCGAGTAGATGTGCGTACGGTCTCCATCGTCAAACCTTGATGCAGTTACAGTCACAATTACCGAAGAAACTTAACAATGGCTTGGTGCCGTGAAAATTTCCGCTCGATACCTTGTACAAACTTCTCCAAGAGTAAGATATATGACTATTAGCTTTTCGTAGTTTAAACTTATTAAGGCTCAAGTACAATTTAAACATTTTGTTGCCGGAAAAATGTCTCCCTTACTCTTTTCATCGATAAAAGACGTGTACTTGACTTTATGTGTGAGAACCTGCTTAATACAGACGGATCCTTTGACATGTCCCCTTGGTGTCCACCCTTCGGCATGTGCCCTTAATGTCAGTATTAACGGGATTGCATTGTGACATTACTATTATTTTTTTGTTTTTATTATTATCTGATATTCTTAAGCGCATCAGCACAGCATTTCGTCGACACTTTTTTGTTTTAGGTGCACTCAGATAATGAACTGCCTCATTCAACACCTACCCATCACTTAACAGCAGAGACACTATGTAGTGGGTACAAATCATCAAAAAGCGCAGAGGATTCTAATAACGGGACCATACGCTCAGAGAACTGTAAAGGCAATTTAAACAAATCCTTATCTAGCAGAGATATAAGTCCCATCAGCTCTAAGCTATAGACACCGTGGCATTCAACCAATGAGAGGACTAAGCGTCATTACGTCAGGAAAGCGCGCCAAGCCGTCCACGCCGTAATCGAGGAAATTGCATCAGAGGATACAGGGAGTCTACGCGAGGCCTTGTTGTCATCAAAAGCATGCCAGTTCCTACTGCACACTAAACACTACTCTGACGTGACGCTTTTAAACGCCGTTACCGAATGCTACAACAACGGAGGCCACTGGAGCACTCGGGGGAAATCCTTTCTATTTTAGCTCACAAAATAAGTTTCAAAATGCTAAAGAAATGGATACTTGATCTCACAGGCTAAAAGTTCAACATTGCTAGACACCACGAGCTTCTCCATACTTGTAGAGCCGTCGTGCCGACTACAAAGCACACTTGTATGTATGTAGCGCCAAGGCTACTAAGCCACCTCCTGAACTTCATTACAAGGACGCATATCGCCCAGGACCTTCCTTTTGGCGAAAAAAAGCCGAAATTATCATCTAATGAGCAACTGACGTTACCGAATGTCATAAGAAGTGTTATTCCGGCTCAGATCATTGCGGAGTACGAGGAGCTATGCAGTGAGCAGATTCGTCCATGGGTTTGAGAGTGCTACAGCTCAAGACAGTAGCTTGGTGTTACGCATACTTAAAACCGCCTTCAGTCAACTCTAGACGATTATGCCAAAACTGTAGACCATTTATATTCGAAACGAGAACGCTGGCTGTGATCATAGCGCGCACACCCTGATGATAGCTTCTCATATTGGCAATTGCCATGGCCTTCAGATCCCTCAAATTGACTTTTCTGAGCCACCGGGAGGGAAGGGCGCTTGCGATGGTAAGGCTGCCACCAGAAAGTCGCACGTGGCAGAAAATCTGAAATCTGGACACGACATTGAGAGTTCTGCACAGATGAAGGAAGGTATCGAGTCTTCCAGGGGTGTTCGCGGCATAAGTGTGAAGGTGTCCACTCCTCTTAATGTTCCATCCAGCAACGATTTTAAGTGGGAGAAAGCAAGCTTTGTCAGGAACCTATACTACGACCAGGAAGGGATAAGAACGTGGAGATTCTAAGACATTTGCCCTGGGAAGAGTATTCCCTGGACAAAGTTCGATGTCCCTGAATAATCGTAACTGCCTACAATGGAGATCAGACCCTCGACAAGCGAAACTTTCACAAGCTTTGTTCCAGTAAAACCCAGACGAACAGGTGGCCAAACCCCTGTAACTGAGAAAGAATGCAACTCAGACTGTGTAGATGAGTCATCAGATGAGTCAAGCGCTGCTGTTGATGCTCCTAACAAGTGTCGATTATTTACATGCCCAGAAAAGGGATGTGTCAAGACGTTTAAACGGCATTCGTCACTTGTTAAACACTTGGACTGCGGAAAAAACAAGCGTGCTCTAGGGTATGAAACTCTCTATGACAAGGCCACGATAGAATACACGACTTAACTGGAATGTACCGCGAGTAAATGCTCAACAATCCTGGAAGGAAGTAGACCATCATTAACAACCGTGCCAACTACTTTTCTGATGGAAGGGGCAGTGAACTCGTCACAGTGCCGTCGCACGAAGTTTACTGAATATTAAAAGCAGTACTTTAATTCCAAGTTTGAAAATTGAGAGAGAAAAGAAAACAAAGCGGACCCGACTACTCTCTAAAACCATGAGGACTGCGAAAGATTCCAACGGGGAGAGACTATTTAACTATGGGAATTTTTTTCAAAAGCCAGCAAATTTGCAGTTACTTCTCTCGTCTTGCTGTTAAGCGAGCTGTCGAGGCAGATCAGCATTATAATAAGGACGAGACTGTAGGAGAAGACCTTCAGAGTGTACTTAGTAACAAGGTTTTGTCTGAGGTTACCATTCAGCATTCACCTCCAATCATATATAACCCCTAAAACGTCTCACAGTTAGTGTTGAACTCCAAGCTTGGCTCCTTTTCTTTATTAATCTTACGCAATATCTGTGCGTCCTTTTGGTATCGACATATCGGAAATTACAAATAGAAGGAAAAAGCCATTTGTGGCCTTGCTCTCAAACCTGGTTCAAGGTTGTAAGTGTAGCAAGAGCTCATAACTGTACAGCATTAAGGTACATATTGTTATACCCTGGCAACTTGACCTTATCGTATCTGGCCACAACCACGATTTTCGTCATTTGTGGGCACCAGAAACATCGAATTATTTGACAAATTGAACTTATAATAATGAATACTTTTATATGGACAACTAATAAGAGGAGTTTGAACAATTTTCTGCCGCTACTTTTCCATTTTGTTTGATCCTAGGTGGCATTCACCCTTAATTTGGAAGACTAAAATGTATCTCTTCTTGGACGCATACTTTTGTATCTGGTAGTTAAGTTAGACCTTTAGTTCGTTGCGAAGATTTTTTACGAATCCTTTGTACAGGGGAAGTAAGCCACTTTTAGAGAGACAATTTCGTAAACCAACTCACCTGTAAGCAAATTTACCGCAGGAAAAGAAAATAAACAAGTCAAACTCGGGCTTTTCAAGACGTCGGTTACAGGTTTTCGCTATACCGACTTACCAGCGGCCAAATAAATACATATGTATTGAGCATGCAAACATATTATACAAGTTAAAGGAAACGGTGATAAAACAAGAATAATTATTAAGAGAATGGACGAAACGACTCAACAACAGTAATAAGCTATAAAAACTGCACATCTGTGAGAAAACGGATCTAAAACGAGGAGTTTCGCTTAATACCTTCAACTGGCCTCATAAATGTACTTTAGCTACTGCAAGCTGTAAGGACTCGAAACCGCACATTTTGAGCTCAAAGTGTCGAAAAAAGACGGTTTTCGCTCTCTACCCATAATTACCTTAGCAAAACATTTTTAGTTACTTGAATTTAGAGATACTTTAAAATGGACATTTCAAAAAATGCAGACGGGATATAACGTTTCTACTTTTATGCCTCCAAATCGCCTTACAAATATAAATTTATCTACTGGAAGCAATAAAGCCTTGAGACTCAACATTTGTTAGAAAACGGACCGAAAACGACAATTTTTGCTTTATATCTCACAGTTGCCTTAGAGATACAGTTTCACCTGCCACAAACTGTAAACACTTTCAAGAAGACCACATTTGTGCAAAAACGCACCCAAATAAACGATTTTTTTGTAAGCTGTAAACACCCGAAACTATAAATTTGTAAAAAAACAGATCTATAACGACGATTTCCGCAAAAACATATTTAGCTACTACAAGCTCTTAAGACTTGACACTGCACATTCGTAACAAAACGACGATTTTCGCTTTATATCTCCCAGTAAACTGATCTAAAACGATGATTTCCGCGCTACAGTGCCCAATTGCCTAAGATATAGAGATTTAACTAGAACAAACTCTAAGAACTTGAAACTTAACATTTGAGCGCAAAGAGTCGTAAATTGACGATATTCGCTCTATACCCCTAATTACCTGAAATAAAAACCAGTTTTAGCCACTTGAAGTTGGATATGCTTTAAAATGCGCATTTAAGCAAAAACAACGTAAAATAACACTTATCGCTTTTTATATGATAATTAAATAATGCGCGTCCTCTGATTGGGCAATCAGCTATGGTTTGTTGTCCCAGTAAACTCATGAAAATTTAGCGTGTCTTCTGAATTATTATATAAAAGCAATAGAGCAAAAGTTTCTATGGTTTATATAAACTACTTGGGATTTTGAAAGATCATTCCAAGAATTTGCAAATCACCTGCCTGCGACTAGTGATTTAGAAATTTTTCTCGTGTTTTTCCAACATCCCGCATGGTTTCTCGCCCTATAAACCAAAAAAACTTGTGGTCTATATCTTGAATACCTCCAATTCCCGTTAGAAATAGAGTTTTAGCCGCTACAAGGTAAAAAGACTTGACACTGCACATTTGAAACAAAACAGACATAAAGCGACAAATTCTGCTTTATACCTTAAACTTGCCTCAAGAATACACTTTTAGCTAATACAACCTCTAAAAACATTAAAACTGCAAATTTGTGACATAACAATCTGAAACGGCGATTTTCGCTTTATACCTCCCAGTTCCCTCTCAAATACAATTTTAGCTAATCCAAGCTGTCAAGATTTCAATATTTGTGCCAAAACGGAGCTAATATGGCGATTCTCCCGTTACATCTTTTGGTTGCCTCACTCATACAGTTTTAGCTACTAAAAGCTATGGGGCCTTGAAACTACACGTTTGAGACAAAACAGACCTAAAATGACGATTTTTGACGTAGACCTTCGAAACTCCCCATTAATACCGTCTTAGCTAATACAAGCTGGCAAGACTAGAAACTCCATTTCTGAGCGGAAGGTATCGTAAATAGACGATATTCGCTTTATACCCCTAATTTACTCAGAGAAAAAGTTTTGGTTAGTTGAAGCTGGAGATTCTTTGAATTTCGCATTTAGGAAAAAACAGACCTAAAATGACGATTCTCGTTTAATATTTCAAAATTGCCCTAGAAATACAAATTTAGCTACTTCAAGCTATAAAGAGTTGAAACTGCACATTTGTGATAAAACGGAAATAAAAAGATGATTTTGGCTTTCTATTCTTTAGTTACCTCAGAAATACAGTCTTAACTACTAGAACCTGAAAAAACATCAGAAAGCGCATTTAAGCAAAAAACCCACTTAAAACGAAGATTATCGCTTTATAGCTGATAGTTTTCTCACAAATACATTTTTAGCTACTGAGAGCTGAAAAAACTAAAAAGTGCCTATTTGTGAAAAAACAGACGCAAAAAAGGACGATTTTTGCTTTATAATTCTTAGTTGCCTCACCGATATAGTTTCAGCTACTACAAGTTGAAAAGGCTTGATACAATAAAATTTATCACGAAAACAACCTCAAACGACGATTTTTTTCTCTATATTTCCTTGTTGCCCTAGAAATACAGTTTTAGCTTCTCAAAGCTGTACCGACATGAAATGGAAGATTTCTAAAGAAAAAGGTGAGGTTTAGCTACTACAAGCTAGAAATACCTGAAACTGCACATCTGTGACAAAAAGGATCTAAAACGACGTGTTTCGCTTAATTCCTCCAACTTGCCTCAATACACGCTACACTTAAGCTACTACAACCTGTAAAGACTCAAAACTGCACATTTGAGCGACGATTTTCGCTCTATACCCATAATTACCTTAAGAAAACCTTTTTAGTTACTTGAATTTTGAGATACTTTAAGAGTTCTTGCACGAGAGCATTGAGAATCTTTCGACAGGGACTATTTTGCCACATTGGTCATAATTCGTCTCAAGATACCCTTTCGTGAACTGTTTTCAAAAATCATAATTTCAAGTTACAGCGTTTTTTAATTTCCGAAAAAAATTCGAAAGTTTCAAAATGCGGAGAAAGCGTGTTTTCCGCCACATGCAATGCCCCAAATAACACGGAAAGACGAAGCGTTCGGTAAGTCTTAGAATTGAATCAATTACTGTTAAAGTTTACTGAGGTATAGAATAGCTATTTCTCTTTAAGTGTAACGTAATAAATATGTGAAATACTCCAATATTCTGAATTCTCAAGTCATCCTTTAAACGCGTGGAACGACCGCTTAACTCAGTGGGTAAGACCCTTTCTGTTACTTTCGGTTTTCGAAATTTAACTCTATAGCCTCAACGTTTTGTTTTTTAGCTGTTATCCTTCAAAATCTGAAGCTCGAACTAAACGCGCTTCCGTCTCTTAAAAACGAAGTTGTTTCTCAGGTGCAAATCACAGATGACCAGATAATTTGAACACGAAACGAACGCTGAACTTAGCGGTTAAGGCAAAAAAAATATAACCTCTTACATTTTCTGGCTTTACCTTACGACTAATTTAACCCTTAAGTTAGATGAATCATTTACAAACCACTGAAAGCCCTGTGAGTAAAAAACATTAAAACAATAATAAAATTTGAAAGCAGGTGTTCAACAGATAATCTGTCGATTTCACATGAGACAAGATTATACGAACATACTTGTTGCAAACGTTCCTTAATGAGTTGCAACAAAAACAACAGCATTATATCTTAATTAGCGTATAATTTATGATTTTATAAGACAACTTTCAGGAGCTTAACAGGTTAATTTCGCTTTTGACTTTGGTAGTTTCATGCTCAATATTATAGCAATTATTAATTCTGTCCGCGTAAGGTTTATAAACAACTCGGCTCATCGTGCGGAGGTCATATTTAAATCCAAAGTAAACGCAATACATACAAACAGCTCGAACATAACTCAGTGACACCGCATGCAGCCTCTGAAGCCATATTTTTGTCGAATCAAGCACCTTTACCATCAAGGATATCTGATATTTTATGATGGTGGTTTTGCTGTTGAAACGCGAAAGAACCGGAGTAACGCAAAACTCCTTTGAGTTACGCATGCGGAGACGGGATACTATATGTGTTGTCAATGTAAAATGTCGAGTTAGCAGACAAGTGAACTAAAGAAAGTGAACGATGATCATCGATGGAAATTTTTTCCAATTGGAAAGAAAGAGCCTGAAAAAATCAGGGCTTCAACGGGATTCGAGCCCGTGACCTCCGCGATACCAGTGCGATGGTCTACCAACTGAGCTATGAGGCCACACATTGGGAGCGAGGTCAATTAGTCGAGAACATTGCGTAAATTGGAAAATTAACTGCGATGATCATTCTTCACTTTCATCTACAACCGCAGATCATATATGAATTATTTCATATAAACTTCACATCATTTCACTCCTCACGGGAAGATATGAACTCAACTAACTGACCTCGCTCCCAATGTGTTGCTTCACAGCTAATTTGGGAGAGCATCAGAACGGTATCGCGTAGGTCATGGATTTGAATCCCGTTGAAGCCCTGATTTTTTCAGGCTTCTTCTTTCCAGTTGCTTAAATTGGAAAAAATTTACTCTGATGATCATCGTTCACTTTCATCTAAAACCGCAGTTCATATATGAATTATTTCATATAAGCTTTACATCAAGTGAGCTTAAGTTACCAGTATTCTCAAAAATGCAAAATCAAATACAATTCCGCTTATTTCCAGGTGTCAAGGTTGTCTTAATGTTTTACAAGCAAAATACAAATTGTTTCCAAACTTTAGCTGCCCATTTTGCACACATTGTTTTGGGCGGCAGGCGAGAGGTAGACTCGTCGTCGAGAGGAAGGGTACCCCTAATGCAAGAATTATCCTAAAAATAAGATTTCTCTAGCGTTCGAAAGTTTTTTTGTTTTGATCAGCGTGCTCATGAGGCAGCTAGAATGCACTACGATGAAAAAACCCTACCTGAGCGTTAATGTTACCGTTGCACCTGGGTTATATGTTGTTCTTGTAAAGACTCGGATAGGTAAAACGCAGCTACCTGAACAACTTAATTTTTATTCCATGAAACAATATATTTTCTACACAATAACGATCAACAATTAACCACCAAAATTCTTTATATTTAGTTTGGCCCTTAAGTCTTCGATATGTTTGTTGCTACTGTCGCTAAAATATCTTTAAGAAGAAATGTTCATAGTCTTGCCTTTAAACGCGATCTAAGATTAAGAAAAGAATGGTGTCTGGATGATAAAGAGCTTCAAATCAAAATTTGATTTTCCTTGTTAACTCGAGCTAGGGTAACATTTCTAATACGTTACACTCCCTTCTTGTAAACAGGCTCAGTACAGTCCTTGTGGATCGTAAGGTTTCTTCATTGTTGACAAGAACAGTTCTGTGTTATGTCCTTTAGTAGTTCTTTTTACGGAGCTCTCTCCGCACGGGAGGCTGTGGCACATCTTGGTCGAGGCCCTCGCATACACGCTGCAGCATTGGCAACTTAAGCATCTTCAAGGTATCACCTTTCCCCCTTGAGCAAAAATCGAACTGGTCATACGTAATGGGATCAAGCATTTGGCTTGCTGTGGCCGCCACGTTTCTGGCGAAAGTAAAATTTGTCCTCTGTTCTGATGCCTCGATACCTAACTCATTCATATCTTGCTGGCGAGCGGCAGCATTACTTACTTACTTACTTACTTAATCCTCTTCGTTCCTAAGTGGAACATCTGGCTTGCTTCCCGCTTCCCAGCTACCGACAGCGGCAGTATGAACACGTGAAAAATAAGAGACGATCTGCGAGTCTGTAAGGAATCCTGATGACTGGAAAAGGCGCAGACAGTTAGCACCACGAGCAAGGCGCATTTCACGAGCAACGACCTCCGCATTGAGCTTTCGGCCTGTTGTTTGGCCGATACGGAATTTCGCCAAAAGATAGCACTTTTCTTTATCGCTCAACCGATAATCTACCTTCTGAAACATGATAGACACACATCCACGTTATATTTCAATCTTGAAACATGTAATAATGCAGCTTTTGTTATTTGTAATAACAGGTGTTGAACAAGTTCTACTGAAAAATATAACCCATCGCTCACTCCTCTCTACCTAGCACTACTAATGAGGGACGTTTCCGCTCTCGTTTTTGTATACTAATTAAGGTTGAATTGTGAAGAACACCGTAGTAACGTTAAATTAAGAGAGTTTGTCAGTCCGTAGAAATAATCGTGACGTTATGTATTCAATATTTGACTACTCGCCAGAAGACCTAAAAGACGATGCATCCAGTTTGACTACATTACCAGGACCGACAACATACGCACACCAACAAGAAACAGTATCTGCTGAAGTAAACTCAAAGTTGTTCAGCTTTGTGAAACCTTCTTATGTCTGGGCCGTGTTTTGCGTCTCAGGAATGGTGTCCACGGAAACCACTCGAACTCCCCCAAATCCTCGATTAGAAATCAATGCAATTTTCATGCCATTTGCAGTGCACACGTCGTGTCGTTCATTTATGTATGCGCAAATAGGGAATTTGCATGACGCAGCGAATCGATCTGCCGCATCTTTACCCCCTTGTGGATCGGTAAAATCTTTGCGTGCCACCCGAATTCCGCAACGTGTTCCCATATGTCGGCACGCCAGGATTGCGCGAGCAGAATGGTAACACCCGGCGTTATCCTGACGAAAAAAGGCCGCGTTGATTTCCAGGTTCGCCTGCTTAAGTGTGCTCAGAACGTGGTGCATGATGGCTTTGAATGCAGAGCTTTCCTGGCTACGTGCCTGGATGACGTAGAAAAACCCTTGCCACAGTAGGACCCCTTCTACCCGTCCGTATACGACTGATATTTGCCAGGATATTCCACGCTTGCCAAATCAGTCTGCTTGCGACTCGGTATCTCTTGCCAAAAACTTCATTGCCCAGTCGTTTACAATGAAAACCGTTTCTTGGTTGAGGGCATCGATGACAACCAGGCGAGCCTCGTCTTTGTGTGCTGATCGTAACAAATGACATTTCCATGACTGGATGGGAAGCGTGGCGTGATTGGTAAAATATACAGCTTCGTCTCTTTCGGTTTTCCCACTGCTCGCATACGTCTTCGTGTCTGTGATCGGATTCTTGCCGAAGGTTGGTACAATCGCTAAGGGCAAACACACTGCAGTCACTGGCTCCCTCAGAGTTCGAGCTAGTGTGAACCTAGCAGGGAATATATTTCAAAGCATTACACGTCATACCTGTATTGCCAAGATCGCTACTCTAATAAGGTACATATTCAGCTGGCCTTAGGTGAAAAAAATCGTGCTGTTAAAACAAAACACCATAAAAAAATATATGGAAAAGGCACTTTTCCATCAATTGACCATCTTCAACCATCGCCCCTCTACTCGTGCGATGCCCTTCTCCTTCATGAAAGCCTGGTCTTTCGAGGTTAGTGCCATTGGACTAATAATATTTTTTTTAGATAACCGTTTACTGCCTTTTTACAGAATTACTACTCTAGAATGATTTAGAAAAGAATAAACGTCAATATCTATGTTTAAAAGGAATATTCAAAGTGAATTTTCAGCAACACATCACGATACAGATTTTGTGCCACTCCTACAATTTCTTTTACAGTTACTTTTCAAAAAAAAACAACTATTACTTTGAAATCGCCTTTAAGATACAATTTGGCAATCTTCAAGCATTGGGTGTCAATGACATCTGATTCCTTTTCCAGTCCGAGATCGCTAAGCTGGCGCACTAAGGATTGAAGGTCTTCAAAAGTGCGAGCATCTTCTGAGGCAAAGTAAACAAGCCCTTGAACAGACTTACGCACTGAAGCTTTTCACTCTGCTAGTATCCGCAACATGGTGCGCTTGCTAAAGGGCTTGAATGCCATCTCATCGCAGCACCGTTTGTACTGACGCGCTATCCTCTGTAGAAAAAGAGTACGGATGACGTTCGGTATTTCAAAAGTTTTTCCTGAGGAATGCGTCAGTATGTTCTGTCCAACGGGCAGATCTTGGACTAAATGAGGACTCGTAATGAAGGACAGAAAATGGTTCAACTGCTGCCGCTCAACTCTTACTCTCACTAATAGTTGGTATTTCATGAACGTGCCGCGCCCAAACTGCACGCGCTGAAGGTTGCCTATGGAGTAGTGATATCACGACAAGCCTGATATAAACACTGAGTTCGCGTTCTAGCTGGCAAGGCCTGCCATCATGGACAGAATCTGTCTTCTCGTGTCCAAGTCAATTGCATTGCCATAAGGCTCTGCAAGAGCCTCGAGGTAGTCTTTTATCGGCTCCAAAAAATGTTCTAGACCTAGGGCGTTCTTCATGGCAGCAGACGAGACAATGGCCTGCCAAAGACAACCCGCATCTTTCGGGCTGATTGTGTAAAACTGCGGACACGATCTCTGCATTTCTTTTGGGTATCCTTCCTTGGTTCTGTTAGAGACTTTTTACGACTCAAGCCTGGGTTCAACTATCGGAGCGATACCATCGCAGAGTAAATACTCATTCAACTTTCCTCGAGGAACCACCGACGTTGCCTTCACAGCTTGCCTTTCCTCGCTTGTGCTTGAAACAATGCTCTCTGTATCAGGACTAAGGAAAGTCTCATCGTCAATTGCAAGGTTTAATAATTCTACCGCCAAATCTTCAGATGAAACATCGCGTTTCGTGGGATCCTTTTCCACCAATGACTGCTATAAGTAAAAATAATTTCATTCGTAACTAAAAGCCGTATTTATTTTATTTTTAGCATGTCAATCTATGTTGTGAAGTGTGTGCGATGGTCTTCGAGTGGGTTTTGGGCTGGCATGATTAAATGAACATCCCGCGCAAAATGACTAAGATTCATACCGTGGATTGTTCTTCACATGACTTGGCATGAAATACACGTTGTTCAGCCGCAGGCGCAGCCAAAGGAGTTCCACAGGCTTCTGAATTCTGGTTCCGTAGTGACTTGTTTTCCAACAGCTGTTTGCTCACGAACTCTTTACACTATTTGCAAATTGCTGAAAAAGTGGAGGAATAAGCCATTCACTTCTTGCCTAAAAATGTACTTCCTAAGGACAATGCGAATATTTTCAACCAATTAAAATAACTCGAAAAAGCTATTACGAAATCATAGTGACTTCCAGACCACAGATATTATTGTTCTATTCTCTCGCGCAATCCTTGCCTTATTTCCCTTTGCAATTACTTCACAGGCCAGTGTGTTTCACCCCTGAATGTTCCGAAATAGGAATAGTTACTTGTATATGTATAACTACTTGTACCAGATCTTGTAAACATTTTAGGCCATATGCACGTAATATAAACAAAACAACTCACGCAATTCAACTGGATTGAGAACCTTGGTTTCCTCGAAAATTACTGCTGATTGGTGGCTATTCACTTGGTAGCTTGCTTTAGCATTCGCTGAATCGTCGACGGCCATCTCAATAGGGACTGTGCAGACAAATTTTCCTGTCCTCCAATGGATTCCATAAACGGCTCTGCGGTGCGGACAAATATTAAGCAACTTGTGCTCTTCTTCCACCTTAAAGACACGTAAAACATTGGAAGCTTTTAGGTATACATTTGATCTGTATGTGGGCAATACAGGTTCAAAAAGAGCATAAATAACACCATTCACCAGCTCTTGCCAACAGTAACTTCATCTCTGTATTAACACCCTCATCCCTGCGTAGTTTGAAGTTTGCCAAATGACTGCTGACATCTCTCGTCCAGTTGTTTAGATTAACGCATTCCTGGTGTCCTGGATAGTCGCTCGATTGCCCGCAAGCGCTGGTCCTACCTTGTAGCGTCATGTAGCTAAAGAAAAATACCATGTGAAAAATTTAAACACATAGGGGCACAAAATGGCACAGTTAAGCCAACACCAGGACAGGTCTCATACGTTCGTGGTTTTTTAGTTCAATGTAGCCAATAATTTTTCCGCAATTTGCTGTACACGTCACTTAGCTGTTGTTTTACTTTGCAAATAAACTGACCTTTCAGGAAGATTACGAACACGTCTCGTTCTTACAACGGATGCTTTAATGCTAGCTGAAAGCTGGTTCGATAGCAAGAAGATGGGAAGACGGATTTTTGGGCGTATTTTCAGTTTATTTTAGAAATATATTTATGTGACTGTGCGTGGTTTGCGTGAGATCGGGAAGCTGTTGGGCAAATATGAAATTAGATCAAATTACAGTCCAGTCGGAAGGGAAATAATAAATAATCTTACACTATTGCCCGTAAACAAAGCGCTGTTAGACTAAATGTTATCTTTTACCAAATCTTGTTTGGAAAATTCTGAAATGCATTCGTATAATTTGAAATACATCCGAGAAAAGACAACCATTTCCGAAATGTTTACAGCAAGTCGCCATGTCATTTTAAAATAGTTTCCCACAAAAACTTATCTTGAAATGTCAAGGTAACAATCACACGATAAATATATATATCTTAGCTTTTTATTTCGTAGGTTGCTGACAAATAACGATAATTCAGTCACTCAAATATACAAAGTAGCGAACATTGAGGTTTCGGTCTTTCTTTACGTCGAAATGTAGACAAATACTTTGAAAGATGTGCTAAACATTGTTCGTAGATTCCAGGTTTTTTCAAAGGGAACCAGTTCGAATTCGATTTTCACATTTTACAGGATAACAGTTAAAAGAGAAATCTTTTCAGCCGTAGAGTTTGATTCTAAAATAATTGGGTACCAGATAGGGTTTTATCCTATGAAAAATAGCCAATATTTTGCTCCTTGTCAACCGGGCGCCGGAAGTGTTTTTAAATGACTTAAAAACGTAAAATAATAGAGCATTTGACATATCTTTTAACTTTAGCCGTAAAGAGGAATAGTTATTTTATATCTGAGTAAAATTTACCAGTACTTCATTAAATATCAAGATTTTACGAAAGCATCGTCTTTTTGTGTCATTTGGGGCATTCCACTGGGCGGAAAACGCACTTTGACCGCATTTTAAAACTTTGCAATTTTTTTCAAAAAAAAAAAGCGCTCAAACTTAAAATTATGATTTTTGAAAACATTTCACTAAAGGGTTCCTTGAGGTAAAATATGAGCAATGTGCCAAAATAGTCGCTTTCGCAAGATTCTCAATGCTTTTAGGCAAGAGCTCTTAAAATGGATATTTAAAAAAAACCGACGTCACATACCGTTTATCTCTTTATGCCTCCAAATCGCCTTCCAAATATAAATTTATCTACTACAAGCAATGAAGCCTTCATACGTGTTAGAAAACAGACCAAAAACGACGATTTTCGTTTTATACCTCCCAGTTGCCTCACAGATACAGTTTAAGCTGCTACAAACTGTAAACACCTTAAAAGTGTACATTTGTGTAAAAACGGACTTAAATCAACGATTTTTTGTTTATATCATAGTTGCCTTACAAATAGTTTTAGCCGCCACCAGATGTAAAGTCTTAGAATGGTACATTTAACACGAAATGAAGCTAAAACTTTTTTTTTCCCTAAATACCCCAAGTTGCTTTGGAAATACAGTTTGAGCTACTACAAGCTGTAAACACTTGAAACTGCAGATTCGTGAGTAAACAGATCTAAAACGACGATTCTAGCTCTATAGTGCCCAGTTGCCAAACAGATGGAGCTCTAAAAGCTTGAAACTGCACATTTGAGCGCAAAGTGTCGTATAATGAAGATTTTCGCTCTATACCCCTAATTACCTTAAATAAAAAACAGTTTTAGCCACTTGAAGTTGGAGATGCTTTTAAATGCGCATTGAAGCAAAAACAACGTAAAATGATGATTATCGCTTTTTATATGATAGTTAAATAAATGCGCGCGCTCTCATTGGTCAATCAGCTATGGTTTGTTGTGCCAGAAAACTTATGGAAATTTAGCGTGTCTTCTGAATTAATATATAAAAGCAATAGAGCACAAGTTTCTATGGTTTATATAAAGTACTTGGGATGTTGGAAGAACACCCCCAGAATTTATTAAATCACTCACCTGCGACTCGTAATTTAGAAATTTTTTTCGCGTTTTTCTAACATCCCGCATGGTTTTTAGCCCTATAAACCATAAAAACTTGTGGTCTATATCTTAAATACCTTCAATTCGCCTTACAAATACAGCTTTAGTCACTACAAGGTAAAAAGACTTGACACTGCAAATTTGAAACAAAACGGAGATAAAGCGACGAATTCTGCTTTAGACCTGCAACTTGCCTCAAAAATATACTTTAGCTAGTGCAAGGTGTAAAGATTCGAAACTGCGCATTTATGACTAAACGGATCTAAAACGACCATTAACGCTTTATAGCACCCAGTTACCCTACATATGTAGTTTTAGCAACTACAAGCTCAAAAGCTTGAAACTCCACATTTGAGCTCAAAGTGTCGTAAAAAGACTATTTTCGCTCTATACCCATAATTACCTTAGAAAAACAGTTTTAGTTAGTTGAAGTTGGAGATACTTTAAAATGCACATTTCAGAAAAAACAGACGTGATATGATGTTTTCCCTTTATACATCTAAATCGCGTTACAAATATAAATTTATCTACTACAAGTTACAAAGACTTGAAACTGCACATTTGTGAGAAAACAGACCGAAAACGAGAATTTGCGCTTTATAGCCCCCAGTTGCCCTAC
>Ga0126339_10001356_pt1 | contig 16466 bp, 7 predicted proteins | sample OrbTmetagenome_2_FD_92532 | JGI IMG/M metagenome (GOLD analysis project Ga0126339, IMG submission 92532) | Coral microbial communities from Petempiche,Puerto Morelos, Mexico - Orbicella T R C metagenome | ecosystem: Host-associated > Invertebrates > Cnidaria > Coral | place: Petempiche,Puerto... | reverse complement strand
TGGGTCGTAAAGGAATATTTTTTTAAAAAAAAAAAATTTTGGACCCCCAAAAAAACGGGGCCCATATTACAAGGGGGCGGAGCTGGGGGGGTGGGGGGGGGGGGGGAGGACATGACAATCTGGTGAGTACCCTCACTTTGACACAATGTGACCCCCTTTGAAAAATCTTGACTTCGCCCCAATTACAGCCCTTCCTCTCTTTAACGGCCCTTTCTCTACAACGGCCATTTTCCTCTGTCCCCAAGCTGGCCCATTGTGGAGTACTCTGGTAGTATGCGAGACAAATACAGTACGTAGAACAAGTTGATAAATTGCAATTGCATGTTGTGTCTCATTTTTTTTTTTTTAAATCTTTCACCATGATTGCTGTTGATTATGTCACATGGGTGCAAGATCCCTGGGGTGCCCGTCGGAAAATTTGAATTACCCCTCAGGGAGACCCATCTGGGGGTGACTCGAGCTTTATTGACCCTTAAAATATACCAGTTTAAAACAGACAGACAACGTTTTTTTTAATTATTCCTTCGAGTGCACCCTAAAAGATGCCTGAAAAGCCCGGTTTAGAAGTAAGACTAAACATCATGATTTGCACCACTAAATGAGACGACGAGCACACCCAACCTCTTCTACATGAAAGTCTACCCCCCCCCTCCTCGAGGGGGGTGCAAGATGACGGAGACGCGTAGTTATTTTATTTTATTTTATTTTTTCCTATTGTTATTTTTATTATATATATTTTTTGAGGGGCTGGGGGGTGGGAGGTGAAATTCGTCGCGAGGTTTACTCTGGTCTCACAACGCCTAACTGCCTCTGGGCTCGATGGGTGTGGTAGAAAAAACAGACTTAGTTAAAACAAACCAAAAAGGGAAAGAGATGGCTGATTAGACTGGAAAAGATTGGGACGAATTACGAAGGACTGACATGAAAATTTTAAGCCACTTGTTTTTCAAAGCATCATCTGTCGCGTAGCTGAGGTAACTATAGTTGACGAGGTTGAAAGAACTCAGTATTCGATATTCTCCCAACTAGTGCTGATCGCCACGAAGGTAACTAGTAGAGAGAATTTGAATTTTGATGTTAGAGTTTTCCGGGTCGACGGAAAGATCTTTGCATTTTCAATTTGGAGGAGTACATGAAACTTCTAGCAAAAATTCAAAGTATGAAAAATAATAATGGAGTAAACCACGCCCTGAAAATAACATTGACAATGCAACAGGTTTGAAATATATGGGGAAGATATCTGTTATGGTAATCATTGTTTTCGTTATTAAATATTAATGTGCGGTCGAGCAAGAGAACTCGTTTTTTTTTTCCTGCCAACAGCTAGCTCTCTAATTAGCAAATTAATAACAGCGCCTGATATTACTAATATCTTCGCTTTAACGGCCTTAAAGAAAATTGTCTTCTGTTGTCACTTTTGTCACGAAAACGCACGCTTATTAACAGTTAAACGGTAAAAAAAAATAATAATAAACCAGCAGGCGAAAATAACAGCTGATGTATAACTATTCAATTAAAAGTTTACCTGTTTGTTTTGGCGTCATGGTTCCCAATGGAACTAATGTTGCGTATAGCATTTCCAAAACAGGAAAATTGAGCTAACAGCTGCCACGCTGTGGATGTTAACGCTAAACGAGCACGCGAACATCGAAGCTTGTTTATTTTCGTTACGACAGTGAAAACAGCCGTGAACTTTGCGTCCAAAACGTTAGTTAGTTAGGGATCTTTTGTGAGTTTATATTGATACGCTACAGTCATACAACAAACTTCCAAACCGCTTCTTTGCGTAGCGTGCGGTCTCTAAGTTTCATAACTAGCTATATATTGATACGTTTATATTAAAAAGGTTTGTCATACCAAATTGAGGCAAACCGTTGCGTGAAATGATTGTTCACTTTAACGGTAAAAACACGCAAAAATGACATGATAATGGAGTTAGTGCCATGTAAAACACCAGCAAAACTCCTGTGCACCTGCGAAGGGTACTTTCGTTTTTTTTTTCAAATTTTTTTTCAATTTTTTTTTTTTTTTTAGATTTGACTGAGACATAAAGAAGACTACTTTCATACTTTCTTGGCTCTGATCATTATTAGCAACACAGAATTAGACGATGCTAGGCTTAAAAATAATTAGTGCAAATTAAGGGTCGACTTTTGACCCATGGGAAGGATGTGTTAAGAGAGATTAAATTGTATATTCAATCTTTCGATTATTCTTTGAATGTGGAGCGAGCCAGCGAACGTATCTTTGTGACAAGACTTCACCGTATTCGTTACGAGTAAATGGCATTTATACTTAACCACTCTCGTCTCCAGAGCCTTCTACTTCTATCTGTAGCGACATTTTCAAGGGAGTAGCTCTGGGGACGAGAATAAATCATTGATTGAATCTTACTCACTCTCATTCCCAGAGCATCCGTTTCTTTGGTCACGTGGTCGTCAACGAAATTTTAAGACGAGTAGTACTGGGGACGAGAATGAATCTTACTCAGTTCCCTTAGGCGGTGACTATGGACATGCGCAGATATATCCAACTCACACATGAAAGACCTGAGTAGAAGTCCGTTTGGACCATTCCTAATTTGCCCAGTGTGTCAGTTAAAGTTGTATTGAACTTCTCAAATGATTCAGCAAGGCGTTAAATTTTAGTTTGTAGGAGTGAGTGGGCGCGAGATTAAAGTTGTCGACCCGCGGGCGCGAAACTCCAGTAGTTAACAAGTATATCAATTATACAAGTGTCAGAGCGTCGAAGGTTTTCTGTTGTCAGTATTGAGTTTACATCATTTTATTTTAATTATTTTCCGACTTTGATAAAAAAAAATTGCTTTCATGTGGCAATTTTTGAGGTTGATGGAACAATATCCTAAAAGCTTTAAACGTACCGGTAACGGACATTTCACAGAAATATTAATTACCTGGTAAAGAAATAATTATAGATCGATTTGTTCTTACCCAAGTATAAATTTTAAAAGCGTTTATGAAAACTGATCACTCTCTAGTGTCAGCTTCACAAACAATCATTCCTCAATTGTCAAGAAGCAGTTCCTGTTTTTTTTGGGTTTTTTTTTCCTAACTCTTAATATCACAGTCGGAGTAGAATATAAATTCGCTCTCATGTTGGGAGACTAGTATATGTCATGGAAAGGGTAAATGGAATTTTCGAGTGGGTCTGAGTGAAATGCACTTCCTATGAACGTACTTAGACAGCTTGAATTGTGAACCACAAATATTTCCTTCAAAATTGGCTGTAATCAAAGAACACAATACATGCAGCACTTTAACTATGGTGCCACTGTTCACATGTGTGGTTCATTTCATATGTTCATCGATTACTGAATGTCGAAAAAACATTTCTAGTGGTAGTTACCACAAACAAAACGGTGTTAATCTTTATTTTAAAGTTCTACCAAGGGTACACTCATGAAATGGTTTAATCCTGTTTATATTTCTTGTTAAGCTTATTCCCTAAAACGTTTTTCTAAAAGAAACTTTCGAGGATACAGTAGTTCCAAGATATTGAAATAACAATGAAATGCAAATCGGTCCAACTTGAGCCGAATTGAACGTTTCACGCAGATTTTCTTCACAGCGGAAAGTTCTATGTCGGAAATGTTTGCTGCCTATTAGCATCTTGATGTCTTAACGCAATTTTATTCTTTTTTCACAGTCTTGCCGCCGAACCAACCACATTGTACCACGCAGCCCGCCGCATATCCATTTGAACCACCGATAATTTTAACAGCACAGCTAATAATGTTGGCTTGACAGAAGCCAAGTGCACCTGTGCTCAAGGCCAATTTACTAACAACGGAGTTGGCCAGCTACTCGCGACATAATTCTTGTTTTCTGCACTTTGTGACATAAACAAGACATTTCGAAGCCTTTTACAAGCTTCTTTTCTCCCCTTCCCATGCACTTCTGCCGTACTTAATACTCCCGTTCAACGGAGAGAAAATACCAAACCGTCGACCCTGCTAATTTCCTCGCGACGGCGAACTAAGAACTTCCTGTTTTCCTTTTTATAGTCTAAGTAATTTGAAAAGGACGCACTCGTTTTGTGTGTTGCATTTAACTATGCATCGGGTTGTTAACAAGTCTAAATAAAAAACACAGTTCTCGTTCAAGTGCACAAGTGCACAACGGCAGTCTTTTAGTGTGTTAAATTGTGGGTTACTGGCAACGTTAATATTATTTTTTGTCTGAACAATGGCCACACCACTTGAAAAACACGCAGCGAGAAGCGCCGTGAATCAATGGTTTTAATTATTTATAAATGGTATTTAAATTTCCCAGACAGAGAGATAAACAGCTGATAAAATAGTAAAAATCGTTTAGATTAGCATGGGATGAGTCATTTTTCAGATAAAAGCACATTTGAACTTGCTTTGTCTTCGTCCATTGACTTTCGCCTTGTCTTATTTTCTCACTCCTCAAAGTGGCAAGGCAAACTTTTTGAACTTTTATTGGTAGATAAATTTGGGTTCATGACGTCTGTCTCCGTGTACTTTGCCAATACGAACTAATGATCGTCTATTTTGTCGTAATATGTGGGTATTTTGTTAAATGTAGAATTCGCGAAGCCATCAAATGTTATTTATAGTGCGCAATTACCTTCCTACGGTGAATACATTTCGACTTCCGCTTGGCTAAGCGACTTTTTATCTCGTGATAAGCGATTTTTGATTTATCCATAGAAACATTCTAGATCAAAAAAACGCACGCGCCACATACATTTAGGTAAGTTATACTCACAAGACAACATTAAAACTGTCGCGCCGTAATTTTGCCAAGGTGTAAAACATAACAAAGGACGTCAGCATAGTGAGTCGCTTTTGTTTGCAGAAGTGCAAGCTTCAACAAAAAAGTAATAAACAGTAAACATGTCTTAATTTGACTTTCAATTCCTGTTTAAAACAATAGGTGACCATTAACACCGCGGCTGTGTATAACCAATGCGAGCAGCTTGACGTATAACTGATTTTTTTATTATTAAAGGCAAGAGCAACGTATTGCTAGCTCATTCATTGAAGAGCTACAGCGCGCGCGATACGCAACTTTACAACCATGTTTAATTCACTCCAACTTGCCATTTGCATCGGGATAATTCTCAGACCAGTGTCTTTCGCAAGAAAGATTTCACTCGAGGTGAGTCCTAAAAAGTGTTTTGTTCTAATGTTTTTTCATGTAGAGCCTCGTGGTAAGATTTCTCTCGAATCTTCTACTAAGAATTATTCATATCATTGTGTTACTGTCTTTTATTTTTATAATATTACTTTCATTTGTAGATGGTTGCGAAAAAGAAAAGTTTTGTGGAGCCAATTCAAGTCATTTAAAAGCAAATGCAGTCCTTCGATTGGCAATAGACAGAATTATGATTTAGAATTTTTACCTCATAAAACAACCATGAAATTTGCATTTTATTTTTTCTTTTAAATACTCTGTTTGATAACCTGTTGCACGATATTAATTCAGAAGTAATATTATCCAGCTTTTTATATATTTTTACTGTCACTTTTTATCCTTGTAATGCGCAACTAAAGGAAGATAAATTTTACAGATAAATCTTCTTCAGGCAATAATGTTTTTATAGTCTTCAGTACCAAAGTAAACTGTGGTTTGAACTTGGTTGGGTAAAGTTCGTTCTAAGATAAGAATGACTGTGATCAAACAAGGGGCTATTGTAAACACATGTCACCAATAGCATGTCGTGACTACATTATTCTATAGCTCTTTCAGCGGCGTCACGAGGACAAAATTTTCGTATAACCTTGTCACGTTCAAAAGATGTTGTTAAGAAATGCTATGCTACGAGAATTAGCATTCGAAATTCATGTTATGGCGCCATTCTGTCGTCCATGGGCTAATGTCGCTTAGCAACACGAGACTTGTGTCAAAAACTGCTAATTGCTTTCGTCCCAACACCATTCTCGTCCCCAGAGCGTTCAACGACATTTTTTTAAACGAGTAGCACTGGTAGACTGATAGACAAGAATGTCCCAACACAAGATATCCTCGCCCCAGGACCTTCTGAGGTGTTCGTTCAAATTGAAATGGCTACCAAATCCAAGATGGCTGCCTAGCGAATTCAAGATGGCCTCCCAATGCTAAATCCAAGACGATGGCCAAATACAAGATGATGGCTAGTCGAAACATACAGACTGTATGAATGGCCGCCATCTTGGATTTACACCCGAATATCTTTCAACTAGGTCATTAGTATTTTTCCTCTGAGCTCTTAAACTCAACGAGTAGCTTTCAGGAAAGATCTCAAAATGACTGAGGAACTATGGGAAAAAAATTGAACATACCGAAGTCTGAGATAAATCTTTTTCCTCACTTGCACATTTCGCTTTGTAGGACGAAACTGCCGTCATCCGGGAATTCAACGAATTTACTCCAAGAAAGATACCCAGGTACAACCTTTTCCAGCAATCCAGGAGAGGTAAGAATCTAGTTTCTTTTCTGTGTGTGGTCACCATGGAAATCTACACTGCACACTTACACAAAGGTCAAACTCACTGTGGGTCAGCAGTTGCCGCCAAAAACTCCACTTACAAACATCTAAATTTCCAAGAGTCCTCCACTCAAAGACCAAAAGTTAAGACAAACATCCACACGCTACATATTTAATCCACGTAGATTTAATGGCTTGTTATTTGTTTCTCCACAGCCTTTTCTCGCTTAAAACCTTCACAAACTTCGAGCTAGTAAAAACCGGAAGCCCGGCGATGGCGTTTTTCGTTTAGCCGCTTTGAATATGAGACCAAATTTCGTCAAAGTACAGACTACATGGTCAGCGGTATAATGCTGCTGCACAGAGTCTTTTCTGGAAAATATCGCTGACAGAGTAGCCGTGCTTCATCTTTTTTTCTTCCATTTTTAATCAAATTGTGTAATTAATGAGAACTTCCTTTTTCAGATGGAGGACAGCTTCCAGAAGTCGCTTGCCTGCCTCATCCTGAAGTTGTCCAAGTTGAACCCAATGTCAAAGACCAAAGAAACACACCACAGTTTGTCACGGTTAACCGCTGCAAAGGGGCGTGTGACCTACCTCTCAACACGGAGACCTGCACACCGATTAAGAAGCGAGATATTTCTGTCGAAGTGTCATTCGCTGATGGCACAAGCCAACCCCGGTACGTTGAAGATCATTTGGAATGCGCGTGCAAATGTCAAAAGGGGTTGGATTGCAAAGCACACCATGAATTTGACGAACAGAACTGTCGATGTGTTTGCAAAAAGATGTGCGGAGGGAATGAAAATCAGGATCCCGTGACATGTCGTTGTACTGCACGAGAAGGAAAACGAAGATACGAGATAATAGAGTACTAGTAGTAATAAACTGATATTTTATAGCTTAAAAGCATGCTGGTTTATAATTAGGAAAAAAAATTGCTGAACACTTTAGTCCAGGATGCAAACTACGTTATAAGCTGATTAAGAGATGGAAATTATGTTCCCGCATTTTTATAATCAAGAATGAAATAAAAAGTCGATATAATTGTAACAGTAAGTAATAAAAGAACAATAAATGACTGACTTTATATATTGCTCCTAATTCTGCATTATTTTATATACGGCCTGCTAATTATTTAACATGCATGGTAAATAAAAAGTTGGAAGTCATCGCGTAAATGGGTGGAATTTCATGAATTACTTGACTTCTCTTGTGATCAAACCTAACAGACAAAGATTGCGATCATCTACTCCGCGAATCGAATTTTAGATGTAACATCTCGGCGTTATCCGATAGCTATATCGAAAATTGTTCTGACAATGTTAAAACGTTTTTGCGAAAATGTTCTAAGATTCGCGGCGTGTAATGGCTAATGCTCCTGTGCTGAATTAACGATAAAAAGATCACAACTGCATTTCCTAGAGGGACAAAATCACAATCGCAAAGCCAGCTCAATGTTGGATTTTAAATGTCTGCTACATGGCCTTGAGGCATTCACTCTCGTTAAAACGCGAGCGTCTAACGTCTAATTTGTGTTTTCAGGTTGTTTTTGTGAATGGTGAAAAATTTTGCCAAACATGTATATGAAGGAAACAGAACTCTAGTTGACGGAAAAATTGCTTCTTCTTGCATATTGTTTTCAAAAGGCGATTCGCCAAAACAAATTCGTCGTATGCTGAAGATTAAATGGTATCCGCGTCGAATTGTCACCATGCGCGCATTGCATCTACAAAACAAAGGGAAATAGTAATGGTTTGCATCTTGTTGTCCTTGCAACGCATCTTTCTGGTCTTTTTTCTCAGATTTTTTGCTAAACTCGAAGAAATTTCTCTCGAACTCAACTTGTATATTTGCAGTACAGTAAAGTCGAGTGTTCCTTAATATACGTCACAGTTACTTGTTAAGCCGAGAAGAACTAAGCCAAAATAGCGGCAAGTTTGAACGTTTTCGAATTGTACTTTAACATTGCTTTTTGCTGAAATCAAAATTTTTTTTGCGCATAAGACTTTTAGATTCAACAAAAACGTAAAAACAAAAATCCGAAGACAGGCTGGTTAAAAATCAGCTTCCCTTGTGGACGCCGCTGAATAATTTATTATTTATTGGTCTAACCCAGCAAGAAACTTTCTAATTTAAATTAATCAATATTTAACAATGTTTTCTGAGTTTTCCAAGACATTCAACTGAGAGAATACAAATTCACTATGGGTTAGTGCCTTTGAGTTTTTCTTTAACAGCAACAGGACTATACAAGCTTCTCATCTGACATGATCTGTTGAAATTTTCCGCTTGTCGTGTTAAAGCGAATGTAACCCTTTTCCACCTCTTCTGGCAGGTGACTATTCACCTGTTTCCAGTATTACTGGATAAAATTTCCTATGTTTATTGTCAGAATTTCAACTAATGATCTCCCAGCGTGTCTAACTAATTATAATACATGACCTTCAGTTTTGTTGAAGGCGAATTTTAATAAGCATAACAGACGCCATGTAGTAACTCTTTGCAAATAAGGGTAGTGACTCAAATTAAAATGTAAACCAAATTCTATGTTGAAGATCAGTGAACCATCCCAGAAGCGTGTGCTTTATCCAGCTCCATTTTCTGTAGCATGAAAAGACAAGGAGATGTTTTTAGTAAGGGGTAGAACCTGCAAGTAGGCTCTCCTTTGAGTCACACACGCTAGCGAAGAGCGAGTCGGCCAACGGAGCGATCCAGCGGGGAGGAGTCTGGTTCCAAAGCACCAAAAAACTCAGTTCTCGCAGAATAGGAGTATTTCCCCAGCAACGTTAGATTCGCTGTTACCCGTTTATACAGCTGGATGAGGAGAGACAAAGCAAGAACAGAAATGCAACATTGTGAATTTATTTGTGTGATAGAATCTCTTCGGGTTGAACGTGGCCACTACTGGCTTGGCGGGGTGGCTATTACAATCAATACAAGCAGCCGAACTTTTTTATAATTTACTTGACCTTTTTACGTTTTGCCGCTGGGTAAAAGCTTGTTTATTAATACCTCTTCATTAAAAGGAAAACAGACGCCGATTAAAATCATTCAGCCAAGTAAGACAGCCAAGCGGGAGCTTTGTTTAAAACTTCATTCCAAATCGCATGTTGAATCGTAATAACTTTTAGAACAGAGTCTTTCGCAGAAGAGCTCTTGCTAGGGGGGATTGAAATGGATTTTTTGTCAGGGGGATTCCTTTTCTTAATACAAAGCCTCGCGCGTAGTACGGTTCCCTCCAAACCTTTAACCATACTGTTTCTTGTTTTATTGTTATTTTCTGGGTCGTTACAAGAAAATATTGAAAAAAAAAATTCAAGTTAAAGGCGTTAGAGATCTTCGCAGTTGCGTAGGGACCTTTTAAACAGTTCAGAAACTAAACCCTGAATTTTTCAGGCTTTGAAATTAATTTCACAACTGCTTTTAAGTTGCTTACTCAACTGTGAAGATCTGTCAGCTCTCTTTATCGGCTTTCCCTAGCAGTTCAAATAAACGATGTTTCACATATTCACTTGCAAACTAGCAAACCAAAATTTTCAGCTTATTAAACAATTGAAGGAATTTGGAGCAAACCAGTTTGGACAGTTTGAAGAATTGTTATTGGTTTTTCGTTTTAGAAAACTCTGTTTCACGATGTGTGGAATTCAAAATTAGAGTTATTATTCTTTTTTTTTTTTTTTGATAATTACCTCTTTAATTTTGATGTGTGACTTTATAACCCTAATTTCAATCCAACGTTAACCAAGGACAAACTACCAAGCTGTTAATTCAGGAACTTAAAAAACTGGATGACAAAAGACTGTACAGGCTTATTTGAATGGCCATGAACACATGATAGAAGGGTTATTTACCAAGCGTGAGGTCAAGATAGCCAGATGTTGTCCAATATCCATAAGCACGCAATAAAGAACGAGGCCAATATCCGGTCATCTTGACTGAGCACAAAAAAACAATATTTCCCCGCGGGACACAGTGGGTAATCCCGAACTGGCAAGTCGTTTCAATCCTGCCCACTCAGGTAACCAATCACAATCCAGGGCTTGATTCTAATTATCTGCTGATTCAGCCTTTAGGATCCGGAGGAAGTCAACAGTCCGGAATTCAGTGAACTTCCTTCAAGAGGGAGGCCTAGGTACCAATTTTCCCATGAATTCAAGAGAGGTAAGAATCAAGAATCACCTAGCCTATTAGGGCTGTGAATGGTGACCATGGAAACCAGGCGTTATCCGCAGGGACAGACGCCTACGATCAGGTCTGTCAACTACCGTTGACAGGAGAGACTTCTGTTTCAGTTTTCTCTGTATTTTGAAAATAAAGGTGTCTGATAAATCAGACGTTTTTTTCTTTTTTCCTACCATTTTTTTAGTTTTTAAATCAAATTCCCGTCTAATTAGCAAAATGTTTTATCTTCAGAGAAAAGCTTCCAGAAGTCGCTTGCCTGCCTCATCCAGAAGTTGTTCAAGTTGAACCCAGTGTCACAGACGAAAGAAACATACCCCAGTTTGTAACGGTTAACCGCTGCAAAGGGGCGTGTGACCTACCCCTCAACACGGAGGCCTGCACACCGATTAAGACACGAATCTTTCTAGATCTGTCGAAGTAACATTTGCTGATGGCACAAGCAAACCCCGGTTCGTTGAAGAGCATTTGGAATGCGCGTGCGAATGTAAAACGACATGTATTTATGAACATCATTTACCAGACGAAAAGACTTGTCGCTCTAATTACATGGAGAAGTATGAGGAAGATGAAAACCAGGATCCTATGACAATATGCGCCTGTGCTCCGCGAGCAGGAAGTCGAAGAGAGAAAATAACGGAGTATTGATAAATTAAAAGCGAGGACGATGTAAACTTTCTCAATCCTATGACAATATTGTCCACTTTTGTAGTTAGAACGTACGTAATTAAGTTGCTCAATGATTCCAGCGAATAATAAAAAGAAATGAAATGGATAATTGCTTCCAATTTTGCTTTAATATCACCCTAACTTGGCGTGCTTGATGATTCGAAATACATGTTGTTGGATGAAAAGTTTAAAGAGTGCGTGACATCGACCAAAAAACAAGTAAATTTGCGTGTTATTAGCCCTAGACCAAGGCCAAAATCGTGGAGCACATCTTTATTGATGTTTAATAAGGGTCTATTTTAATCATTTTAAAATTAGTGTCACATATTGCCACAAGCAGAGTCGCCCCTCGTCCACACTAAGCCACATAAATTTTAAAACGCTGCTTTGTTTCTACGGTTGGGCCTGCCGTCCACACTTATCTGTCACGAAAGCGTAGCCTTTCTAAAACGCTCTTCAAACTGGAAGAATTTGAAAACGCCGGCTTTGCGTTTTAGTGTGGACGGAAAACATTTTGAAAGCGGAGAATTTCGAAAACGATAATCATGTGATTTCCCTTGCAGAGTTCTCCTCAAATACAAATCCAAAATGACCGGTGATTGTTGCGTTTTTAAATTCCTCTGGCGTAGTGTGGACGGAAAACATGTGATGCGTTTTCAGAGTGAAAACGCCGATTTCAAAATTTCTCCGGTGAGCGTGGACGGGGCCTTGAACCACAGTATGTTTCAATTTTTTGTTCTATAGAAATTCTTCTTAATAAAGCTACAATGCCTGATCCACTGCCGACTCGCAGGTACAGGAGTCGTTGTTCCATGTTTTATCAAAATTGCAATCCAAGGATTTAATTGCGCATACACATTGACACAAGTGTCCATCCCATCGCTTGTTTGCCTTCTCATTACATTGGCTTTCACCGTTAACAATACACACGCAGTTGCAAATATCGGCGTCGAAACGTTGCCCGCTTTGACACCTCTTTGGCAAGCACGCGCAATGACAAGCCGTGTGGTTGCTCATTGCCACTTGTTTGGTATTGTGACCTTGCTTTACAGCAATGGTAATTTTCTCTTCTGTCGACAGGGCACAATATACAATCCCTGTGAAGAAATACAAAAAACGCTTTTCAATATTTAAGAAAAGAATCAAACTCTACAAAACTATCCAAAGACTCATAAACTCAGGCTCGTAGACTGGAACAATTATTAGTAAACCTGCGCGTATTTTAGATTTAGAAACGACGTAAGTGTTGTTGGTTCTCCAATTGTTGCCAATGCGCGGAACTAACTTTGCTCCTGAAATGGGTAAATTGTTATTATATTTTTTATTTTTTGGTTCAAAAATACATGGAAAAAATTGTAGATTTTGGACTACTACCCTTCAGAGTGTCCATATCTTGGTTTCCTTCTGACTCTAGTTTCCTGAGTGATAGTTTAGTTTATGGCTCGTGGCTTAAGCTTGAGGCAGTTCGTGGAGAGTCAAACATAGACCCCCTGCATCCGTTGTCTGCTGCAAAATAGAGACACTTAGCACTTAGGTTTTCGTGTTTACCTCGAACAACAAACGGCAGCTTCAAGTACAGTTAAGGTTTTGGTGTTTGACGTTTGGGCCTTCTACCGGTTTAGCTACGAAAACATGACACAATTATTTCACTCGAAGAGAGGACCATATTGAATTTCCGGACAACAGCAGCGTTTAATTTGATTTTCAAAAGACAACAAAAAGTCCTCTTTTAATTTCACTCATTCGCTAAAAATTTCATCTAAAATTATACCAAAAAGACTGGGTTGCATAATTTTTATATTGGTACGCGGTGTAAACAGAAATTCAGGATAAAAAACGTTCATGTAAATCGCTTGCTTGAAAATCTACTTCTTGGAGTAGAAAGCCCCCGTTGAGAACTCCGAGCCTGGCCGCAGCGTTAGGTCACATGACTTCTATAGCGGTTTGCTGTTTGAGGTTTCCGCTGAAAACCGTGGCATCGAACTGTGCGTTCAGTGGCAACGATGACAAATGTTCAGATTTAGAATTACTAATCACGGTTCACTTACGTGGAGATATAGAACAGCCTCCAGCACAACGATGAAGCTCGACAAAGCTTGGCAAAAAGAACTGCCCCCAGTTTCCAGACTCAGGCACTTGTACAGTGGTCGGGTAAGGCTTGCAATACTTCATCTCCAGACTAAGAACTTCTTTATTTTTCTCTTTACCAAGGGAAATCATTGAATAGACAAAAAAAGTCAAACTTTGCATGTCCAAATTGGCGTGGTTTTCTGTCTCTTACTTAAAGCTCATTTCCGAGTTGCCTATTGCCTCTGGGTCAATTGGTCTTCGTTTCAGTCGCACTTTCATTTTCGTGCAAATCAAACTCCTCTCCATATGAAACGTTTTGCACGAGGACTCGTTTTGAAATAGACGAAATGGTCTACTATAATGTCCGCCACACCCCTCCCCTTTTCTCGTTTGCGGTTTTCGTCACCTCGTTTCTCTCTTACGGCGTTAACTGTAAATTCTTTACGTTATCTGAGAGACACTGAAATCACTGGGATTTTAGCCAAAATAATCTTTGTTTAATGAACAGTGTTTTGTGAAATATTCTCTCGAAAGGTGTAAAATTACTTCTACTTACTTTGTCTTACAGTGCGGTCATTTTCCTGAGTTCGTTCGCTCTTCTGGTTCCATTTCACGGAAACCATCTTCTTGTCTCTTGGAGTTCCTATCTCGTCATCAGTGCGCTAGTTTAAGAAGAAACTATAATTCAGAGCACAAGAATTGCTCCATTTTCAGCTTAAAGAAATAATAAACTTAACCCTTTTCGCAGTAGCTAGTTAATACAAGCCGGTAATTAGAACGACAAGATTGCAAAACTTCCTCTCAGGACTACATCTCAAAGAACACTGCAACCTCAAATGGAAAATTACATTGATTACACACATCGCCAGTCCAGAAAAACTAACTTTAAAATGACTTTAATAGGATCGTAATTGTTGTAACCACGAAATTGAATGTCCTCACAACTGAAAAAGGACTGAAAAGAAAAGCACAAATTAAACAGTATTAATTCAGTGTATACCGGTGAACACGTAGGTTTATTTTATGTTGATTCTTAAACTTTCACTATGGAAAAATATTTTCTCAGGAATTAAACTCACTCCGTTTAGGCTAACATGTGGGCGGCTTTAAACTTTAGATAGCTTTGAAACCAACAGACATTTGAAAATTGTGTTGAATTGACGTGAAGTAAGTTCTGTTACTGCACCCAACCTTTTCTTTTCAGTCGTCCACCCGCCCCCCCTCCCCCCCGTTAACCCCGAGGGAGGCCTTGCATATTTAACTCCTCCCCCGCTTTCTCAGACGGGAAGCCAAACTAATTTACCACCGAAATTGCTTTTCATTTGTAATAAAAGTATTTGTTTTTGGCGTTTCCTCACTCGTCAGTCAATTTTATTGTAATCTTTGTCAGGTTGTTCGATCGCTAGACAGATACAAAAGTTAATGGTTAAACAATTTCACAGTGATCTGATCTCTCTACTTGTGTGCTTTTGTAAAAGACCGTCTGGTGTCGTAAAACGAATATTTCAGTGACTCTTTCACACGCGCTCTTGTTAAACAGAACACCATGCTAATGAATGAATGAATGAATGAATGAATGAATGAATGAATGAATGAATGAATGAATGAATGAATGAACGAACGAATGAATGAATGTAGAACAATTTCGTTGTTGTTTCAAGTATGAATTTGTAGGTGAATGAGTGAAATTAAAATACATAATAACGATAGACTGATTTCGTCCTCCAATAAATTGCTTCTCAGAGGTAAGAAACAAAACTGCGTTGAAAGAACATTAAAAACTGGTCAGAGAAAGGGAAATATCGAATACATCGAGGGTAGAATTTACAGAAGTAACGAAAATAGTCAGGTCCATTTTATCTCATATTTGGTCATCAAGTTTGTTAAACTCTTCGTATCGCTTTGAAGAAATTCTTTTGAGGGTTTAGGTAAATTCCTCAAGCTTTATTGTTTTTTTATCATAGAGATAACATTTCAACGGCGGATGTATTTCCTCTCTTGTTCCACATATTTCTTTTAGCGCGAACCTTGTTGAGAAGGATTAATTGAAATTTAGGAGTAAAGCGTATTCTCGTGAAGTAGGAACAGAGTGGGATCAAAAATGTATTTTACAAATGTTAAATGAACTTCTTTTTGTTTTCCACTTACCTTCAAGTAATCAAACGAAGTCGCTTTTGGTTTGAGTCTCAAAGGGACCGCCATAGAAAACAAGAAAGCGAAACTACATATAATCGTGACGGCCTTCATTGTTGTGTTTTACCGTGGAAAGGAAGCTGATTGTCCAATATATAAGATTATATGAAAAATGATATGAGGTCATTTTAATTAAGACAAATGGCATCGCGGGGCGATCGTAGAGTTAATTATGTCGAACAATTATGCTAAATATTAAGCATATCTTATGTATAATTTATGTACGCGTTAGGACATCTAGGTTTTTTGTGCCTTCAATTATACCTAAAGATATATGTATAAAGCAAAGGATGTACCATTTGGCGGCAAAATAACTTAGTTAAAAACCTGAACGAACGTCGAACAAACACTGAAAAATGAAAAACCGCACGAAAATTAGCCTCCTGCCTTGTGTTTCAGGCATGCGTTGGTCTCAATTAACCAAGCGAAGGTTTAAATTACTTTAAACGTCATCTGCTCAGCAATTAATAACGACGCTGTTTAATAGCTTTTCTTTGGCAAAAAAAAAACTATTCTGATGTATCAAAACTGTAACTAAACTCCTGGGATCGAAAACCACAAAGGAAAAATCATACTGAGTGTACGGGCCGAAAGAAAATAGTAGTTGTAAGTTATTGCACAATGTTTTGGTCAGCTATGTTAGAATTTTGATATATTGGTCCGATGTATTGGAAAAGTATCACAAATTAACATCGACAGTTTTTCTCTATCGGAAGTATAATGTAAATTGCTAAGCAGGTATGTAAAAACTAATGCCGTGTGTTCTCCACCCTTTGAAGGGAATTCTTTACCACAACACTGATATGATGATGGTGATGATGAAACTTCATTTAGGCTTAAACCCTGGCCAAAACATCACAACGTGTCAACGCAACATTGTTGGGCGCAACATGTTGCGC
>Ga0126339_10001354_pt1 | contig 16471 bp, 8 predicted proteins | sample OrbTmetagenome_2_FD_92532 | JGI IMG/M metagenome (GOLD analysis project Ga0126339, IMG submission 92532) | Coral microbial communities from Petempiche,Puerto Morelos, Mexico - Orbicella T R C metagenome | ecosystem: Host-associated > Invertebrates > Cnidaria > Coral | place: Petempiche,Puerto... | reverse complement strand
TAATCAACTAATCATTACCTTTGCGTGAGAAAAGACTGATCTGATTTCTATTGTAGAAAATTGAATAAATAAGTAAAATAGCAACTGCACTGTAGCCTTTTCTATTTTGTAGTTTGATAGCCGTGTCAAGCAATTTGGTTTCAATATTTTAAAAAGGCTTCAGCTGTCTGTCAAAATCAAACTTGAAAAGTTTATTTGTGTCCGACACAAGTATTGACTGTAGTTTGAGGCGTGTTTTCATGAGTCTTGGCTCACAAAGATTTTACAATAACTTGGAATGTGTTCTTGTAATAAGCATTAAATAATGTCAAAATCGGACATTTTTAATGCCTCACTGCTCCTTAATGAACGTGGCACCCCTCTTTTTTATTTTATAGTTAAAGTTCTCATATGATAAATATTCAGTGGACAAAGTTTGAACAAAAATCTATTGGCAGTTTTATTTCAGGGGAATTACCTGAAGTCCCTGGTACTGGGAATTGGTCATTGGGAATGGGAAAAAAAGTTAAAAAAGGGAATGAGATAAAAATTTCGAGACATCACTTATTTCCTGGGATCAAAAAATGTCAGAACTTTTTCGTTAATTTTGAGCATGTCCATCCAGATCCAGCACGTGCAGAACTGGTCACTATTTCGCGGTTACAAATGAGATTTTAAACCTTCATGTTGAAAAGTAGCATGCCTTAACACATCATACTTGTATATATTGTATGAATATTGATGATGTTTGACACATCAGTTGAAGAAACACGAAAAGGGTTTCCAAGTGGGCAGCAGCGTTCTCCACAAATCTATATTCATATTAAAAACTGCCAACATCGTATGCAGCTTCCTTACCTCGCATCAAAATTCCCAAACCAACCTCACACGAGATCAGACCAGAAAAGAGCAAGCTGAAAAGAGGGTGTGAGCTCAGATGCATGGTAAATCCGCCAGACAAGGAAATATACGTCAAAATGATACAATGGACAGGACGGGCACATTTAGCCTCTGAACTTATATATATGAAACTGAAACGGTCTTGAAACCAGTCAATTTCAATTCATTGAGAGGCGTAGAAAAAGTTCGAAGCGAAAGTAATGGGCTGCCTAATTCAATAGAGGGTGCCAGTTTACCAGCAGTCTCCTACTCGCAACGAACAGGCAGACAGCCTTAGCGCGAGTAACAGTGACAGTGACTCTGAGGAAGAGGTAGACAGCGCTTTTGAAACAACACTTAGCATGATCCGTCGGACCAGGCTCAGAAGAATAAGAACACTTACAAGTCGGTTTATTCCCTGCTAGCACAGGCTCTTTTCCATCTTTTTTTCTACTGTACAATATTCAGGACATTGTTTTTCCTTTATTTTAGCTTGCATTTATGTATGTCTTTCTTTTATGATAATAATATCGTCTTTAATGTTTAAATTAACTTAGCATGCGGCCAACGCCAACTTATATCTACATGACAGTGACCAACTCGAAAGCTCATTGGCTACTTTGGTCAGTGTGCACAATTAAATATTGTTTCTTGTAGTTAATTTCTATCTGTATTTATTTTTCCTATATCATTGTATACCATCTTCCGTTAAGTTGTTTTTCTGTAAATAGTGTGCGATAATAAAACTGAAACTGAAAAACTGAAACTTTCCTGGTGTTCGCTGACGGGAACACCAGGAAAAGAGCTTCTGCTAGCAGGGAGGTCGGTTGACAGATTTCCTGGGGGATGGATGGAGTGGCAGGAACTTGTGAGGCTTAGCTAACCGCTATAACTTCCCTACTTTCACGTTTTATTACAGTCTTAAAGGATCCTATCGTCTTTACTGATATCTTCGCAAATCCTCGTGTATTTTTGGGTCGTTGTTGAATCGTACTTAGAAGCGCGCACGTATAACACTGGTCATAACACAGTCGTGACATTAAAGTAATCTGAAAGCAGGCCTCTGTACACCACTCTGCATGACATTCCCTCATAAGATTGCTGAATGACTGTAATGATCTTTTCAGGGATACCGTAGTGCTTCAATAGTTTCCACAGTTTGGCTCTGTCCACACTGTCAAAGGCCTTTTCATAGTCAATAAAGTTGATGTAGAGAGATGAGCTATATTCCAACGGTTGCTCCACTATGATGCGAAGAGTGGCAATTTGATCAGTGCATGACCTGTCCTTTCTAAAACCTGCCTGCTGGTCCCGTAATTGATTGTCTGCCTTCATTCTATCCAAAAGAATTCTGTTTAGAACTTTGTCTGGTATTGATAGAAGTGTAATCCCCCTATAGTTACTGCAGACCCTCAAATCTCCTTTCTACGGTAGTTTGATGAGGAGTCCCTCCTTCCAGTCCCTTGTAATCTCTTCCATGCCATGAAGTAAACACGACCAGTTGCTCCGCGCAAAAATGTCCGGTCGAATGAAGGGCATGAGCTGGCCATTCAGAAGTGGCGAACAACATTGCAGCATGCGCAAGGTTTCGCAGTGTGTTCGTGGCAACTAGGGCAATGGATAACCATGAAAAGCTGCCGAGGGTAATCAATTCAATATGCTCACTTTATTGATGTTTTTGATGCTACTCTTACTATTGCATGATCGATGCATGCTATTGAAACGTCATGCACGGTGTTAAAGGGATCCTGTCACGGGGATTTTGCGGCACATTTGGGAAGAGCGGCACAAAAATAATGACTACAGTAATTAACCTCCTCCATGAAATGTGCCAAAAATTTCAAGATCAGTAAGTTCAGTGAATGAGGAGTAAAGTTGAATTACTTTTAGCAACTTTTCTAGGACACGAGGGCAGAATTTGAAAAAAAGGCTGCGCGACCTAGCCATAAAAGACCACGACCGCGTTCATGAGTAAACTCATAGCATAGTAATTTTTAACAAAATGACTGATCATTATTTTTTGGGCGTCTTTTTGTTTTTGACTTTTCCAAGTTTTGCTTATGACTGTGCCTCTTTAAAATCGTTCCTTGTTAGCTCCTATGGTCATTTACCAAGTAGAAAAATTTCAGCTTCAAACGCCCAATGAAAACACTGGGCAATCTTTCCTTATACTTAATAGTACGTTTTAGTTGACTTTGGTGGCATTCATTTATCAGGCGAGTTTGGTCAAGCAAATGCAACCATGGCAAGAGAGTTCTTAAGAACAAGCTATGCGGTAAAAGTGCATCGTACTAATAAGTTATGGTTAGGTATTTAGCGTACTCATAAATCCGGCGAGAGTGGATAAACGTAATAAGAATATGCGCGAGTTTTGGACGGGTGCCAGGCTCCAAGTTTTAAAAATGGCCGGAATTTTATCGATAGTTTAAACAAAAAAAGTTACGAGCTGTACATGCTTTCCCAATTTTCCCTTTGAGCAGCAACATTTTTACGTCACTAATGGCATGGGGAATCAATTTTTCTTTTTTCCGACAAGTAAAGAGGAAAAAAAATAAAGGTTTCCGAACCCTTTACTTCCTAGCGGTATACAAGAAATTTCGGTACGAAGACGCATTTTTTGCACAAACTCTTTACATATTGCATCCATATAAGCTTACCACTAATCAAATTAGCAAGAGAACCTCTCAGCAGGCAGCGAGAGCCTTGTTTTCTTAACAGTGAAATGCTGAAAAAAATTCATGCTTGCCCAAGTACAAATAAATCAGCCGAACGACATCCTTGCGTACCTTACTACAGTTTGCCGTCCATTCCCCAATTGCAGCCTGCATTATCACCTGATCCCGCAAGTAGGGCTAGAGATGTACAGAAAGCTGTACAGTACGCGTTTCCGCTCTGAACGCAAAGGTTGACAATTTTTGGCAAGCGGAAACTGGGGAGAAGAATCGTCCGAATACCTGTTTAGTAGACACTGGAAACGACGCTGAATGTTCTCTCCCCAGATCTCGCTTGTTCTGACGATCTGATAGTTGAATATCCACTCACGTGTACCGGAAACAGACAGGCCTTAGACAGTACTTAACAGATTTCCTTTTCATTAAAACAATCATTGTGCTATTGACATTTTATCGACAAAATGATTATTTGCACTGATTCTACAGACTGAAGGCATCACCCATTACAAGTAACAAAACTTTCATGTTGTAGTAACGCAAACAAACTGCTTCCGAGTCGAACCCTGACCCATTGTGTTCACTCTAATTCCTTCAAACAAAAGAAAATTCTGTAGCGGGCGCCTAGGGAGTTCAACCAAAAGGCAGTCATTAATTATCAGCGAGGAAAAATTTTGGATGTACCTAATTGGCTTCAAACGAGGTTATTAGAATACACGTGACTATCGTTCCGAGGTGACTTAAAATCGTGTTAACCTAACCGCAGGGAAAATATATAACTTTACCACGTGGTTGAGATCTGACCTCAATTTCTAAATAATTTTTATTCAAGAAATGATAACACAGCACAAACGCTCTCAGGACTTCTTAGTTAAACTTCTGTGATATGTTTACATTGAAACTTTGAATCTGAATATCATCTACAGTGCCTTCTGAGAAATCCAAACTATAATAAAATCAACACATCGATAACCTAGTGGTTAAACACACTCAACGAATAAAATATTTTCTAACAAACGAGTTTCAACTTAATTCAACAGCTAAACTGGTAATCCAGACTTCTTGCTAATTCTGAAGTAAATAGTCCTTTGTTTGCCCTCTCTCAGTCTTAACTCATAAAATGTTGTAACTCTTAACCCCTAACTGTAAAGTCTGTTTAGATAAGACTAGCTCGTCTTGGGAATGCATTATGAAATTCTTTAACTAAAGGAACGTACGAAAAACTAGCGCTCAAATCCACAGAGTGGTCCACAATGTCGTATTCGTACGGCTCGTCCAAATCACCGCTTAACGCGCGTTGAAGTTTTATTTTCCTTATTCCGGCTTGGATCATCGAAAATGTTCGCATGATGTCTTTATCTTGTGCGCGAAGTTCGGCAAGTTCTTTCCTAATCCATTCGAAAGCTTTCTCGATATTCTGAATTCGCTGTTTCTCTGTTTTGTGGGCGACATTTGTGATGTTCTCCAGAATAGCTTTAGCAGTTGGTCGATTTGATGAAATGTTTCGTGCAGTGGGATCGTTCAGTTCTGAGAATCGTCTAAGCGGTTGTGACTCTGAAATTTCTTTTGTACCCGCTTCGGATAAACTATAAGGCTTGCTTAATCCTTCTTCGAACTCAGCTCTATCGAATTCAAGGGAAACTTTCTTCAACTTTTTATACTCCTCCTCTAGTTCGGCTCGCTGCTCTTTGCTGATTACTGTACTGTTCATTTTAGTTGTTTGTTTAACACTGTTTTCTTTCGCTCGTGATGGTTGGCTAATCACGGCATAAGTGCAACCGAGTGAGAAAGTATTCTGTAATGATTTTGACCTTTCATTGTTTGTTGTCATTTCAGATGGGCCTTTGACAACGGTGTTTTTCAGCCCCCCAGGATGTTCGTCTGCGCCATCGACTGTATCCCACGCTTTTTCACAATCCTGTCGCAATAGGAAGTTTGGCGATGCAGGCATGCTCGCTGATTGTTGCGGAACCGCGATTCTCACTGTTTCAACAAACAAATTGCTGATAGGTCTCCTAGGGAATGAGTCCGCCATCGTGGAAGCTGCATCTTCTTCGCTCAGAAGTCGTGCAACTATTGGGGGGTCGTCGTCCTTTCGTCCACCTTCGGAAACTCTTCGTAACTTTTGCGAAGCCTCTACGAAAATTTCCGAAGTTGGTTCGACTACTTGTTTACCATCACCCTGTTCTCTTCGTCTTTCAGACACCGGTTTCATTTCCTCTCCGAGTAAGTGCTCCTTCTCCATTTTACTAGCTGGTGGAGGGGGACTGTGTTGTTTCTGAGGGATCTCAAGTGTTACTCTGAACTGCCTTCCAAGTCTTCGCGTCTTTAGGGCCGGTGTGTTGTTATTCCTGCCGTCGTTGTTGTTGTTTAAGTCAAACACGTGCATTACATTATGCTCTCGGATAACTTCCATGGGGCTCGCTATGGTCCAACAACGTGGTCTGAAAACGTTTTCTTGTAAAACATGGAAGCTGTTTTTCCTGGTTGGCTTACTAGGCTGCTGTTTCTCTTCACGTGAGATGTTAGGCGGTGTTATGAGGGAAATACTCCGTGGTCGGCTAGCGGACCTGTTAATGCCTTCGCCCCGTGCCCGTTTCCACTTACTGTACAGTGTCTCTGATGTTAGATTTTCCAGAGATCTTGAAAATGTTCGCAGTTTTGCGATGGTAATATCTCCATCTTGAATTCCGCTACGGGAATTTTCTTCCGTTCTTTCGCCTGTAGGCGAATCCGCTCTTTCCGACATCTCGTGAACCATGAAGCCAGACTTAAGGAAACGCGTGAACTGAAAATAGTTCTTCCAACTCCTTTGACTTCGCAAATAAAGCTCAAGAACACTGTTATTTAGAACTGTAAAAAAAAAGCAAGCAAAGCAAAATTGTATGAGTATGTAACCGAGATACAAATAAAATATTTAGAGCTGCCTCGACTGATTATCAGGCAATGATGTGACGATCTACCAGTAAGTTTACCTTTTTCTTTAGCATTTGAAACTAGCTGCTATAAACAGCTGTTTTATCTACTTGCAAGCTAATGTTCATCACAAATAAAACTCGAATGCGCAGAGAACTTGGTCTTGTTTGCTGGTATAATGTAATTCTGGACAACAAAAGCCTTTCGTTTCGCTGGTGAAGATAATGCTTGACTTCCGTTTAAGGGAAGTCCAATCTTTTAGTTGTGATTGCTTGCTTTTGTCTATTCGCAATACCACGTTTACGCCCCAAAAGGTGCCAGACTAAGCACAAAAGTTATGAAAAATAGAGTCATAAAAATGCAATATTTATATAACACGAGCATCTACACTGAAAAAATGCCTTTCAGATCATGATGCGAGACTCGATTCAAGAGAATCGGTTGCTGAATTGCAACCCTCATTTGGAGGTTTCTTGCACAAATAATGCCATTTTGTTATCATTGTTGGGTTACGTTTTCTAACTTGATTCCACCAACAGCGACAGTTTACATGTGAAAGGAATTATATTCAAAAACAAGCTCTACTGCCCACTCCTAGTATCTCAGAGCAGCTGAAACTTATACAAAGGTGGAATAACCCTTGAGCAGGCCAAGCTAATAGTAAAGTGGTTTTTCGATGTGACCTCTAAAACGCGAAATATCACACTTACCTGGTATGTTGGTATAGAGGTGTTTTGCCTTTGACAAGCACAAGCAACTGACAATTTTGAATTCTAACTCAGGGTCTTTTGTTACTTTATGGAATGCCCAAGTACTTAACATTCTTTCGTGAATGACAGGACAAAACAACAATAGTTCATTTCCATGGTTAATCTATCAAACAGGCTCCCATGAATCCAATGATGGTCCCTTTCAACCTCGTTTAAAATCACATCATGTGGACCACAAAAGACATGAAGGACACCATTGTTCTCATCTTGGTCCCAATAACAATACAAAATCGTCTTTGATTGTCATGGAAATCCTGCATGACCTCAAAAGTAAAACAAATTAGTAAGTTATCCAAGTAAGCGATTGTACCTTGTCCGGAACTTTATGTCGGGCAAGACACGTACGAAGCTTTTCAAGGCATGAACTATTCCCATGACAAATAAGAAACAAGTCACGTCCGAAGCGCTATTAACCATTAGCCATATACTTCGTTTTCAGTGCAAGGGGAAATAGTTATGATAATGACACGAATGAAAAAAGAGTCTCCTGAGGCCAGAGCAATTTAATTTCACTTGTTTGTGTCTCTACCACACTGTCAACAACAAAATGTTTTAATGTGCCTCAGTTATAAACGCTTGAGCACTGACAAGTGACGTAAATTCCCAGGGTTAAACAAAAAGCAAGTTTTTGATTGTTTAGGTCAAATTGCGTGCTTTATTTAATCAAGCATGCCTTAAAACACGAAATAACGTTATAAGAGAGTTTAAGATACACTCTGCTTTTGCCTGCAAAGCGCTTAAAGTAGTTCAAATCGATCGTTGGTTCCTCAGGTTCAAAGTGTTCAACTGCCATTTAGTTCCAAAGCACAGACACTAGTTCTGCAATTAACTGGCTCAGGTATCACTCTATATCACTCAATATATTGCTGCAATTAGTTTGGAATTAGGAGGAGCAGTGCTATGTTGAGTACCAAATCCCCGCCCTTAACTCGAGCTCTTTTGTTTTCCAAAGTTGTTTTGTCTTTGTGCGATCTCGAGCAATTTTCAAAACAAGATATTGCAACTGAAATGAAGGCAGCACTGTAGTGTAAACGATGTACTAGGTTTTCTCGACGCGAATTTTGTTAAACCTTTTTTTCTTTTCACGTATTCCGAGTATAGATTTTTACGCTGACGTGTATACGATGGACTAGGTTTTATCGACGTGAATTTTGTCAAACTTTTTTTTAATGCATTCCGAGTATAGATTTTTCCGTGCTGGTCACGTTTATTTGGTAAACAGCACCTGTTTGGCCACGCATGGCTAATAGAGGGTGCTGACGGAGGTCTAGAACACGTTTCGCGGAGAAAAAAATGGTCCTTTCACAACTCACGGAAAATAAAATAGCCATTTCATGCATCACGATAAGGGGAGTTAGTTTTTTCACACGAACTTACAAAAGTAATGAGATTTTGGAACTTTATGTCCAATTCCAAAGGCTTGTTCGACTTTTTTAGGGGCCCATTTCTCCGCTGCTTTTATCCACAAGAAAATCGTGTTCCACTAAAGGCTTATGCAAGGGATCAAATGGATTGGCTTTCGCGGTTACGCAATGTTTATTACATAATAACAGGTGCTAAAAATAATAGAACAAATAATCAAAATAAGAGTTCTCGATGAATGGAACTGTTCATTCCTCATTCCAAAGAAAATTATTTTGATAAAGTACGGTCCGAGCCCACTAACGAAATCACGCTTGTCAAGGAAAAAACCTAGCCATTTCATATTTGAAGGGAAAAATAAGGCCATTTATAAATGACGAAAATACCCTTTACCACCCTACGCATAGGTATTGCACGGTCAGCAATTTTTGAACCAATGGTATCACTTTACGTCAGATGCATAAGCTCAAGGAACAGGCCCTGTAACTTATGGTAAAGGTCATACTCAAAGTGCTTTAACTTAAGTTCCTTCTTCAACAGTTTTTTGTGTTCAGAGTTGCCCTCTGTCTAGGTAAAGTAGAGATCCAACCGGTTTTAGACCGAGTGGTTATTACATAACCAGCTATAAGACCCAGACAGTCAATATCTGAATTTCTACTAAGCTCACGTTATGTAACGTTTTTGATATCGGCACTTGTCAGAGAATCGCGGACTGTCATTTAGCGCCTTCCTTCCAGTAAGCAGGCTCTCGTTGAAATAAATACCTCTTTAAGTGTTTTTTGTCATGAGCTCCGCTATCTATAAAACCTGCGGTACTCGTTTTTTACATGCAATGTGTCAAATTAAGTATTTGTAGTTTGGCTATGATATGACATCTGTGAGACGATATCGATTTAGAGACTCAGTTCGCGCAAAGTTTTGTGAAACTCCGATAACTAAAAGTCGACATATCTTTTGATAAATTAAGCCAACATACAGCTATTTCTCTTCTTAATGGAAGATCTCTGGAATGACGAGTAGTACTTTTTACGGTAAAAGATGCGGAGTGGATATTTATGTTTTCAAATTTCTGAAGAACCGCGCTAAGGCACCTTGAAGTAAGCTAAATTTATATATCGCTTGTAACATATGTTCGTTTATACCGCTTTAAAACATTTTGACAACAGTTATATACTCCAGTCCCTAAACTCTCCTATCCTTCCGCGTAGTATATACTTGTGACAAGCGTGTCGTCTGTGCTGTTTACATCAAATCGGAAGGTTGGGACCTAACAATTTTTGATTGGTTCGTTCTGAACATGCGCATGCAAGTTATCCTGAACTCTCTTTTCGCCCGCCCGGGTTCAACCCCCACATGGGCGGGAAGAAAGAAGAGTCCATGGACTGGACTAGGCAACAGTCAGTAAGGTTTACCGCAATCACACTTGTTTCTTTATTTATATCGATGTGCTTAATTATAAATATTAATAAATTATCGTCAATAACTCTGTATGGCATAACGTGGTCCGAGAAGCCGCTTTTTAGTGCTTATGGTGCACACGATTCCAATACACCAGCAACTATGATTTTGTCAAATGCTGAGCCTGGTTTTCATTAAGTGCACGCATTGAGTTAGGGAATGCTCCAGCCTTCGCTTGCCGAGTGATTCTCCAATTTACTCTACTTCGTTTATCCACGTGAATTCCCCGTAGTCAATTTCTCCGTCACCATCCTCGTCCAAAATGTCAATTAACTTAGTCAGCTGATCATCGTCCATGGGAACTCCGATGCCCTTCAACCCCTGCCGGAACTCGTCCCTGGTTACTGACAAGCTATGATCCTTGTCAAACTGGTTAAACAGGTCAACCAACCGGTAATTCTTGTCCTCGACGTATTTCTTGAGAATGTAGATTAAGTCAGTTTTCTTGTTGTTGCCGTAAAGTTCATTGAGTTCGTCTTCTAGTTTTCCAGACCGTTTGCTCACAGTGCAGGCGATAGTAAGCCCCGGATGTTGACCCAGAAGGAACTCCACGAGGGCTTGAGTCTCTAAATTGATTACCACGCTATTGAGCAGGATCTTTTCTAGTGCTGAGTCGACGTTGTTTTTCATGGCGGAGAGGAGGTTAAATGCACCGGCATTTTGGAGAGGGTTCATTCCAATCCTGCAGTTAAGAAGAAAATCGTTAGGAGATTACTTCAAAACCATAAATGTAATTTCAACATCGTGGGGTGTTAAAAGTTAAGTTGGAACCAGGAGTGCCTTTCTGGCCGGCCTGATTGCACATAAGGTTATTCATCAGATAAATACACCTGCAATGTACCATGGAACCTGTAGTGTACCATGGGCAATTTAAATGGCATCAACAAGATTCTACATATGAGATTTGTAGATTTGATTTCGCTAGCAGAATAAATTTTTGCTGGAAGTTTTTTTTTTTTGCGGATCGTGGAAAAACCGCAAGTTCGCAAAAATTAGAAACCTCAAAAATTTAGTGCCAAACAGTATCCAGAGTTTAACTGTTAACCAAAAGAGTTACTCGTCACGGAATCAACTGCATTTTTTGTCTTATTATATATACTAGACTGCTCAACTTCTGAAGAACAAAGGAAAACACGTTTCGCCTTGTTTCTATTTCATGATACCTTTTAACAGAAATTATACTTCTGGAAAGTTCTTGTATTGTAATCATGACCCATGCTTTCATCGTTCTTTTTTACAAACCTTAATATTTTTAAAGTGTTGTTGATTTGAAGTCCCTTGCTGAGCGCCAGTGCTCCTTCAGTAGAAATCCTGTTGTTGCTTAAATCCAAATCAATTAACGTGTTGTTTTCTCTGAGAGATTCTCCAACCGCTGCGGCGCCTTCATCAGCGAACCCATTCCAAGACAAGTCCAGCGTCTGCAGGCTGCAGTTAGCACGCAGCCCTTTTCCGATAGCAATCCCGCCCTTGCCTCGAAGATGGTTCCAGCTAAGGTTAAGGTATTCTAGTCCACCATTGGCATCAATGGCGGGACCTAAAGTAGAATTATGATTTTAGATTTATTGCAGGATGTAACGTAATCCCTTTTTTGTGATGGACTGAATTTTAACACTTGTTCTGAGAAAAAGAATGTAGTACCACATTTGGGTATAGAGCGTATTCACTCACGTGTCCAGCAGCCATACAAATTTACTGGAACAAAAGAAAGGATTTATTATATGGCTTTCGGGGAAATTTTTCTTGCGGAACGCGGTGGGTAGTCCCGAGCGGGCAAGATAGCTCCATCTGGCCCACTCGGGTAGCCAATCACAACGCAGGATTTGATTCATCTTGCCCGCTCACGGAGCTAGCCATATAATAATGATGCTAAATATTACTGGGACTAAACATTTTGCAGACCCGTTTATTTTGTATAACCATGATAACCAGTAACACAAAAACGGCCGATTCAAGGCTTGACGGGTTTATAATAAAACACAATTCACCAGCTGTAACTCACCAAATAATACCCCTGCATCCTCAGCGAACTCATTATGGCTTAAGTCAAGCCATGTCAGCGTTTGATTGACACGTATTCCTTCCGCCAGACAGGCAGCATCTTTGTCCTTGAAATCGTTCCATGATAGGTTGAGAGTCTTAATGGTGTTATTGTCCGTGAGCACTTCTGCGATAGCCTGGGCACCAGGGCTTTTGATCTTATTTTGACCAAGATCCAACTCAGTGATGTAAAAGTTTTCCTTCAGCAATCTGGCGATAAATTCACTGCCTTCGGGGCCTGAATGAGACAATTCAACGACAAAAAAATAAATAAAATAAAGTAATATGTCAGGGAGGCGAAAACTTAGTGTTCCCAATCCCTTAAATTAGTTTAAATAAAGTCATTTATACATTCATACATTCAACGGACAATACAAAAGTACCGAATCTTCCAAGGTAGATTGAGTTAGAAGCTTCAGTGAAAACTGACCGTAAATGGAGTATGTATTTTACAATTTTTCATCAGGCACGGTTTGATTTCTTCTGGAAACTAAATGCCAGATAGAAATGTTTTTCCTGAAATTATATCATGCTGTTTCCTGAAAAAGTCAGACAGTAACTGGGCAAGTTGAAATTTTTGGAACATATTAAGATTCAAGTTAACCCCAGCCGTACAGCCAGCCTTTTCTCCTTAGTTGATAAATAAATGAAGTGAGAGGTTTTGATCATTTTGGCATGTATGTTATGTACTTGATCCATGGCGAAAGAATGAGGAAGCCTTCAACGTACTGAAACTAGGCGACTTCGTTAAGTCAGGCTTGAAACTTCTTTGTTTTGAACACTCCACGGTGTGAACGTACTGGTCGGCTCTACATTTTCTAAAGCAGTAATGTCATCATAACACATGTACAATCCGTTCCGGTTCTTACCTATTGCGCAATCTCGCAAGTTTAGAGTCGTCGTTGTTGTGTTTCTCATGAGTGCAAATGCGATGGCCTGGGCGCCACTAGGTCCCAGGCCGTGGTGTTTGATGTTTATCTCTTCCCTTGTAATATGCTCGATAACGAAGGAGACTGGGATGATACCAAGCTGGGAACAAGCATCTCGGTAAGCTTTGCGACCTAAAAATTGGAGTAAAATTGGTAATATACTGGCTCTCTTATGTTTTAGAATTGGTCTATGCTGACAGTACGTCAAGTTATGGAAGCACGCGAGACTTTGAGAGCAGGAGGGAAGCGTGGGAGTTGATTGAGGGGCTGCCGAGAGCAACTCTAACTTTTCTAGGGCTCTCGAGACGAACGCTTGCACTCAGCATTAGATTGTACGCATTTACTTCCTATGTTATAATGCGATACTTCTAGAAGATCGTAAACTGAAATTTATGTAAGATTTTTTGTTTGTTTGTTTGTTTGTTTTTGTTTGTTTTTGTTTGTTTTTGTTTGTTTTTGTTTTTTGTTGTTGTTTTCTCAAAGTGAGTTGAAATACAGACCAGTAAAGGAAATATCCATATTTTTAAATCGTAACGACTGGATGGGGTTTAAATCATACAGTGCAGCTGAGAATTGGTCAAAATTTTAATTGCCAGCTGAAAAATGGCAGGCTAATGAAAATGACCTGATAGGCGTGATCTGAGATCTGAAAAGTCTACTGATGGCTCAAAAATGGGCTGCAATCTTAACCGATCGCTGAGAAATCGAAGAAATTTTAATTAATAACTAAGATCCTAACGCCCCGATTCAGACTCTTAGTTTAGCACATCTCGTGTGGCTAAGAAATGAGCCAGTAAGGTCAGTACATGATTATGACAATAACACTGAAGCAGAAGCCGTGACTTACAGCTGTGAAAATCGTTTTCGCTGTTTCATTGTTTAGTCATGTCCCAGCTAGATGTTTATTCCAAAACTAAAATAATTTATTTTACCTGTAGGATCATATTCCTCTCGAGGTTCTTCAAACTCCAGATCTGTATCGTAGTCGCTATCTTCAACGAGCTCTCCGTCAGAACGCAGCTCATCCTTAGATGTGTCTTCAGCTGGGTTGGGCACTGGGGTCAACTTGCTTTTGCCTGTGCCTGCTCTCTTGGATCTTGCTGTTAACAAGAAGAACAAAACAAAGAGATCAGTGGATAACGTTAGAATACATCGAGAAAGGACAGCCTTCTACTAAAAGATATAGAAGAATTTAAAGAAAGACCTGCATCACAAATAGCAATTGTCTTATTACTTAATTCTGCGGCAAAAATACTATTTTGTTACGAAGCAACCGTGATGTTACACATTACACGAACCCACATTCACAGCTTCTTACTAAAAGTTTTGTAAAAAAAAGTATAACTATAATAAAAGGAAAAACTATAACTATATGCAGAATTTTGACCTTATATACTCATCTAAACTGACAGCACACACTTTCTTTTTGTTGTGTACTCTGTTTCCACAATTGAGTACACACATGTAACATAGAATTAATGACATCATATCGATGCACCGATACAAAGTCAAGATTAAGATGTCAAAAAAACTGTGAGGACTAAATCAAAGACTTAGCAGCCAAGTTGATCGGTACAAAAAGATGAGGTTCAAAACGTGAATGTCCGCCGTATATACGGTATGCAAATCCTGCGTGGCGCAGTGACTGGTCGATAACTTGTTACCGATCGAAACCGACCTTGATCTCCTAAAAAAGAACAGGCATGCGTGTATTACCTTTTATACCATGCCATAGAAAATGCAACCAATCAGAATACAGGAAAGCCGTTGTACAATCGACGGTATTACAACCAACCTTCCTATCGTACGCCACGCGTATGTCGCAATGATTCGGTTGGCCACTGTATTTTCTAAGGCGTGGTATAAAATAGTTATGCAACGCATACCATGGAATATCCCACATGTCATTAATATTTGTATTTTCATGGTATACACACTCGCCTTAAGGCCCGAGTGTACAATGTATATCGAGAAAATACAAGTGCGGTAGGATATTCCATGGCATACCTCTCAAAAGCGTTACATAATTAATATGTATATCAAGTCATTTTTTTCTTAATAATAGAATCATACATTTTCCTGTTTTGGTCTACGATGTATCATAACACGGCGATATTAAAGTTTACTATACTACTCACCACTTGAATTTCGGCTTCTTCCACTTCGCTGACGACTTTTAGAGTCTCCTTCGGTGATAATACCCGATTTGAGTTTCATATGCGCGCTTCCTATCTCGGAGCTGTTCGCTATTATATTCTCATTGGCGTCGTGATCGGCATCTTGCACATTCAGTGTAGGCACGCTTTGCAGACCTACTTTTACCTTGTCATCGCTTGTACTTGTAGCGGACATATCGGCTAATCTACAGAGCAAAGATTACAGACTTTGTGTTTTATCTCTCAACGTGAAATTAAGAAAAAATGATCTAACGTGGAGATAGGTGAGGAATGATCGTGAGCTATCCGAAGTAATATTACGTTGCTTTTAGCTTTTAGCACAAAACTCATTACCAAGAAAAAGAATTCAATATAAATCAGAGCTTTTTTCCGCCGCACGTGTCATTCGTTAATCATAGTAGAACAGGAAGCTTTTAAGTTTTCAAGTGCAATTATTACAACAGAACATTATTATAGTGAGACTTGTATTTATGAACGTCTTTTCATTTTCCTGAAGATTAAAATGCACTTCCTTGATGACGCTTTCAGCACAAGCACTCTCAGTCGAACTCTGAAATAAAACAATGTCAATGCCGCAGAAATTAAGACGTCAAAGGCTGATCTTTAAACCAGAGAGCCTTTTAGAACAAAAGTATACAGATTACATGTCCTGACATGTAGTTTCAACCGAACATTATCAAGATCGATTCTTAATTGGGATCTTTTTTTTTCCCTTGGTCTATTCTTTTCATGAAGCTGTTCCTTTAGATCCTTGTCATCCTTGACATGAAATAAATCTTTACATTCCGGCCTGGATGTGATGTGTTTAGTTCCCACAATGGATTTAATTTTGGAGATAAAGTGGTTTGACTTAAAATATATAACTACCGTGCACGGAAGATTTTTCTTTTGTGAATACCCCGACTCTGATTTTATTTATTTCAACTCGAACCTCGAATCTTGGTCACGAAAACCACTATAAAACAGTAACATTCTGGAGAAGCGGAAAATACATGTATAGTAAAAGCGGAAAACTGATCTAGTAGTACCACGAATGAAATGGGCGCTGATTACACAATTTTTGTGTGCTTATACTCCCTCCAAAAACAAAAAAGTTGGATTTTCACTCTTCATGATGGTTTAATTGATATCGAGTTGAATCTAAACTCTGTTACAGTCTACATGTTTATATTATTTATCCGCCTCCAGGCAAAAGAAGAGTCAAAGTGTTTTGATTCCGGATTCCGCATTTGTCATGTAACAAACGGTTTGGAGAAAAAGGACGCAAACTGCCCTTGAAATATTACTAAGATTTA
>Ga0126339_10001353_pt1 | contig 16474 bp, 5 predicted proteins | sample OrbTmetagenome_2_FD_92532 | JGI IMG/M metagenome (GOLD analysis project Ga0126339, IMG submission 92532) | Coral microbial communities from Petempiche,Puerto Morelos, Mexico - Orbicella T R C metagenome | ecosystem: Host-associated > Invertebrates > Cnidaria > Coral | place: Petempiche,Puerto... | reverse complement strand
TTGTCTCGCAGCAAAATACAGTGTTGCAAGTTGAGGCAACATGTTGCGCAAAGTAGACTCGAGTTCTACTTTCTGCAACAAATTTTAGTTTTGCTGCTCGTATTACCACTGAAGCTACAACTTCTCTCGCAACAAATTTGAATTCAACGCTTGTGATTGACTGTCGCGAAGCGGGGCAAATAAAAAAAACATGCGTACAAGGCGGACGGTGAAGGCGAGCCTGTATTCAAAGTAGACCAGTAACTCTCGGAAAGTTATAACTTTGCCCTTTACAAAGACCTTGAGGGTTATCATAGTCTTTGGGACACCTCGTTTGTCCCTTCAAAACAAGGAGGAAAAAAGGCAAAAGGCTTGGAAGAACTGTCGCAAAAATACAACCTTTCGCCTAGCTACCTGAAACGACACTGAGCTTCATACTGAGACAACTTCGCTGGTACGGAAAATTAAGAAGAAAATGACGGCCAGAAGTCGAGGTGGAACTTCGTCGAAATATCAAATTATATTAAAGAACGCGCCATCTTTATTTACACACGATTAAGCAATTATACCTGTACAATTCTGCAGACTTGCAACACTGTATTTTGCTGCGAGACAAGTTGGTCACAAACGTGGTAATACGCGCAACAATGTGTTTCAACTTGGAATGCAACAATGTTGCGAGACAAGTTGAAGGAAAATGTTGCCCGTGTTACCGGACTTTTACTCGTCGAGTTTCCAACGAGCTACAAGCTAAACAACGAAGTCCTCTGACATAGCCTGATGTAAAATTCTTACTTTTTATCGCTAAACAGATTATAGAACCAAAACAAATATTGCTAATGACAAGTGTTTCATATAGCAAACTGGTTTGGAATATACTAGGTATCTCTCTGTGAGTTATCATAGCCTCGAACAAGTTTACAGAGTAATAAGCCAGTTACGAACCACGTTCTATTATCTCAGGGTGCACTGTACGTAAATTACTTACTGCTCAGTTCCAAAGTCCTTGCTGCTGTTCCATTTCCGATTGTGCGCGCTAGGGCTTCTGGAACACTCTTGGGACTGTCCCGGATCCAAGTTGTCACTCAATGCGGAGGCTGTTTCCCCTTTGGTGAAGTTCTCGAAATATCAACTCATTGTTACGGCGCGGTTAGTTCAGAAACAATCATTTGTGTTCTTTGTAACAGCAGGAATACGTTTCTTTAGTGTTTAACGACTTATTGATCTGTTAACTGCAGTAAGATGACTTCTTAATTAGTACTCAAAGCAAATTACGTCCGAAAATCAATCTTTACTGTACTGCCAGGCTGGTGAGGGGGGAGGAGGGGCGGAGGGTGCATATCATTGTTCGTTGTAAAATTACTTTTGATGCTAGCTGAACTATTCAAAATTATTTTTATTGTGAAAATGCTGATTAAAAAATATCCGATTTCTTAAACAAGACATTGAAGGAGTCATCCATCTCTGCTCCTTTCTTTACAGTTATAACCATTTTAATTTCCCGGTGGATTTAAGCACATTTTCAATGATTTGGAAAATTTTCCTACAGAAGAACTCTGAATGGTCTGCAGGCTACAAAAGTGATCAAAACGTAAGCAACAAAACGATATTCTGAATTCGAGTGACTAATTATCAAACATTGACAGTACACATATCAGTGCCTCTGTCCACCCAGGTGTATAAATGGGTACCGGCAAATTTAACGCTGGGGAGAAACCCTGCAATGGACTAGCATCCCATCGCAGTGTTTTCGAAACAAGCCGGCGGCGGCCAGAGTTCTGCCGCCCACTTGATTATATATCGCCGGTTACTCTGGCTTTGGCAATCAGCTTGAGACAAACAAGCGCGGTATTTTATCGATAAATCTTTAAGACGGCAGAGTAACTTCTCTTATCACACCCAATGTTGCAAATGAAGAAGAGAAATGTTGCGTTAAAAGTGAAGAAGAAAACGTTTTAGTTGCCAAACATTCAAAGTCAAGAATGCATGTGATCTGTTGGTCGCGATTTCGAGCCCTCCTTTGACAGTTGTTTGACTTCAAATTATCAGTAAAAAATGTCTGGGAAGATTTAAAAACGTAAATAAAGTAGATCATCTCTTTTGTTGGAAGTCGTAGGAAGTCAAACTAAGAATTCTAGAGGACTACAGATGTTAAAAAAAGCGGAAATCTGGAAGAGAGCTGGGGATTTAATGATTTCAAAATCTCAGCATGGGATTGGGGGGGGGGGGGGGGAGGGGGCGGGGGGGGTTAAGCATTTTGGAATTTCAAAAGGTGAAGAAAGCATGGAAGCTAGCTGTCCGTGATTGGGTATGGTTTCTGGTGCAGGACCCAATTATCCAATTGCCATTTGGAATCCATCCAAATCATAAGCCTAAATGTTTCTTTTGTTACAACTATTCACTTTACATATTATGTAAAAAAGGAGTGAGTATCCAGTCCCGCTGTTATCGTAAACGTTTTTTGGCGTTAATTTTTGTTGATTAATCTGCTGTTGCAGTGGATCTCTAATTTAGTGGTCGCTTGAGCTGTTCCTTTCATCGATACATATAGCATTTAGATTTATTCTCCCTTCTGTGCCAACATTTAATATTATCCTTTTGGGGGCTTTTAAAGCCAGAGAGTTTTTATCACAACTTTTTCTCAATTGTTTCCTGGTCCAGTTTACATTACCGATTGAAGCTATTAACTAAAGACAATCAGTGAGTCAGACGTACTGGAAATGTTGTGTTTTGCCCAACTATGGAAGGCAGCCACGAAGGGCAAGGGTAAGCATGAATCAGCGAAATCCAGTGAAACCAATTGTTTTAATTTTTTTTGTTAGTCTTGGAAGCAAAACAATCGAAGATAGATAACAAAATTTCTTTCGCCAAAGTGGGAAAGCCACAAACGTATATGAAGGTAGCCAGACTCACTCGTGATCTTTGCAGCTGACATGTGAAATGTTTTATGTGCGTGATTGATCCGAAGCAATATTTGCCGAGATTGGTGAATATTTTTTGTATGTTCGTGATTTTGTCCTAGGTGTCATTACTTCTGGTCACTTATTCTTGACTGAGTTTTTTCGTTGCATTAAGCTTATCGAAACCTCTTTTCCAATATTTACTTTTTAAATTTACACAATTTATGTTAGAGAACTCTTTTTTCCAAAATATCCTGCAAACACAGTCATCACCAACTTATTGATGGATTGAAAATATTGAACAAAGAGATGAAGAGCTTTCAACACAATGCAAACAATGGAAACAAATTTGTTTCAAGTTTTTAAACCTATATTAACGTGTCTGGATTTAAGCTTCCCACAAGATTTATAGTAATAATTTGTTCATATATTTAGGCTTTTTGTGAATGAACAAATAACCAACACACTATATTGCACAGTTCTTGTGGTGGCTTCGGCTAATGCAATAGAGGCTAAGTAATTGTTTAGTTATTTTGCTATGTTAGTTTTCTTGTTCTATTCAGTTTAGCTAGTTATTTGTCATTATTGTAGCATGGATCATGAGAGCTACACTTAAGTTTGCAAAAAAAAAAATTGCGACTTTCAATCAATGGTTTTTCTGTGCTGGCGTACTCAGTTTACATGTACATAAAACTTCACGATTTTTGGCCATTTCATGAACAGTCACTATCATCAACGTTTTTCTGTCTTTAACTAACTCGAAGTCAACAAAAAGTATCTAGCTAAGCACTCTCGTATCGATTGTGAGTAAACATTTGGTGAAAAGAATTACTTCAGATGCTTCTTGCAAACATTTTTGGAGTTATAAAGTATTTTGACCTACTGACCTACACAATCATTCCCTCACCAAACCCAACATTTGGGCCAAGTTTGAGCGAAATCAGCGATATAGATTGGAGCTGTATCACCTCCTGCCTGGTTTTCTAATGGACACAATCTTAAATAAGCGCCCCCCTCGAAAATGCCCACCCCCCCCCCCCCACCATCTTCTACTTAATTAAAATAAGAGCCGCAGCCGAAGTTTCCTCTTAAAATTTTTTGTCCTTCAATTTTGGCTTTGACCAATGTCAAACTCCAGGAAACATGGACAGTGAAAACACTCTTATTCAAGAGAAATGAGAACTTTGATTAACTTTTAATCCTGAATTAGCGTTAATCGGCTTTCGAACAGCTGGGCCCCGGTTGTTAATTTTAGGATTTACGGTATTTGTGCTTTAAAACTCTCAACATCCCTAGGGTAAAATGTACCTTAGGGGCTACTCTTAAGGACATTTGAAGCCCATGTAGGTACTTATAGTGTATGTTTTATAAGAAAGACTCCAAGTTTATAATAATACTACCACTTCAGAGTAATCTGATTGAGTGTGAACACACTAAAATGTGTTAATATTTTGAATCTTCAGCATCTCTAGCGAGTGAAACTGCATTCACTGATTTCGGAAGACTTTCAAGTTTCTAATATACTTCAGGTAAGTTTTAAAAAGACTTTCTAGCTAGAAGTGTTTAAATTAGGAAACAAACTTGTGTTACTTAGCACTATATCGATTTCTCCCTGGGTGTTAATTAGTGGCCTGACACAAGAGCTTGTAAGTATAATCTAAGTGCACTTGGAACCTACCATTGACACTTTAAAAGACCATGTCACAGAATAATAGGTTACTTGCGTTATTTTCTCCCTTTGGGGGCGGCTATTTCATGCATTTCCTTAACAAAGTACCCTAAACGGCATTTACCTGTATGGTGCTATTTTCCATTCATATCACTCAGAGGTCAGTTGAAAGGGGTGGGAATTGAGTGGAACATTAGAAATGATTGATTGATTGATTTATCCATCCATTCATTCATTCATTCATTCATTCATTCATTCATTCATTCATTCATTCATTCATTCAAATTTTATTTTCATAGACAACTTAAACCATCGCTTTTCATGTCATCCAACACCTGATGTTGTGGGTTTAAACCATTTTATTTCTTTGCACTCGAAAACTTTACCAAAAAACTGCATTGCTGCTGAGTACTTGTTAACAAAAAAATACTTATAAATTAGGCAAGTTTCTTGTAAGACTGAAACCCTTTGAGCTAAAAGGAAAGACAAATTAAATAGAAAACTACAAAAAAAAACTCTCTTCTATTGCAAAGTTCTCACTATTTCGCTGCCGAAAAATCGCATTTGTGATATGCATGGCTGATTTACTGCGAAAAAAAATTGACAGCTTGTGCTTCAAGTAATATACTTTGTCATAAGGTGTGAAGCCAAGTTTTCTGAAGTGCAATTACTTGAGGTTTTCAAGTGCACTCGAGTCAAGTGCTTACAGGAGCTACGTGCTTACTTGAAACTAACTTAGCTTCTAGTGTGAAGCCAACAAATACCACTGTAGTAGCTTGGGGCTGGCCATATACATTGGGTGAATTCAATCTGGGGTACAGTAATCGACATACTGATCATTGTATCCACATAATTTTATCAAGGCCTTAAAGTTTATCACACTGAGATGATTTGCAACTTGGGTGGGTCAGAGTCACACACTAAAATGTTTATCTGTTTTACTTTTAGAACCTGACCAACAAGTTCAACTGTCTTTACAGATTTTTGGGATAAAGGTGTCTTATAACTTATAGGTAAGTTTTAACGGTTTTTTTTTTTCACGAGTTTTTCTTCCTCGTAACTGCAGCTGGTAAACGTCACTGAAGGGACCAGAACCATAGTTAGAATTTATAAATTTTAATCAGGGTCAATATTTGGCAGATAGATAGATAGCCTTTATTTTAAAACGACGAGAGTTAAAGCCAAGAAGCTTGTGGGGTCGTTTGTACTAAAAACTGAAATATCCATAAACTACATTTATAACAAGAAATTATAAAAACTACAATGAAAATATATAAAAATCTTAAAATCTAAAATCAAATACATACAAACTCTTCAAATCTAGCTAACACTACAAGTTGACGAACATATCACCTTGAAAATTAAAGTCATTAAAGATGTCTGAAGATTTAAGTTTCCACGTAACGTCGCTGTATCGAGTCCTATTCACAAGGCTGTTATGTTCGTATGTTGCAGTATTCCACATGGCGGAACTCTGTTCGCTACAGAATCTTTCATCAGTGACAACTGAAGCAAAGAACTATCAAGAAGTCGCTTGCCCGACTTAAAAAACTTGAGACCCGTTTCTTAATGATATTATCACCTAAATTGTTAGGTAATCTATCATTTTATGCCTTATGTATACAGATAAATAGCAGATTTGTAATGAAAAAAGAGGGTAGACCATTGCGCTCTATCAGAAATTTCCAGCATATTTTGTGCCAGGTATATCTTTTTTTCGGTATGGCCTTTAGGCTTTAACTTCTAAGTATAATGAATATGTCATCTTTGATTTCAGCAGGTGCGTAGAGGGACACTAAAGTATCCTAAGTTGGCTTTCGTGCAGGAAAATGGTAAGTTGTCTGGAATTATGGAATTGTGTTGTCTCAGGGCAAAAATTAAAAAGCATGAATTAACCAAAAATAGAGTCAAGACTAAATTCCTTGCGCTGTGTAACCTGCTAACAAGCTGTACAGGAGATCGTATTATGTACGTCACACAGTTGACAGACTAGAAAGAGATTCTGAGGGAGAAGATTGAACTATGATATCTTTGAATGAATAGTTAAAATTTAAAATTGTCCAGGTAGCTAAACCTCCCAACCTGACGTGACAGCTTTCAGAGAGCTAAGAAGTGTGCCTGTGATCGATTATTTTATTATGTGAGAATAGTAAACTCCTTAGCTAATAATTATATTGATGTTACTTCTATGAGTTGTGTAAGAAAATAAAATCAATCATAAAACACATTTACTTTTAAAAAATATATAATGAATTGCAATTTCCATTTTTTAATTGATTTGCATATACTAATGAGAGGATCAAGTTAAAACAATATCACGTTGAAACAATATCAACACGAAAATAAAAGGGCTTTCTAACATGTCCTTTACACAGACACAGTGAAGGACCTTAATGTAAGCTTCACTACAGTGTATCTGGATAAACATGGCTGCTGCTGCACCTTCACCCCTGGCCAGCTCCGTAGAGAAGACAAATGGAGCCAAGCTGAGCAGACTTCTTATTGATGGTGGAACAACGGTTCTAAGGAATGTCTTTGATAGATATCATCCTCCTGCAAACCTGGCTGCTGATCTTAATGCAAACTATCACACTCTGAACACTCTTAAAACGAGAAGAGTTTTACACAAACCTCAGTGGGATCTACTGTTCCCACCTGGTGGAGCTACACCAGACTCCAAAACATTTGATATTACTCTTCTGTTCCTTCTTCTGACAAACATTTGTGGACTATCCCCTCCCCTCTCAGGGTGGCACAAACTACCACCTTCAAGTGACACCTCTCGTGAGGCTAATCTTACTCGTATTAAGCTATATCGTAATGAGCTGTATGGTCACGTGACGTCCACGGGCGTTCAAACAGCTGTGTTTAACGTTAAATGGCAGGAAATAAGTACTGTTCTTGTTGCTCTTGGGTTGAATCCGGCTGAGGTGGTCAGATTACAGTCAGCGCCTTGCGGCGAAGATTACATCAGCGCTGTGATCGACTGGGCTAAAAATGACGAGGAGATTAAGTCACAGCTGGGAGAACTACGTAAGAGGCAACATGAAGCATGCCAGATGCAAGAGGAAGACCATGAAACTCTTCAACATACACATGAGGTTGTAAAGGAAGTTTTGAAAACCCAGCAAGAAACTTATCAAATAGAACGCAAACGTCACAAAACTATTCAGGACACACAGCAGGCAGTTGAAGATTTACGGCAGATCGACCGAGACACACAGAAAGTGGTTACAGAAGTTTTCAAAAGCCAACAAGAGGTACGTCAGAAGCAACAAGAAACTGCTGAGCAAGTACGCTGGACCCAACTAGAAGATCATGAGACTCTTCAGAATAACAAGTTAAAACTAGATGAAGTACATCAGACCCAAACCAAGACACAAGAAACTGTTGAGAGAGTTTGCCAGACCCAAGAAAAGCTTATCAAATCTGTTGAAGAGGCATTTGCTTCCTTAAAAGATGGAAGAGACGATGATATTTCAGAAGAAGTCCTTAGGAATCTCGCTAAGTCAGAGTTCAAAGGCGACATTGAGTATCATGTAGGACGATATCAAGAAGGCACTCGTGAGTGGGTGTTTAACAAAGTTGAAAACTGGTTAGACGACAGGAATTCTGAAAACCGTGTGATGGTGATCAGTTCAAATGCAGGTATGGGGAAGTCGGTCATCTCTGCTGTTTTCTGCAAAAGAATGCAAGAAGCTGGCAGACTGGCAGGAAGCCACTTTTGTCAGCATAACAATGCTCGTTACCGAAATCCTCAGTTGATGCTTCAGTCCTTGGCCTGTCACTTGTGCTATGCCTTGCCAGACTACAAAGAAGCTCTTGTAAAACAGCTGTCAAGAAATTTGGGTAAAGATCTCAACAACATGAGTGTGGAAGAACTGTTTGCGCTGCTTTTTAAAGAGCCTCTAAACAATGTAGCTGACCCTGGAAGAAACATGCTGATAGTGATAGATGCTTTAGACGAAAGTGATTACCAAGAATGCAATGAGCTACTTGATGTCCTTGCAAACCACCTTTCCAAGCTTCCACGTTGGATCCGATTCCTTTGTACGACTCGACCAGAGAGGAACATTTCAGACGCATTGAAACATTTGAAGCCATTTCAACTGGAATCAAATGATGATAAGAATATGGAAGACATCAAGTGTTTCAATTCATTGAAAACAGGACACAAAATCTAATCAAACCAGAAAAGAAAAGCGCCATAGTGGAAAAGCTGGTCGAAAAATCTGAAGGGCTCATGCTGTACGCCTATTTTCTTGTTTTATTTATTGAAGAGAATAAATCAGTTCTGAACCAGGAAGATCTTGATGATAGCTTGCCATTAGCAATTTCTTCAGCCTACCATTCTTATTTCAAACGACTAGAGAACGAACTTAAGAAGGAACTAGCCGTCAACGAAGAGAATTTTCTGAACCTTCTTTGTGCTGTTATCGCCTCCAGGGAGCCCATACCAATTGACTTTGTTTCTAAGCTATTGGAACCCAGTGCCAGCTCAACACTTGCAAGGCGCAAAGTACTTAACGCTATTAGCAGTGTGTCGTCACTTCTTCCTATTCGTGATGGCTGTCTCCATGTTATTCACAAGTCTGTTAAAGACTGGTTGACAGACACATCTTGTTATGGAGAGCATGACTTCACCATGAACGAGAAGGATGGCCACCGTATACTTGCAAGCCTCTGTGCCGATGAACTTGATCATCTGAAGCAGAAAGGTGTAAGTGACTTACAGTTTAGCTCCACAGAGAAGTATGCGCTAAATCATGGTGTACGACACATGTTACAATTAGACGAGAATGTGAGATCACGGAGACTGGAGGAATGTGTACAAACATACGTGACGGACTTGGAGCTTTTCTATGCAAAGCTGTGTCTAGACTGTTCAACAGCAGCGAAAGAAATGTTGTGGCTTCAAAGTCAGGAACTTTCTCGAACTCTGTCGGCAAACAGTAAAGATTTACTGAACACCTTGATGCTCCTTTTAAGAAAGCACTTCAGCAGTTTGAGAGATCATCCTCATTTAGTTTTCGAAACCTTACTGAATGAGGGAGGGCCAGTCTTATCTCCTATGGCATCAAACATGTTACAGACGAAATACCCTGAAATGCCTTATATGGAATTTGTGAACAAGCAAATGCGGCAGGGAGCTGTTCTAGCCCGTTTACAATGTTCATCTGAAGTGGCTTGTTTTGATGTTTCACCACAGTTAGACTACGTGGTGTGTGAATGTAGCGACGGAACGATTCAGCTGTGGTCACTCCATACTGGTGAGCTACTATGGAGACGTCCTGTGAAGGTAGAGAAAGGCCACCTTTCCATTTTCAGAGAAATCGAAATATCACCACGTGCATTATTCTCATCAGATGTCTTGTCATGTTACCGCTCAGTAGTTTTTCATCCCACTGATCAAGTGGTCTTACCTGGAGTCCTTAGGCATGCCTATGATTTCAACGGAGATCTGAAACCCCTTTTTCCAAAAAGCAGCTGCCGTTTCACTGTTTGTTCGATATCAGGAGACAAGACCAGGATGTTAACTGATTGCCCACGCAATGCTAAATGCATTGTTATGTGGAGTCTGAAGAATGGTTCAGAGATTATTCGTATCACCAGAGATGAAGATGTTTTGACTTTCGCATGGTCGCGAGAAGGAGTGCTGCTGGCAATTTCTCATTCCTCGGGTCGTATTGTTATCGCTGATGTGGTGGATGGTTTTAGAACACTAGGACAAACCCATCTCCGAAACGTTTGCGGCATGATTAAGTTGTCGCCTGATAGTCGATCTCTTTTATGTTATCATTTATCATCGCTTGGCGTTCACTGTGGCTTCCGTTTGAATATCAATATCGCCGAAGAACTCAACTGTCGGGTGGATGTCCTTAAAGAGCCCTATGTAGCCTGGAAATTTGAATCACGTAGCGAGGGTGGATTTTTGTTAGGAGATCCTTTATCGTGTGTATTTGGAAAAGGGCGTGTCCTACTCGTCTCAAGTCTGAAGTTTTATTTTGTGCTTGATAAGCTTACTGTATTGAGGAGTGATGGTGATCGCGTAGAAATGTTGAATATTAATGAACGACACGAAAACGAGGAAGAAGCTGCACATGCCAACATGGAGCAAATTGTTTTTTCCTTGAGTGGTGAGACCATTTACGTTGTCAGTAGTCATGATGTGATGGCTTGGAATGTTTCAAGTAGTGAGCTGATTGTAGAGAAGGAATTTGACAGTCTTCATGCAATTTTATGGTCATCATGTAATTGTTTTTTAGCTGTGGAAGGTGGTGTTTTAGTACATCTAATCGGAGGAATGGATACTCTGCAAATGTGGAATTTTGAATTGTCCAAGTGCATCCGACGTTGGACCAACATAGGCAGTGTAACAGACGTGATTCCTGTGTCTGAAGAAAGAGTGGCGTGTGCCACGAAAGAGACTGTGATCATCCTTGATACTACCAGCGGAGAGATCTTGTTGACTATGCAGATTGATCGCACCACAGATTTGCTTGCATGCAACAGCAAGTTTCAAATTTTAACCAAGAATGAGGATGGTTTGGTTCGTTTGTCGGATCGCGAAGCCACGCTCTGGGGAAAGCAATTGCAATTTACCAAATTTGGAAGGTTTTCTCCCGCGGAAACGTTTGTCATTATTTGCCCTTATGTGCTTCTTAAAGCTGCAGTATACGTCCTTGATGCAGTTTCAGGAAAAACACTTCACGTTTTAAGTAGTGGAAGTGGTCTGCGGTCATTCTTTGCTTGTGAATTTGTCAGTGACGAGGAGTGTGTTGTTATCTCTGAGGCTCCCTCAGAACAGTGTCTTGTTCAGCTGTTTAACGTCAAGTCAGGTGACCTACTGAGTAACCTCCCGTTGGGTAATCTGCGGCTGAGTAACCAGCTGGAACCAACGAATTGCTTAGCAGCCTCGCCATGTAAGCGTCTCATCGCCATTTATCCAAGTGGCTCTAAACACAGATACGAACTTATCCAGGTTCGATTGCCTGGAGATGAAGACAGCAAGAAGAGCAAAAGGTAAGCTATTAACGATATAAATGGGAATATCACGAGATAAGTGTTAGTCATAGTAGCGCTTTATAAAAAAAAAATGGAAAAATGAGAAAGCACACAAGAACGGTTTAAAACAGTGAAATACTTTATTTTGATTGTCACCCATTACATTAACCAGAATGATACGATAGTGGTTTACGTCAAGCTCTCCAGCTGATATCAAGGTAGAATGTTGAGAGTAAGTTTGGGATCGCTCGGTGTAAAGGAAACCATTGTTGATTATCTGTTGTGTTTGAGTATTGCTTACTGTCTTTTGAATCTTTTTTTTCTTTGCTTCGTTTCCTGTAAGCCATCCCCCTCGCGTAGAAAAACGAACCTAAATAAATATGTATGAAAGTTTGAAGAGCGGAAGTGTTTAAAAATTCACGACAATGCAACCGAGTGTATTTCCTTGTTACTGTTTTTCTTTCCGCGTAGTTCAGCCCTATTTAATTGCCAACTACAATTCTAATTGTTATTTATCACTGATTCTTGAGAAGGTTTATTCTATCGTATTACCAAATCTGTCCACGTTTTTTGATAACTAATATCCTATAGAAAAGGTAATGGGATATCGGATCTTAATTAGCATAGAATTTTACCATTTCGTTTTTCAGTTTTCTCTTTGTTAGCCTATATCAGAAGTGTGAGAATCGAATAGACAGCTGAAATTCAATAATTTTATGAGCCTCGTTTTTTTTTTTTTATAAACTTTCTTCTGGTATTTGGGAATGTCATGGAACACTGTGTTTCGTTTTTAATATATTACACAATAATGCTCAAGACCTTTTGTCATCTTTTTGCAGGACTCTTAACCCTGGAAAACACGTAAAAGTACAAGTAGGAAAACAAGAGGTTAGCCATTGTCAAACGAACTTTAACTTTCCGGTAACCAACCTGAAGTTGAAGAGCCAGTCGTCTCTATTGTTCGCGTTCTTTTTGTGGATTTGCTGTGAAAAACTAAACTAGCCTAATGACAAGAAAAACATCGAACATGCTTTCGTTCTGATCAAACAAATGTTAATTTTATAGTGTGCAACCTGTCGAGGGATATACTCGCGAAACTTGTTGTTTTTACGAAGCCAAGGAGCAAACGCGTTTCAGCTATGTCACATCGTTACAACCTACTATATTCAGCGTAAACGTACAATATTCAGTTAAAAAAATGTTCCGTCTCTCTCTCTCAAATGGAAGAATGAAGATGCAACATTAAAAACACCTTTTACGCTTTGCATAGCGATAAAGACTGTTGAGCACAACAGCTCTTTCATCACTATGCGCCCAGAATTAATAATGGTAATTGAACTGAGTGAAGTGCAATTTGGTCTGAAATCATAAGCGTGATTTCAAAATCCAACGAGCGCGTATTTAAAAAAATTGCACTATTTTATCGCCCTAAATTTTAGATTTTGGTGTATTGTTCCGGTAGCCGATTTGTTAAACATAGCGGAACTGGAAACGCCCTTACATCTCATTTAGCATGCAAAACGATGTCACGTGGCGAAAACTCATTCAAGCATAACAAAGGAACAAGCAGATCTGAAGTCGGAACGAAAACAGTCTACTTCATGCATAAAAGTTCAATTCTCGTCGCCTGATTGAATGATGGAAGGCCTTCCTATCTTCTGTGGTTGAGACTGAGATTTCTCGTTGTCTTTGGAGAGGGAATTTGAAGGTGCAGCTAGCGTAATTCTGCGATTGATTTCTTTTGGGTTGTGAAACTCCATCTTGTGCACGATGCCCAGTGGATATAGGTTTTCTCTTTCAAATACCGCTCAATGGCACTCTCCATGATTTTAAGGGATTCCAACTCCTTATCATCTCCGTTTCTTTTTGTGACCTCGGCGTAGAAATTTATACTCAGGACCTTGCCAAGTTCTTGCGGCGCCATTTGTTTTAAGTATTTTCAAGATGGCGAGACAAGCGCTAGCTTCAGAAGACGTTTGTTCATTCACTGTTTTGTGGGGCAGGGCGTATTTTGACTATGTTTATTCATAGCGACAGAGCTCTTTTATTGCTTCGTTTTAATCTACCGGAAACCTGGAGACATCTCCCTTCCTGAGATTGCTCTGAATTTGTTGTTGTTTGGTTTTCCTTTGTCCATGTTTTACTGGACTCAGTATCCAACGGATCTTGAGTAGATGTTAAAGAAAAATCGCCAAAATATTCGTCAGAATGGACATTGAAAGTTGGAAACTTCCCTTAAAGTAGGTCTAACCCGAAGAAGCGCATGGTCGTCTTTTAGAAACTGTCATTAATTGACTTTGTCAATTGTTTTGAAAAAAAAGAAAAAACCAACAACAAAGTTTTGTCAATAATAGTTGTAAAATTCGCCACACAATGACTTTTTGTCTTTGATTTTCCTGAAATTTTATTGGTTACTTTAAACTAATCTTGAAATCTGATCAGCTGTTTTGTTTTACTGTCCCATTTTCATTGGCTGAGAAAAAAGATGCGATTTAGAGCAGACAATAGTGCGATTCGAGAATAAATCGAACCGCTGAGAGCCAATCAGATTGTAAGAATAGCCAGTGATTTTAAAATGGATTTAATAAAAGAGACGATGGCCTGCAGAACGGTTGGATTAGCTGTAAACAAGTCATGCGCGTAACGCGAGAACAGCCTCTAAGCACAAGGCGAAATAAGTCAACTGTTGTTTTTTCGTCTCGCGCTTCGTGCGTGCCGTTATATATCGCGCTTCGGCTCCGCTAATTCGAGCTTCTGAAGGCTATCGTGTTGTATGTTTTTGGGTAAAACCCTTGACTCTTACAGTTCCTCTCTCTACGCAGATGTATATAAAGAAAATGGGTACCGGTAAATTGAACGTTGAGAATATCCCTCCGATGGACTTCATTTCGTTCAGGGTACAGTAGAAATACTCTTAGTCGCTTCATGCACGGAAAACGGAGATTAGCGCCAGCGTGATTTGCCACTAAGCTCGAACGCGGACTTTTGCTCGAAATTTAATACGAGTGGATATTGCTGAGAAAGTGGTGACCGGCTAGGCAATTATATTTGCTTTTCGTGCCTTCCAAATTTCCGGACCCATATTAGTTGACCCTTTTCGAACGACGATGACTTTCCTTTAAGAATGAAAACCTAACGAGATATGCATGTTTTCAAAATTCAGCTAAAAAGCCACCTTGGGCATGTGTAAGTGCTGCATACGCTGGCTGTGACTGTTGTCCAAGTAACTTGTGAGATCGCGGTTAGGATCTCATTTACGAGAATTTGTATGAAGTAGATTTCTTTCTGTTTCTAGTCGCTTACATTCAATGTATGCGGAGTATTGTAATTTAATTTTAGAATTTTACTCTTGTGTTGATAAAGTTCATCTGCAACTCGGCACTATATTGGGTTGACTTCTTGATCTCGGTCAATATTCCTCTGTTGTCAGTTACTCACGTGACGGGTATCCTAAAAGCTTTTTTAAAGGAGCACAGTCACGGTATTTTGAGTTATTTTGGCCTCGTCAACAAAATTACCTTTAAATTGAAGGAAACCTGAAAATAATAATTTACTAAGATAGAAAAACACTAAAGAGATAATAATAAACCATAAAGGAACAAGGATGGTCAGTGATGGAAAAGATTAACACGGATTGTAAACGATGATCTTGAAAAATTTAGCCTAAACTTTTCAAGATGCGCAAACCGTGACGTAGCTCTTTTAAATGGTTATTAGATCCTCTTGCCCGTGTGGTTTGACTAGTGTTTAATAATATATGTTGTTTGATCGGTCTTTTCCGCCTCATTTGTTAGTTTTACACAATTTACATGGTCATTTCATTGATGTGCGTATCCTTTGCAGGTGTGTTCTTGTCTGTTGGAATACGATTTTCTTAATCAGGTATATTTTGTGATCGGTCTTTTCTCTCTCATTTGTTAGTTTTATGCAATTTTTATGGTCACCTCGTGTAATGTATTGACGCATCTTTTGCAGCTGCGCCTTTTGCTTAGGGAACGTGTTGAGGACAATGATGATGATGATGATGATGATGAGGACAATGATGATAATGATGATGATGATGATGATGACGATGAGGATAATGAGGAGGAGGAGGAGGGGGACAATGATAATGAGGACAATGATGATGATGACGATAATAGTGATGATGAGGACAATGATGATGATTACAGCAAGCGATGCTTGTTACCAGGGCATACAACGAGCGAGTAACGCGCACGAATTTCGCGCTTCTCGTTCTACCAAGAAGCACGGCAGGATGGAGTGGATCTTCTTTAGTCCCAGCAAACCGCGCCGTGTCCTGGAGGCTGTCTTGACATTGCTCTTCAAAGAAGAAATTTCTCACGTTCTTTTTTCAATCAACCAAGTTAGTTTCAGTAGTAATATTACAAGATCTAAAGAATGATTGGAAGGTTAGCAAATAGACTTCATTTTGCCGTGCGTCTGTTCAGTTCTAAACGCAGAGATGACGTCGAAACATGGTGAGAACAAAACAGTTGACTGTCAGACAAAGTACTGTAAAGTACATAGATTTAGGAAAGTCAAGGTGGCGTACTAACAGGGGCTGAGTACAGAGTCTACAAGCGTGAAACTTACAAAAACCTGTCGTGATCTCGTTGTGAGGGCATTAGCACGAGCACCGGAAGTTGAAATCAAGTCGTGTCCAGCAGTATTCTGCGCGCGCTCGTATCGTTCGTTTGATCCAAAATCTACCTTGCAACTGAACGGACCAAGGATAAAATGGAATTTATTATATTTTGTCGTACAGTAACAAAATATCTCGGAGAATTTTATTGTCATCAAACAAGAAACGTTGGTTGTTATTAGTTTTTATAGCAGATTTGTAGAGGAATAAAGCGCAACACAATAAACTTCAGAATAAGTGCAATAACTTGAAAACGTTAGGAACACAATTTAATTA
>Ga0126339_10001352_pt1:0-15000 | contig 16475 bp, 17 predicted proteins | sample OrbTmetagenome_2_FD_92532 | JGI IMG/M metagenome (GOLD analysis project Ga0126339, IMG submission 92532) | Coral microbial communities from Petempiche,Puerto Morelos, Mexico - Orbicella T R C metagenome | ecosystem: Host-associated > Invertebrates > Cnidaria > Coral | place... | reverse complement strand
GTCAATTCGAGTGAACCTTAAGTAATACAAATACCAAAAATTGTTACTTCCTCAGGGAAAATGAACTAATCCCCCTCACCACCTTCTCCAAATCCCAAGTGCTTCTTTTAGTAAATGCAGGAGTTAAGTATTTACTTACTGACTGAATGACTGACCGACTAACTGACTGATTGATTGATTCCTGACATAAAAAAGTCATGTACTCTGACTAGAAACAATAATCTCACCTTCTATGGTGTAGATGTCCATTTGTGCCAAATGCTTTGAATATACACCAAAAAAGGCATCAATATCTTCGTGCGTGTGGCCAACAGGAAGAAAGTTCAATCGTATCTGGAAGTAAACAAAATAATGATCTCTGATCACTTGAATGGTCATATATATCATTGAATAAATATTTTTTTTCATGTCCATCTCTCTTTCTCTCTCTCTCTTGGGGAGCTCAAAACTCCCAAAAGCATTTTGGTTCCAAAAAACTACATTTGTATTCTATTTTAAGAGCACAATTAGGCTCCTTTAGCAGAAATGTAATTTTTAACAAATCGAAAAATGTGAAACCTTTACACAAAATCTTGAGAAATTATGAAGGGCTTATTTGTACAAAAAGGCATACTGAACAGTAAAAATATATATTCATGAGAAATGTACTTTATAGCCTGAAACTCTTTGGGAATTTTTGGAAACCCGCCAGCATCAAAAAAAATGAGGCAAAAATATTCATTTATTAAAAGAACAATTTGTGTCACTTCCACTACATCCTTGATTTAATATACACTATAAGATACTGGCATCTTAATGGCTCTATCTACATGTGCATCGAGGATGCATTACTGGTTGACATGTCTGTAGTTTAAAGAAGTTTGACCAAGTTCATTGAATCCAAGTTATAATAGGCGGTAATGCAAGCTATAGGACAAAAACTGCCATTGATACACATATTTTACCTTCTCAAAAATCTTTAATTTCACAAGAAGAGCAAGAAGCCACAAAATATATTGGTTCTTGTTTTCTTTTACACAATTGTCCAATTGAAGGTATAACACAGGTGGAAGTAGATACTTTTCACACCATCGAACTAACATGGCCAGCAGAACAGATGCAGATAAGTTTGGGTCATGTGGCCACTGATAATAATCAAAAGACCCAAGCACATCTTTCCCATTTGGTGATTGACCACTATGGAAAATTGCTCCCACTAAGTGAGTTCCTACTGTTGCCAGGTTACATGTGGCCTTAGTCTTCCTCCGCACACGTGGGATACAAGTTGTTTTCTGGTCCATGGCATCATCTATTATGGTCAAATATTTGGAAGGGTGTTTCCTGGCCTTATACCGATGAAGGTAATAAACCCTCCTCTCTCTCCTGTGAAAATATAATAACATATTAATTTTTATTTTTTTCATGAGAGGTTGGCAAGTTAAAGAAGCTTAGAATTCTGACCACTGCAAGCAGCACAATTTCTAAAGACAAGTCAGTCCACTCACACTGAATTCATTCATACTAAATGGACTTACAACACACTGGACCAAAAAATAGAATTTTAATGAATTCCTATGTCATATTTTCATAAAAAAAAACTGCAACCAAAGATCTTAATTTTTGAACCCTTGAAGGTACATGAAGCGAGCCCCAACATTAATAAGCACAAAATGCAGCTAACTTCAGAGTAACAGTTAGGGTCATTACTTTTGCAATTTTATGGTATGCTGAGATCACTAGTGAACAAAAGGCAGTTGGCGGATTATTGTACTAAATGTCAACTTTGGGTAGATTTACATGTACAGTAGCTTCATGTGTTTAATTCCAGTGCTCAACTCAATTACACAGTTACATGTACAGTGTATGAAAAACACAATCATGTCAATCATGTAATAAAGGAATTTGCCACTAACCAGACCAGGTCCATGTGTTCAGTCAGTAGCCTGTCTATTTCTTGTCTGGCCTTCTTGTCCACGGTTTTTTCCTTTGCCTCCTTGTACCTCGTGCAATCAGTGCATTTAGTGAACCGATTTTCCTGTTAAAATATAAACAGTTCAGCCTATCATAATTAAAATGCATTGTGTTGTAGTTTAAAATAATTTCCACTCAAGTAAAATAATTATTCTACATGTAAATCAGGGACAACTGACAGGTCTGCTTAGTTTATAATTATTGTTTATAATAACTGCCATATGTAGATTGCCTTAGTGAAAAAAACACGGGTATAGTGAGCATTTGAAGTGAAGATACCTTGGTCAAGGAACTGAAATCTTCAATTGATACAGGTCATAACACCTGCCAGTAGGCACAATAATCAAACTTGTACAATTAATTTGCAATCTGGAATTTGATGTGTTTATAGATCCTTGGGAATGGACCTTTTGTCCCCTTATTGGTGCCTGTCTTTAGTTTTCTCTCATCCTCAAGTCAATGTTAAAACAGTTCAGGTTGCCAATGAATCTTAGTGGGTAAACTGACACTGTCAAACTGAACATTGCATGGAGGAGAGGGGGAAAATGTTCTTGGTGTGTCAACTGTTAGGTGTTAACTTGTGTACACGTATGATCTATATGTACATTATACACCACTCTACCAAACCAACATCCTTACCTTTGGTATGACAACATGTGGAAAGTGGTCATGAAAGATTGAGTAGAACTGTGACAATCCAATAGAGGGAGTATTGAAAGACTTATTCTCTTCACACAACCGTCGATAAATGCTCAATCGCGTGAAACACGAAGGCAAATGAATAGTCTTATTGTCTGGCTGGTACTGTCCAACACAGGAGATGAAGAACTGTAACCATGCAATGCAATCTGTGGTTCTCTGTGATGGTTTCTTGTTACCTTTGTTTCCATGCTCCACTTCAACTGCACCCTCCTTGAATTTGTTAAATAGCCTCCTAAACCATTCCTTATTGATACTATGAATCAACAGCCACACTTCTCTACACACCGATTTTCCTTTCACCATAAATTCTGTCACGTAATCTCCTGAATAATCAGCCTGACTGTGGTCAGACAGATATGAGAGCACATAGTTGCGTCGCTGTGTCTGATCCATGTTGCGGAAGTGCAATTCAGTAGCATTTACATCTTCTACTGAGAGTTTCCTCATACACTTTTTTTCACAGCAAGGCATAGCCAACAACCACAGTATACACTCATCATCCCGCACTACAGTGTACAGGAAATTGGATTTTGACATTGGGAATAATGGAAAAGAAACAATTATTATGAGTTGCATTTAAACAGGGAAAATGAAACAAATGACCCAATCCATGCACCATCCCCCAGCAAACATTAATTTGTTATAACTATACCTAGAAGCTTATTAAGTACTGTGTGACTTGAAGCACTGCACACAACAGAGATATTCAGTGTATCATCAGGAAAAATCAATTTGATTCCAGTAAAATAAATCACAAGGTGTCATAATCATTGTATTGTGTACTTCACTTTGTGGTGTGATTTCCTTCCAGTGTGATCTCAATTATCAAATATCAAATGAAAGTGTCACCAAAGAATAACTGCAGAAGTACAGGTTTAATGACTCTCACTGTATTCAACATCAAAAAGATGTCAAACAACATACATGTATTTTGCTGAAAAGGTGACAAAATTAAATAAATGTGTTTTACATACTCTACATCTATAGGAGTATTTCAAATCTAAAAACTAAAATTTATGTATATGATGTGGTTAAAATTTTTCTTTGGTTTAAAATTTTTCAAATCAGTATAACTTTTTGTTTCTCTTGATAATGATCTCTTTCTGATTTGAATTAAAAGAAAACAAAATTTTAACTAGTTTAAAAAATTCTATACCAAAGAAGAATTTGCATGAACCACCACATTTACTGGCCTGCTTATATGATGTAATAACAAATATTTGTTTACGATTTGTTTCCCAATAACCAACACTTTCAATCAATTTACAAAAATGCCATTTTATGAATATTGAGAGAACATATTAGCACAGTTGCTTTTCTCTACAGATTTCAGTATCTACTTAAATTTTCGATGTTAAAAACTTGAAATATTACAAAGAATGTATGAGCTCATTCTTGCAACACTTTTGCCATGTAGTAATTTCGCATGTTCTTGATGGCTGAGATATTGTTAAGCATAACAGGTAGAGAGACTAAACACCACACATGGCACTCCCACTCTATACACACCCCAGTCTGAACTACTCATCATCACATGACCTTACTGAATTTTTCTCTTTAACACTTCTTTCAAAATCTTTCAAGCTAACACCTCGCTTAATTAAAGCATCCACACCAGCATAGCGGTCATTATCCATTGCTGCATGTTTGTGTTCAGCAGTATCTAAATGGCTCTGAAGTTCTGCATACTTCTCACCACATAACTCACAAAAATATTGCTTATTTTGTTGATCTCTCTTTATACTAATTAAATCCTTATTAGCTGCTGAGTTCTGTTTGTACCATGTATCAAAAGGAGAACAAGACATTGGAACTGTGATGTCCATAAAAGGAAAACTTTTAAATTCAACAAATTCTGGCCTATATTTTCTACTTTGATCTTCGACTTTAATAAAGGGTGCCTGAAGTTTCTTTACATTATACCTTATACTCTTATCCTGTTGGTGAAAATCTGTCTTACAGTGATAGAGAATCTCTTTGTAATCAATTATTGGAATCGACCATTTTGCAGCAAACGATTCAACTGAAAATGAGCCACTTTTCTTGTTGGCTTTATCCACCATTTGCTGGGATCTTGTGAACTTGGGTTTGGGTAATTTTAAGTCTGTAGTCTTTCTTAATAATGTCTTATCAATAATGATAGCATCCACCTTTTTATCAAGGAAGTTAAAGATATGGCCTCCGTGAAATTTGATAAATCCCCTTATCTGACGAGTACTTTGTGTAGAACTGTTTAAAAACAGGAAAACTCCTTTTCCTAACAATTCAAAAGGCAGACAGATTTCCAAATCTGTAGATTAAAATATTTTATTATGATTAGTTCTTAGCTAGTACATGCTGCTTCTTGTTTCCAGACAGAATATAAGTACATGTACAGTCTCATGCCAAAAGCACTTTGATTTTTGTGGCCAGTTCATCACAGTGACAGTAATGTTTCTTTTCCAAGTCGTCAAGATTTCCTATATAATTGTGCTACTTTAATAACATCATGATGATCAATGGCAAATACCGGACAAGATTCTCAAAAAAAAAAATTGGTGTTAAAGATGATTCTAATTTAGTGCTATCCTCAGGAATGCATAAGAGCTATATGTTTTTAGAACTCATCTTCATAAACTACTAGACACTTCTTTATTATTCTGTAGACAACTTACCATTTTTACAGCTTGATTTCTGAGATGTTTCGGGTTTTTGCTCTCTTCCCACATTCTCTGTAACTTATAAAGAAAACATGTCATTAACTAATTCATCAAATAAACTCCGTAACAATGACCGTAAAAATTTAATTATCACCGCAGTGTTAAATGAAATAAAACACTAAAACAGCTACGATACTGTTTAAATTGCAGTTATTCAGCTATTGGCAAGAATTATTTTCCGATTACCCTTTGCTTTCCAAAAGGTTGACAATGCACAACAGTCCTTAATTATTCTTCTTTTTTCTTCTCTCTTTGTTCAATACTCAGTATCATGCTTAAATGAAAACGCGTATAGTCAGTTTATTACACACTGTCGCATACACTATACAGTGTACTTTTAGATAGGCTACATCGTCTATATATTTCTTTCTGCGATTACTTACTGATAGTATTCAAGCTGATTGATTCCAGAGATGAGTCAGGTTCAAGCTCTGATACCAGATTGCCTGCAAGTAAATCAAACAAATAATTCTATCAAGACTTTATCAAGACTCAATCTCGATCTCTCGATAAACAGAACGCAACCTGGTCAGCGGTTTGTTGCCCCGGCTTCTCGTCCGTAGAGCCCGCGATCCTTCTGGTCTTCGCCAGGGATGAACGAGCATTGAATCGAAGTAGTGAGATAAGCAGTGAAAGAAACGATATCCAGCCTGCGTAGCAAGCGTTTCTGTGGGGTTCGGGAGCAAAGAATTACAGCGCGAAAAATGGAACGAGTAAAAGAGGGGGGAGGGGGAGGGGAAGGAAGGAAGGAAACGTTTCCTTCCTTCCCCTCTCCCACCCTCCTCTTTCTTTTTTTTTGGTTCACGCCCCATTTTCCGCGCAGACAAAACACCGAGAATCCCGTTCCTCGGTCTTTCTTTGCTTCCAAACTCCCCGGAAACGCTTGCTACGCAGGCTAAACGATATCCTGCGTAGTCTAACGAAACAACTGAAACATTCACAATGATTTAGGAGGGTTTTTTTTTCTGAGGATCAATGAGTATTAGACCCCAATACTCTAGCCTTTACCAAACTCCCCTTACTAGTAGTCTTTAATTATGCAAATATTGAGGGCTATTACTAAGAAAACATCGCGAATAAGGCCCTGTTCAAGTGCAGAACCTAATACCAATTTGGGTCGACCAAATAATGAAGTTCGGCAGTTGATTCAATCGTCGAACCTAATTTAGTCGAACTTAATTGCAAAAGTATAAAAAGAGACAATATTGCAAATGGCGATAATTGCTGAGCAAAATGGCGGAAAAAAATGTGGGAAAGACACATTTTGGAAAAAAAGAGATTGCTTTTCTTGCAAGTGCGATCAAGGAGGGTAGAACAAGTCCAAGAAAGCGGAGAAAAAGGCGACACCAGACGCAGTTGGCATTTAAAACAAGCGAAGAAGGTTTTTGAATTTGGTTTGCCTTCTATTATTGGTCATTCCCAAAGGAACATCACAGTTCAGTCCTCGTCCAGTTCGTTCCTGTCGTCGGTTTCTGAAGATTTATTTAAGCTTATTTTGTCATTTTCTCTCAAAAGTACGCCACCGAACTGCCTACTCTCCAATCCGTTACACTCTCGTCGTTTTCAAATACGGAACACCGTACAAAAGTGGTTTATCCACATAAAGCGCAAGTGTATTTCGTGCTCTCGAAGCAAGAGGTACACATATCTTCCTGATTTTCCCGCCCTTTTGTTCCAAAAGATCAAAACAAGCTGTGTATGTAATTTATGTAATGTATTTGTAATATATGCCTTAGGTTCGGTACATGAAAAGTTTACGTTTGAATCGGAGCCGCTCCGTAGTCGAATTGACCGACTGGCCATGGCGAACTTAATTCTCGGGTCTATCTAAATAACATTCGTCGAAGTTAATGATCAGTCAAACGGCGATCTCGTCAAATACTTAATTGGGGCTATTAGGTTCGGCTCATGAAAAGTTCGACGTTTGAATCGGGTCTAAGTTGTGCTGTGAAAACGATTTAAACAGCGGTTACTCCCTTAAACCACCTCTCCTGAGACACCGACTGAATATAAAGAAAAGTTTTTATGGCTATGGAAGAGACGTGACTTGGCCAAGAAGCGCTCCTGGCGTAATGACGCCTGACGGGGATTTTCCGAGTGACAGCGTGTCAGTTTGGCAACCGGCGGAGAGTAAAGAAACCGCCAAAGAGTAAAGAAACCGCCAAAGACTACCCGCCTGGCTTTCTACTATCCGCCTTGCTTTTTACGGAGCCACCATCGTGACGGAAACAGACCGAAACGTGTTTTTGTCTAACCGTTCGTACATCGTATGAACCTGTATAGTCTCTCAACTTCGATTGTAAGATGATTGTGACTCGAGTGAAAAAAAAAAACCCTCCATCAGGAAATCACTGAAGGGTGCTTTTTCAGTTGGGTCAAACTACAGAATACAGGTCTACTTATTTCCATTTCATCAACTAACAAAATCCTCTCTTGTGATATCACTCTTTCTTCAAAGCCTTCCGACAAAATGAACCCCTAATACATCTTTTATAAAATTTTTCCAGCTTCAAAAAATGCAACTGGTATTTCTGTCAGCTTGAGGATATGATAATGATCTATCGATCGTTCAGAAAAGATGGATCAAAGCTTACCTTGATTTTCAGAACTTTGATCAAAAACTTCAAACATGGACGTATGACTGTTACTGGCCTCTTTTACTGAAAAAAAAAAAAACAAAACATTATTTCTTTTACAGACTGTGGTAGCTATAAAAGACGAGTTAAAGCCAAGAAGCTAATCATATAGAACAAAACTCACCAGAACTCGTATCCATGTCAAATACTTCAATTTCGTCCTCCGGATCTAAAGAGATCTCGGGTTCGAATAGAATACTGGGTCGAGAATTCTTGATGGGAGTGCTATGAAGCAAATAATCGCCCAAGCTTGAGCACGGAGTATCGGAACTATCGTCAAATACTTCAACAGAGAGATCGTGACTGCTTGGGTCAGTGTCCATCTTTGACAAGAACCTGATTGCTGTGATTGGAATCAGGGGCTCTCAGTATCTGTTAAAACATGTGAAACGCATTGTGTTCCTGTTCAATTATTCCCAAGAGAGCAATGGTGCGAAATTTGAAAACCGGCCTCTCACGTGTGCATACTGAATCAGCGTAATCTAAAAACAGATTAGTTAAACAGACTAAAAATGATACACTTTCTACAGCAAGACAAATTCAGTGGAAATAGAGATTGTGGAAGAATAGTTCAGGATCACGCAGTGTGTATCATCAAAACATCAAATCGAACAACAATGAAGTCTTTGTTAGTATGGTGTTTCCGGGGTGTGACTGGTACCGTGTGACTATCACACCACCTGGGGAAGCGATAGATTCCACGTTCTACCAACGCCTTGCACCAACGATAGCTGTTAGTCGCGAACAGATCATCTGCCTCTAAACAAAGTACTTTCACAATGAAGACATCCGAGAAAGAGAAACTTTGGAGTGTTTCGGTTCAGGACGGCCGAGCAAAAGTTTTCAGGAACAACATTCCTCTGAAGAGTAATCACAATGGCCAGGAATACGGTTTCTTGTTAGGAGTGACAGTCAAAGTACAGTCCGCGGGCAATAAGTTGATCCAGGTCAGAAACAACCTTAGATGTATTATTTTTAAATCTTATTTTGAAGTAATGAGCTTACATGATTTAGAACGTCTGTTTAGCTCTTTACTGTGCCTTATATGTAAGTTTACGTCTTAATCTTTAGCGTGAACGCGGCGCCTCTTCGGCTGAAACGCAGAGCTATTTTATAATAACTGACCAAAAAAAGCTATAGGCTCGATTACAGACCCACCCTGGTCCCAGAGGTTTTTCTTGATATTTCTCTTTTCTTGATTTTTCTCCGCACGAGAGAGCTGTGACAGAGCCGCGAAGCGCGAAACCTCTGGGACCAGGGTATTACAACCCGGACAGGAGAGAGCGGCGTAAATCGAGCCTAGTGAAGCTATGTGTTACTATTTGGAATAGACCCTTCATCTCCGTGTTTCTTGCAGCAAATTAGCTGGAAGTCAAACGCGGAAAAAATAAGGTAAATGAGTAGGTTAATTGTGTTCATTCCGTTTTTTTTTCTTTTTTAGGATGTCACGCAACGCTGGGGGAGCGTTGCGCGACATCCCAAAAAACGGCTGCGGAGGAGACTAGATCAAAAACCGAGATAACCATCACCAACCTCGTTCCCAGTGTCTCCTGTGGGAGAGAAACATGAGAGACCCTGGGAATGAGGTGATACTGCAGACTAATAGTCCCTCTTTCGTTAAGTCGTGCGTGACGCGAAAGAAAACTGCGACAACAAAAAAAATTGTCGCGCGAACCGTGCGTCTCACCCCAGGATAAAGATATTTGTGTTGTTGTATAAATAGCGATTGTAGTGGTTTGTCATTCATTTATCCTTTGAATTTAATAGTTGGAGTTCGAAAGTCAAAAGGAATCAGGAACCAGTAGCCTAAAAATTGCATTGTTCAAGGCGAAATACTTCAATAAGTTCACGTCAAGTCCCCCGTTCGACAAGTGCTCCTCCAAAGACGTCAACAAATTGGCCGAACAGCTAGCGCATGCCCTTGACTCGCTGGACTCCAGCCCTCGATCGGTAGGTGTTGCAGGGGCGCCCACAAGTGCACGAACGAAACGGAACACTGACGCTCCACTTGCTCCACTAAGAAGTGATACTCCACAAGATGTCGATGACGCTATTACATGCACACGTTCACCCACAGAACGAATTACTGACTCCCCAAAAGATGTTGATGCTGTGAGCACGCTAAGGGAACGAAGCACTCCACGACATGTTGATGATACAATTGCTGGTGGTGAAATCTCCGAAAGCACAGCAGGACCAAGTCAAGCTAATGAAACCCCTGTTTCCACTAAACAACCGCTTAAGCGAAAAACGCGGCTTGTATTTTCACTCGAGGACCAAAATCAGGCGAAGAAACCCAAGAAAGAGGACGAGTTGCAGCGAGCATGTAATGAGTGTCTTGTTAGTGGTAAGTGAATCGAAAACTTTGATGACATTCATACAAATTTTCTTTGACGGCTGTATTTCAGACTTTGTGACGAACTTGGTGATTTTTCACCTAAGTTAAGCTTACTTTTTTTTCTGGAATTCAAAATATAAGCTTATCTACGCTTGAATAAAGTCGACTTACTTACTAAAGTTTATACGTCGAATTTAATTCAGACGCATTTAAATCCTTCGTCTGTGAGACGTCGACATTAGAGCTCCGATTTAGGGTAACCCGAAAACACTGATCCACGGTCCGCGGACTACCTATGGAGCGGTCCACGGAGGTAGAGGTGGTCCGTAGAGGGGGTCCGTAGGGGTAGTCCATGGACCGGTCCATAGGGTATTCCATAGACCGGGGCTCAGTGTTTTGGAGTTACCCTCAGATTTAGATGACAAATTAAATTCAGACGACTTCAACTCAGCATTCACACGAATTGAAAATTTTAAAACAGAGAGCCAGTGTGCTGACACAGCCATTGAACAGCGCAAAAGAAACATGGTGCGCTTCAGGAATGGGATTTTTTTAAACGATTAATATGGAATTCGAAAGATTAAAGAGGCAACAACTTCTTCATCAAATGATATTGCTAGCTGTGATCATGAATCAATTATTGTTGTGAGTCTTGATTATTCTCTGTTTCTTGCTACAATCTTGTAAAGCCATCACTATCTTTGAATGTCACTATACTTTGAACGGATATGTCGTTAATCTTAAGTTTGTTTTGCCTTTCATGAAGCCACGGCCCACTTCATTCCAATTGGCAATATAGAATTACCAACAAAAGCAAGGCAGTTCAGAAGGGTTAATGAAGAGTTTGTCAGCAGCCTGGAAGCTGAAATGGGACGAAATCCTGCTGGAAGCTATGGGGCCCTTTTTGTGGTGGCCAAGGAAATAACGAATAAAGACGAGTGGAAATTAAAGGACAAGGACTCCTACACTTACGAGGTCCTTGGAGGAACACATCTTTCTTTGGCCACAAAACGCATGCATGAAAAGCAGCCCAACAACCCACACTTCGCTGGGAGAATGTGCAGAATTTATGTTGGCCTGAGTGCTGAACAAGCTGTATACCTTGGAGGTATGCATCAACAGTCCTCAATGTTTCAACATGAAATTACATACAGAGAGGAGGTGAGACCAATTTTGATGTCAAAGCTCTCTTACTCCAACACACTTTTACAGTTGTGAGTGTATGTACATGTACAATCTGACTGGCTGTATATTGTATGGCATCATATAAAATAGTTGTGCAACACTTTCTCTTGATATACCAGGGAATGTCCCACTTGTCGCTTGTATTTTCTTAGTATACAGGCTTGCCTTGAGGCTCATGTGTGTACCCAAAAAAATACAAGTGGCTCATGCAGTATCCCATGATGTACCTCTCAAAAACGTTGCATAACTAGCATGTGTCCGTTAAGGCTGTAATTCAATTTTCAAGATGCTGATGACACAAGGAAAGTACATGTAACCAACTGCTTTTTATTATCACCTCCCCTGGTTATTGTCTTTAGGCTATCGTCAAACTGGTGAGTTGGAAAATATTCTCACTGCAGCAGCTGCTGATGATAGGCATTTAGGGCAATTGACTATGGCAACAACAAAAAAAAATATCATTTACAGTTTCAGTTTAATTAATATTTATGCATATGCATATTATATATGTATGGGCACGCACACAGAAAGGTTGTTGTAAACTTGAACTTACAGTTGGGTTCACATCAGCTACCTGAAGCAAAAGTAACATGGCATGCAGGTTTGCTGTACATTTTTGCAGCTATACAGATGCAGTGGAAACTTCTACCACATGAGTGGGTAGGTTTTGTGGTAGTTGCTAGTACATTTGGTAAAAGCATCAATTGAGATAATGTTTTTCATTTTATACAGGTTGAACGATGTCGAATGCACTTGTTTGGATGTCCAGATGTTTCTGGTGATCCGCCAGAGCCAACGGCATCATGGAGGGATGACTGTTCTTGTGTATTGCATAAAGAGGTATCTTAAAGTCTAAAAACTTGCAGTGCTCCACTTGTTGTAGAGAAATAACTTGCAAGCAGTTTCAATTTATTATTAGATTCAAACTTAAGGAATTTAGAGGAAGGTACATGTACAATGTCACAGTCCTTTGGAAATTGGCGGTAAGGTGATTACTGCATGATGAAAACTCACTGGACATTATTTTGTCTTTCTCTACATGCAGCACAGACACAGTGAAATACAACACATGCATACACAAGTGCTAAACACAATAATCATGTAGAATTCAAAATTATTGTAATATTTTCATTAATAATTTAGTTATTTTTACCCTTTTTAACACCTTGATTTATTTGCTATTGTTATTGATATTTTCATTACAGAAGAAAGGACTCAGTGACGTGTTTGCAATGGCAAGGGTAGCGAAGGATGTTTGGGAGGAATTTCAGGAAGTTAATTCTTTGTATGAGAAAGGGAGTCTCAAAGATCAAAAAGTCAGTGCAGGAGAAGTCATGCGGGGATTTGTGAGCCTAAAACAATGGCACATGAAGCCGCTCTGTAGCCTAAGTGATGAGCAAAAGCTCTATTTGTTAAGAAAGGTGAAGTAACTAACATTCTTTGAATGCTATAATTGACAATTACAATCAGCAGAAAGGTAACTAAAGTTTAGAGCATAATTATAATATTGTTATGTTGCTGGCATGAGAGTATATAATGCAAGACTTACCTGCCCCCATCTTCTGAAGTTTATGTTCTTAGAATCTGTGACACACAATACAAAGTAAACAAAGTTTTGTCAATACGAAACCTCCACTGTTGCTCATCTCTGCTTTATATGACACTATGGGCTTTAGATCTCTTCAATTAAGTTTCACTGTCTTGTTTTGTTAATCAGACTCATTTTAAACCACAAAATACCCTCTATTGATAGCGGCAGTTTCTGCAAACCAACACTGCAAGCTTTCCTCCCCGTTAACTTGAACCAGGAGTGGCCTTTTTTGTCTGTGGTATATATAATTTAATCACCTGAATACTAGCAGGTAATACATCTTGTGCTGGAGGTAGCAGCATCCCTTGCTCAATGTTAAGGCAAATACCACATTCTGTAGTACATTGATATTGTAAATAAAACATTTTAGTCATTTTAGTCATCTAGAATTGAAAGCTTAAGCAACTGAAGTTTCTGTAACTCGGTGCCTTATCTTTCAGATAAAAGGGAAGGAAATCAGTCTGAAAGAGCTCAAGCAGGAGGCCAACGAAGTCAGAGCACTTTCGCAAGTGCAGGGGGCAATTGTGAATTTTTTTCAATTGAAGAGCTGGGAAGAGGCCAGAACAAAATTTGGTGACAGTGTTTGTTCAGAGAGGCTTCTACGGTTTAAGGTAAAGCTCATGTTGCATCATTTTGAATTTAAAACAAAATAATAGTTTTTGTTTTTCACCTCAGTGTCTCATGAAGTGGAGGATAGTAACCTTGCTGCTTCTCCACTCAGGAAAATATCCTCCACTATCCACCTCCACTTCAGTGAATAATTGTTAATTATTACCCTGAAAAAATTACTCTATTCTGATTAGCTGAGACTGGGCAGATTTATGAAATGTTATTACGCACTCAATTGCAACTTGATGGATGCAGAAGTTCTGAATAAAGCCAGCAAAGTACCCTAAAATATCCTTAGTTTTTTCAGTCTAATACTTGTTTGCAGCATACAATCGAAGACTTGAAAGGCTATTGTTTTTATAGGGTGACTTTGAAAAGTTACATGACTTCAAGATGTTTCTGAAACATCTTCAAAACAAAACAGAACACACTGGAGAAGGGCAAGTCGATGGCACAGTCATCACTGGATCTGATGGTGTTACCAAAGGCCATGTTGTCTTTTCAAGGTATGCAGATATGGAAGCATCATCTTCCTGCCTTGACAATGGAGCATTCTTGTCAATTGGGCATGCTGGATACAATTCAGAGGTCAGTGGATAAAGCATAACTGTTACAATTCAATTACTGTTACAGTATCAATACACATAACTTACCTGTAATAACAGTAATGATAGTGATAATAGTAATCAGCAAGACTTCAGATTTTCTGGCAAGTACATGGCTGTGATGATGATGATGATGATGATGATAATGATAATGATAATGGTCAGTGGGGTAGGACAGGCTGGTGCCTTAGCCTACTTCGGGAAGATGGACGTTCCTGCCCACCATAGTCTGGGGGGACTACTACATTGGCAAGATCCCAGGCAATATTAGAATAACAGAGCTTCAGAAGACCACCTCCTTGGAACTGCTCACATACTTAGGAGGACTCTATCCATCAAGTAATCCAGCAGACTTATGACTGCCCTAGGCTCCCTGATTGAACTCTGCACCTTAAGTTAAAAGCGGCAAGACTTGAAGGACTTATAGTAATAATAACAAAAACAACAACAACAATAATAATAATAATATTAATAATAATAATAATAATAATAATAATAATACAGCACTAACATGTACTATGAATGGTCAGGATGGAAAGGTATGTGATACTGGCTCATGTGATCAAATTGTGTGAGGCAACTTACTGCTGCTAATTTTGTTGTTGTTGTTGTTTTTTCTTTTGTTTGGGGGGGGGGGGGGTTATTTTTTGCTCAACAAAGATAATGGTGTAGGCATTAAGGTATG
>Ga0126339_10001349_pt1 | contig 16489 bp, 15 predicted proteins | sample OrbTmetagenome_2_FD_92532 | JGI IMG/M metagenome (GOLD analysis project Ga0126339, IMG submission 92532) | Coral microbial communities from Petempiche,Puerto Morelos, Mexico - Orbicella T R C metagenome | ecosystem: Host-associated > Invertebrates > Cnidaria > Coral | place: Petempiche,Puerto... | reverse complement strand
GAACTGGCCAAGGACGTCGATGCCGAGACCATCAACGCCGCCATGACCAAGGCGGCCGAGGGTCCGCTGAAGGGAGTCCTGGCGGTCAACACCGCGCCGCTGGTGTCCAGCGACTTCAACCACAGCGCGTTCAGTTCGGTGTTCGATGCCACCGGCACCAAGGTGATCGACGGCAACTTCGTGCGCGTCGTGAGCTGGTACGACAACGAGTGGGGCTTCTCCACCCGCATGGCCGACACGGCGTTGGAAATGGCCAAGACCCTGTGACTGTGACGTTGTGATCCACCCGTGGGGGGCGTGTCCGGGCTTGTCCCGGGCGCGCCCGCGCGGGTCCGACGGTGGACCGTCCGCCCGGCTTGTCCCGTTTCGTGGTCTCATGCCGCGCCGAGTGGGGGTCCGGTGGACGGTTGCCTGTGCGCGCCTGGGGAAGAGCCCCACCACACGGCGCGGACGCCGATCGGGCTCGACCCCACCGATCCGGAGAAGGTCCCCATGCCCGACTTCAAGACCATCGATGACCTGGACGTCAACGGCAAGCGCGTGCTGGTGCGCGCCGACCTGAACGTCCCGGTGCGTGACGGCGTCGTCACCGACACCACCCGCATCGACCGCTCCGCCCAAACCGTCAAGGACCTGATGGCCAAGGGCGCCTGCGTGGTCGTGATGTGCCACTTCGGCCGCCCCAAGGGCCAGCGCGTCCCCGAGATGTCACTGCGCCCGGTGGTCGAGCCCCTGTCCAAGGCGCTGGGCGGCGTGCCGGTGGCTTTCGCCGACGACTGCATCGGCCCCGGCGCCGAAACCCTGGTCAACGGCCTGGCGCCCGGCGACGTGGCGCTGCTGGAGAACCTGCGCTTCCACGCCGGCGAGGAAAAGAACGACCCGGGCTTTGCCCGCCAACTGGCGCAGTTGGGCGACGTTTATGTTAACGACGCCTTCTCGGCGGCGCATCGCGCCCATGCCTCCACCGAGTTCCTGGCGCAACTGCTGCCGTCGGCCGCCGGTCGCCTGATGCAGGCCGAGCTGGAAGCCCTGGGCGTGGCGCTGGAAAACCCGGCCCGCCCGGTGGCCGCCATCGTCGGCGGCGCCAAGGTGTCCACCAAGCTGGAACTGCTGGGCAACATGGTCTCCAAGGTGGACATGCTGGTGATCGGCGGCGGCATGGCCAACACCTTCCTGTTCGCGCAGGGCATCGAGGTCGGCGCCAGCCTGTGCGAGAAGGACATGGCCGACACCGCCCGCTCAATCCTGGAGAAAGCCAAGACCGAAGGCTGCGAGATCGTCCTGCCGGTGGACGCGGCCGTGGCCACCGAATTCAAGGACGGGGCGGAGAACAGCGTGGTGCCAGTGGACCAGGTGCCGGCCGACCGCATGATCCTGGATGTGGGTCCAGACTCCATTCAGGCGGTGGTCGACAAGCTGTCCGGCTGCAAGACCCTGGTCTGGAACGGCCCCATGGGCGCCTTCGAGATCAAGCCGTTCGACGCGGCCACCAACGCCGTGGCCCAGGCGGCGGCGGCGCTCACCGGCGACGGCAAGCTGGTGACCGTGGCCGGTGGCGGCGACACCGTGGCGGCCCTGATCAACGCGGGCGTGGAGGAGAAGTTCTCCTACGTCTCCACGGCCGGTGGCGCCTTCCTGGAGTGGCTGGAGGGCAAGACCCTGCCGGGTGTCGCGGCGCTGAAGGACTGAGACCCGCGGGCGTGACCATGCCCCGAGACAGAGCCTGAACGAGGGCGGCCCGGCTGCGGCGGGGCCGCCTTCTTCATGGATGTCACGAAAACAGTGTGGTGGGCCTGACTCACGAACCGAAAGCCTCACCCATGCATGGGGACGGTCGGGAGAGGGATCGGGCAAGGGCACGCCCCGTCGACGGGGTCCGCGTCCATCCTCCTCTCGCCTCGTCCCCGAACCCATCCGCACCGGTTTTGCGGTGCCACGCATTTCCGACTAGGATGCCCGGGGTTCCCTGATCCCCCGATTGGCCGGACGCGCCCCCGATCACCGCGCCAGTCGGTCCCGAGATGTGTCGCGCGGGAGGATACAGCGGTGCGAAAGCTGGCCCTGTTGCTGCTTGTCCTGCTGGTCCTGACGATTGGGACGACGCTGGTGGCACCGTCGTTCATCGACTGGAACGCCTGGCGTGATGACGTCGCCGCGCGCATCGAGGCCGCCACCGGCCGGACCGTCGATATCACCGGCGACCTGTCGGTCCGCGTCCTGCCGCGCCCTGCCGTGTCCGTGGAGGGCGTGCGCCTGGCCAACATCGAGGGCGGCTCTACCCAGCACATGGCGCGGGTCACGGCGATCCAGGCCAGCCTGGCCTGGGCGCCCCTATTGCGGGGTCAGGTACGGGTAACCTCGGTCCACGTCATTGATCCGGTCATCCTGCTTGAGCGACTGCCCGACGGCCGTGCGAATTGGGTGTTCCACACCCCGGATATGGGCGTCAACGGCCGGAGTGGCGGCTCCGTGGCCATGCCCGTTCCCAGCCGATCCGAATCACCGAGTCCGATTTCGCCCACACCTGCCGCCACGATAGAGAACGGTCCTGGGATCAGTGTCGCCCTGGACAACGTTCACCTGGACAATGCGCGGTTGGCGATCCGCGACGCCCAACGCGGCACTGAGGCACACCTTGTCTTCGCAACTCTTGACCTGTCGGCCGACAGCCTGCGAGGACCGTTCCGTCTGAGTGGTGATGTCGCCGCCAACGCCGCCCCGGCAACCCCTGTTGTGTTCGACGCCCTGGTGGGAGCCCTCGCCCAAGATCACGCCACGCCGGTGGACCTTCAACTCCTGATGCCCGACAGCGGCACCACCGCCACTCTGTCCGGTGCCGTGATCAATCTGTTGGGCCAAAACCAAACCCTCAACGGCACCCTCAGCTTTGGCGGCCCCGACCTGGCCGCCGTGGCCGCCGACCTTGGATCGTTAGTCGCGGCGCCATCCGGGCTCGCCATCGTGCCGGCGCGCCCCTTTGCCCTGTCGGCGCAGATCACCGCCGAGGCAAGCAACCTGTCCCTGTCGGACCTGCGCCTCGACCTGGATGGGGCCGAGGCGCGCGGCCATATCCACGTCGGCCTCGACGAGTCCCACCCGAACGTGACCGCCGCGCTCAGGCTGCGCGCGCTGGACCTGGACGCGTGGCTGATGGACACGCCTTCGGCGCTCCCATCCGGTCCGAGCGATCCGGCACCGGAGAAACCCGTTGGCACGCCGCCGTCGATCGTCGTGCCGACAGCCGTAACCGGTCAGGTCAGCCTGACCGCCGAGGCCCTGACCTGGCGCGGCGAGGTGATCCGCCAAGCGCAGGTGGAAGCGACGCTCGCCGATGGGCGCCTGACGATCGAGGATGCCCATGCCCGTCTGCCCGGGGCCTCCATCGTCTCGGTCCGCGCCGCCATCACGGTCAAGGACAGCCATCCGAACGTCGACGGTCACCTCACCGCCCGCGCCGGCAACCTGCGCGAGGTCCTGACCTGGGTCGGGCTGCCGGTAGACCGTTTTCCCCCGGACCGCCTGCGGGGATTCTCCCTGGACATGGACGTCGCCGGCATGCCCGGTCGCCTGCGGCTCACCAACCTGGATCTCACCCTGGACACGACCCGGGCCACCGGCGCGGTGGTCCTGCGCGACGGCCCACGCCTGGGAATCGGCGCCAACCTCCGTATCGAGTCGCTCAACCTCGACGCCTATCTGCCAACATCACCCGCGTCCCAACCGTCCGAGCCGGAGCCCGCTGCGGAAGGATCGCGCCCCACCCTGCCCTCCTGGCTGGCGGTGTTGAACAACGTGGATGCCAATGCCCGTATCCGCCTGAAAACCCTGAGCATTGATGACCTGCCGCTGCGCGACATCACCCTGGCGGGATCCCTGTTGGGCGGGCGCTTGACTGTGCAGGAGGGACGGATCGGCGCCCTGGCCGACGCCAGCGTGACCGTGTCCGGAGGCGTCTCGGGGTTTGGCCGCCAACCGCGCTTCCATGATCTGTCCATGGCCGTGGATATCGACGACCCGGCCCGCACCGCGCGACTGCTGCGCCTGAGTCCGCCGCCGGCCCTGCGCGGTCTGGGACCGGTGACCCAAACCCTAATGCTGAATGGGCCGGTCGAGGCGCTGGACGTCACCGGCGCATGGCATGTGCGAGGCGGCAGCCTGGACGTGAACGGCGTCGTGCGCGACACGCTGTCGCCTCGCCCCTCCTATGATCTGTCGGTGGACCTGCGTCACCCTGATGCCATGGCTCTTGCAAGCGTTCTTCGCGGGTCGGCGGACATGCCCATGCGAACCACGGACACGGCACCGCTGCCGCTTCGCCTGGAGGCGCGCCTCGGGGGGGAAGGGCCGGCCCTGACCCTGGGTCCCCTCGACCTGCATGTGGGGGATAGCCACTGGCAGGGCGCGGCGACCTTGGGCCTGGACGGACCGCGCCCGCATCTGGTGGCCGACGTGACGACCGACCGGGCGACGATGCCATTGCCCCCACCCCTGCCCTTGACTTTGACCGCGTCCGACTGGCTGGATGCCGATCTGACGATAAGAGCCGGCACACTAACGCCAGCCGGCATGCCCCCCTTGACGGACGCCACCCTTCAAGCCCGCTGGTCCCGAGATGCGGTCACCCTGGACAGTCTCACCGCGGGGATGGCAGGCGGCACCGTGGCGGCCAGCGGCACGATAGCAGCGCCAGCGACAGCGGCCGGTCCATCCTGGTCCTTGCGGTTGGACGCGCGCGACGTGGACGTCCGGCGCCTCCTGGAGACGACGGCCACAACAGCCCAGGACCCGGAAGCCGCCGTCACCGGCACCGCCGCCTTGACCTTGTCTCTGGCCGGGCGGGGAACCGTTGGCCCCACCGCCCTGGCGGGGACGAGCGGCGACGCGACGGTGACGGTGCGAGACCTGCGTCTGACGCCGGGCGGCGTCCATGGCTCCCCCCTGGCCGCTGTGCTGCGGCCGATCGCGGACCTGGACCGGACCGCCGCCGATCTTCTGGGCGATGCCGCCCCCGTCGAGCGCCCCGCCGACCTGGATGGGTCCATCCGTGTCGACGCGGGCCTGGTCACGCTGGACCGGCTGAGTCTCCGGCATCCCCTGTTCCTCGGCGCCCTGTCGGGTACGCTGGACCTGGCCGCCGGGACCGTGGATGTCGAGGGTGCCCTGGACATCGCGGATGGCCCGCTCCGGGCGGCCGTGGGCAAGTCCGTGCCCGTCCAGGTCTTCGGATCCCTGGCCGATCCTGCGGTGCGGGCCTCGTTCCGCAGCCTGCGCCTGAACCCCAACCGGCTGGGAAGCGGGGGCCGTTAGCGTCCCCCGCCCACGTCAGCCTCGATGCCGACGCCGGAATCGACACCGTGGGACAAGGCATCGAGGATCCCGCAGTGCTCCATCCGGCCGCCCTCGCAGGGGTCCACCTGATCCACCAAGCGGGCGAGTTCGGCGCGCAACCGCTCAAGATGGGCGATCTTGCCTTCGACCGCCTCGAGATGACGCCGCGCCACCCCATGGACATCGGCGCAGGAGCGATCGGCCTCACGCCCGAGCGCGATCATCTCGCGCACCTCGTCCAGGGTAAACCCCAGCCGCCGCGCCCCACGCACGAAGGACAACCGCCGCAGGTGGTCGCGATCATAGACCCGATGGTTGCCGGTGGTGCGCGCGGGCGCCGGCACCAGACCGATGCGCTCGTAGTAGCGGATGGTGTCGACCTTGGTGTCGGTCAGGCGAGCCAGGGCGCCGATATTCACGGGATGATCTCCAAGACTGGGTGCGAAAACGCCTCTTGAACCTCGAGTGGCTCCAGGTTCCAGAATGGCGCCTTGGTTCGCATTTGCAAGAGGAGACACCCAATGACAGGGTGCGGTTGTTCCCAGACCGTTCGGTTTGACGGCGTCTCGAAACGCTATCGGCAGGTCCTGCTCACAGTCATCGCCATCAACGCCAGCATGTTCATGGTCGAGATGACGAGCGGCCTGATGGCCCAATCCATGGCCCTGAAAGCCGACGCCCTGGACTTCCTCGGGGATAGCCTGACCTACGCGCTCTCGCTGGCGGTCATCGGCATGTCGCTCAAGGTGCGGGCCACCGCCGCCCTGATCAAGGGACTCAGCCTGGCGATCATGGCCATGATCGTTCTGAGCGCCAGCCTGTGGCGGGTGCTGGTGGCAGCGCAGCCGGACGAAGTGGTGATGAGCACCATTGGCGCACTCGCCTTCGCCGCCAATGTGGCCTCGGTGCTGCTGCTGCTGCGCTACCGCGAGGGCGACGCGAACGTGCGCTCGGTCTGGCTGTGCAGCCGCAACGACGCCATCGGCAACGTCGGCGTCATCGGCGCGGGCATCCTGGTGGGCGTCACCGGCACCCGCTGGCCCGACCTGATCGTGGCCGCCGCCCTGGCCGGCCTGTTCCTCACCTCAGCGGTGAAAATTATCCGGCAAGCTCTTGAAGAACAAAAAGAAGCGGCGGCAGAAGAGATGACCGTCCAAAGCTGCACGGTCCGTCGCCAGCCCATGGCGGCGGAGTAAAGCGAGCTGCACTTGCCCCGCAGGTCCGTGTGTGCTGGGGTGCGCCCCGTTGTCCACTCCTCATAACCATACCCGGACCCTCTATGCCCGACCCCATCATCACCTCACCGTTCGTTCCCAGCCCCAGCGTCTCCATGACCCTGTCCGAGGCCATGGCCCGGCCCATCGGCCCGGGCCGGTTGCGGGAAACCGTCACCGACATGGAATGCCATCAGCCGCCCGAGGACACGCCATCGCCCCTGCCCGACGGTGTCACCCTGGAGCGGCACGCCGGTACCCTGACCTGGGCCGCGTTCGCCCCCCTGTTTCATGCGGTGGGCGACCCCTGGCTGTGGCGGGATCGGCTGTTGTGGACGCAGCCGGAGATCGACGCGCACATGGCCGACCCCGGAATCGTGATCCACGTTCTGGTGAAGGCGGGACGGCGCCTGGGGTTCTGCGAGATGGACCGGCGCGACCCGGCGAACGGTTTCGCCGTCCTTTACTTCGGGCTGGTCCCGGAGGCTATCGGCGGCGGCCTGGGCCGCGCGCTGTTCACCCACGCCCTGGCCGACGCCTGGGCCGAGTCACCGGCCTGCATCCGGCTGAACACCTGCACCCATGATAGCCCGCGCGCACCCGCGTTCTATCAAGCGCACGGCTTTGGCGTGGTGAACCGGCGCGTGGCTGAAGCCGACGATCCGCGCCTGACCGGCCTATTGCCCCGAGAGGCGGGGGCACGCTTTCCCCTGGCCCCGCTGGAGGAACGCCCGCCCGCACTGCGGACACGCTGACGCCGCATCCCGCGTCCTGTGGCGTTTGCGTACGCCGCCCCACGACTCTACGTGTCGTCGTGCCGGGGGCGGGGGGGACGCTCCGGCTCGACACCGACCGGCCCGGTGGGACGTGGGCGCATGTGGGCGCTGGTCAGATGCTCGATCCAGCGCAGGCCCCGCACCATCACGAAGGTGATCGCCATGTAGATCAGCCCCGCCGCGAGGAAGGTCTCCACCGGCATGTAGTTGCGGGCGATGATGGTGCGCGCCATGCCGGTCAGGTCGAGCAGGGTGATGGTGCTGGCCAGGGCGCTTCCCTTCAGCATCAGGATCAGTTCATTGCCATAGGCCGGCAGGGCGAGCCTGGCGGCGCGCGGCAAGACGATCCGCCCGATGGTCGTCGCCCGGCCCATGCCCAGGGCGCGGGCCGCCTCCACCTCGCCGGGGGGTACCGCCTGAATGGCCCCGCGCAAAATCTCCGCGATGTAGGCGGCGGTATGCAGGGCGAAGGTGATCAGGGCGCACCAATAGGGCTCGCGCAGGATCGGCCAGAGTATCGGATTGTCCCGAATAACCTGGAACTGGGACAGACCGTAGTACACGAGGAACAACTGCACCAGCAGCGGCGTCCCCCGGAAGAAGAAGATGTAGGCGAAGGGCAGCGCCTTGACGACGACACGGGTCGAGGTGCGGGCGATGGCCAGCGGCACCGCCAACAGGACCCCGAAAAAGCCGGAGATGAAAACCAACTGAAGGGTCAGCCAAGCCGCTGAGAGCAGTTCCGGCAGGACATCGACGATCACCTGGATGTTCATGACAGCCGCATCCCCGGCATGCCCCGGTTGGCGCGCCGTTCCAGCACGGCCAGGATGCCCATGGAAATCACGGTGAGCCCCAGATAGATAAAGGCCGCCGCGAGATAGAAGGTAAAGGGCTCCTTGGTGGCGCCCACGGCGAACTGGGCCTTGCGCATCACCTCCTCGAGGCCGATGACCGACACCAGGGCCGTGTCCTTCATCAACACCAGGAAGAGGTTGCCCAGGCCCGGCAACGCCATCCGCCACGCCTGCGGCAACACGATGCGGAAAAAGATGTCCAGCGGTCCCATGCCCAGGGCCTGGGCCGACTCACGCTGGCCCGGCGAGACCGACTGGAAGGCACCCCGAAACACCTCCGCCGCGTAACCGCCAAAGGTCAACCCCAGGGCCACGGACCCGGCGATGAAGGGGCTGAGTTCGATGTAGCCCGTATATCCAAACGGCCGGGCAAGCCCCATCAACACCGTGGACGCACCGAAATAGATCAACAGCACGACCAGGAGTTCCGGAATCCCCCGGATGATGGTGGTGTAGGCCGTGGCGATCCAGCGCAAGGGAGGGAGGCGCGACGCCATGCCGGCGGCCCCGAGCAGCCCGAGGACAAGACCGATCACCAAAGCCGCCAGGGCCAGGCGGACGGTCATCCACAGGCCGAGCACAAGCTGCTCCTCGAAGCCATGCAGGTCTGGCACGGGCGGCGGTCCCTCCTCTTCTCTCCGGTCTCGTCATCGCCCGTGCGCCGCCCCGATCCGTGACGTCGAGGCGGCGGCGGGGTCATCCCTCGGGGATCAGGCCGCCCGAGGCGCGGGCGACCTGATGGCGAGAGCCGTGGATCAGTAAATGCTGAACGGGAAGTACTTGGCGTTGATGGTGGCGTAGGTGCCGTCCTCGACGATCTCGGTGATGGCCGCGTTGAAAGCCGCCACCAGGTCGTCCTCGCCCTGGCGGATGGCGATCCCGATCAAATCGTTGTCGAAGACCGGCTCACCCTTGAATTCGTAGCCCTCGCCCGCCTCGGACTGCAGCCATTCATAGTTCACCAGCACATCGGCGATCACGGCATCAAGACGACCGGACTCCAGATCCAGGTAGGCGTTTTCCTGGGTGTCGTAGAGCTTCGCGTCGGCGCCCGGCATGTTTTCCTGCAGCCACTGAGCGGCGATGGTGGCGCGTTGCGCCCCGACGGTCTTGCCCTCCATGGCCTCGGGGGAGACGTCCATCTCCGTGCCGATGGCGCCCACGAACTGCAGCTTGTTGGTGTAGTAGTGTTCGGTGAAGGCGACGGCCTTCTTGCGCTCCTCGGTGATCGACATGGAGGCGATGATGGCGTCGTACTTGCCCGCCAGCAGCCCGGGAATAATGCCGTCCCAGTCCTGCTTGACGAAGGCGCAGTCGCGCTCCATGCGCTCGCACAGGGCATTGGCGACGTCGATGTCGAAGCCGTGAAGGTTGCCGTTCTCGTCGACCATGTTGAACGGAGGATACGCCCCCTCGGTGCCGATACGCAGGGTGTCGGCGGCCCAGGCGGTGCTGGTCAGCGCGGCCATGGCGGCGGCCATGGCGACGCTCAGGGCGGTGGAACGCAGTCCGGTCATGGTGAGTCCTCTCCCAGGGTGCGAGTGCGTTATGGTTGTGTACAGTGGGAACGGGTTATCTGGGATCATCGCTCCCGTCTGCTCCGATCGTCCCGTGACATCGTTGCGGTGACATCGTCTAGTGAAGGTGGCGTGCCAGGAAGTGGCGCAGGCGATCGGAGTCCGGATTGGTGAACAGGGCTTCTGGCGCGCCGTCTTCCTCCACCCGCCCCTCATGCAGGAACAGGGCCCGCGTGGAGACGTCACGGGCGAAACCGATCTCATGGGTGACGATGAGCATGGTACGCCCCTCCGCGGCCAGGGCGCCGATCACCCCCAGCACCTCGCCGACCAGTTCCGGATCCAGCGCCGAGGTGGGCTCGTCGAACAGAATGACCTCCGGGTCCATGGCCAGGGTGCGGGCAATGGCCGCACGCTGCTGCTGGCCGCCCGACAGGTGCGCCGGGTAGTAGTCGCGGCGCTCCGCCAGGCCGACTTTCTCCAGCAGCGCCTCGGCCCTCTCGATACACTCCCCCTTCGGCCGGCCACGCACCCGGCGCGGCGCCTCAATCAGATTGTCCAGAACGGTCATATGGGGCCAAAGATTGAACTGCTGAAACACCATGCCGACCCGGGCGCGCAGCCGGGTGAGTTGCCGGCCATCGGCCGGACGCAGCGCGCCCGTTCGATCGCGCTTGGTGCGCACCTCCTCGCCATGCACCCAGATGCGGCCGGCGGAGGGCGTTTCCAGGAAATTCAGACAACGCAGGAAGGTGCTCTTGCCGGAGCCGCTGGACCCCAGCACGGCGATCACGTCGCCGGCATGGGCGGTCAGCGAAATGCCGCGCAGAACCTCCACCTGGGCGAAGCGTTTGTGGATGTTCTCCACGGTCAGCACCGCCGGCACGGCATCGGTCCTCGGCCCTCCGACCTCGGCGGACGGAACGCCGGAGACGGGACGGGCCGGAGACATCGAAGCGTCGGACACGATGGCGGTCTCCCGGGCGGGCTCGGGTCACGGAAACGGTGGACGGGCCTCGGGCGGCCCGTGTCGACCGAGTCATATCCTCGACACCGACCGTCTGGCAACATCCGAGGCACCAAAACCCGCCCGGCGGCGCATCCCTGCCTAATTCTTGACCGCGAAGCCGACGAATCCCTCCAGCGCCTTGCGCATCCCGGCGAACGGCTTCAGGTCGGCGGGCAGGCCGTGGCGCGCCGCGAGGTAGGCCGGATCGTTGTAGGCCAGCCAGACCTGGCCGTCGGCGTCCTCGTAGACCACCGCCTTGATCGGAAGATCGATGCCGATAGCCGGATCGCGACGCATCAGCGGCGCGCCAATCTTCGGGCTGCCGAAGATCAGCAGGTGGGTGGCCGGCATCTCCAGATCCATGGCGGCGGCGTTGGCCGCGTGATCAATGTCGGCGAAGATGGTGATTCCCTTGTTGGTCAGGGCCGTACGCAACCGTTCAATGGTCACCGGCACCGAATGGGGGCTGGTCACGCGCACCAGGCCGTCGTCGGCGGCATGGGCCGTGACGGAAAGAGCGGCGGGAGCGGCGGCCAGCAGGGCGCCGGCCAGGGCCATGGGCAGCAGGGCGCGACGACGCAGAACGGTGATGAACGTCATGGTGGGTCTCCTTCGGTCCCAACGCGGGAAACGGGGCAGGGTTGCCTTCGTTTGGCCTACAGGAAAACCCGACCCTCGAACGATGACAAGGCGCAATCGCATAGGCTGTCTGGCCAAGGACGGCGATGTTCATCGCCGTCCGCGCCACCGCGACAGCCGCGCCCACAGAATGCGAACGGCGGGCGCCCCGTTCGGAACGCCCGCCGTCCTTGCCTCGATCCCCGTGCGGGATCGGACCGGTCTTACGCCTGGATCTTCGGATCCAGTTCGCCAGAGGCGTAGCGCTTGGCCATCTCGGCCAGCGGAATGGTCTTGATTTTGGAGGCGTTGCCGGCGGTCCCGAAGGCCTCGTAGCGATCCTCACAGACCTTCTGCATGGCTTCCATGGACGGCTTCAGGTACTTGCGCGGGTCGAACTCGGCCTTCTTCTCGGTCAGCACCTTGCGGATCGCCCCGGTGATCGCCATGCGACAGTCGGTGTCGATGTTGATCTTGCGCACGCCGTTCTTGATGCCCTCGACGATCTCCGAAACCGGCACGCCATAGGTCTGCGGCATCTCACCGCCATGCGCGTTGATGATATCCTGAAGGTCCTGCGGCACCGAGGACGAGCCGTGCATCACAAGGTGGGTGCCGGGCAGGCGCTTGTTGATCTCCTTAATGACGTTCATCGCCAGGATGTCGCCGGTCGGCTCGCGCGTGAACTTGTAGGCGCCATGGCTGGTGCCGATGGCCACCGCCAGGGCGTCCACCTTGGTCCGGGCCACGAAGTCGGCCGCCTGGTCGGGATCGGTCAGCAGCATGGAGTGATCCAGTTCGCCGTCGAAGCCGTGACCGTCTTCCTTGTCACCCTTGCCGGTCTCCAGCGAGCCCAGGCAGCCCAGCTCTCCCTCGACGGACACGCCGACCATATGCGCGGCCTCGGCGACCTGGCCGGTGATGCCGTAGTTGTATTCATACGAGGCCGGTGTCGCGGCGTCCGCCTCCAGCGAGCCGTCCATCATCACCGAGGAAAAGCCGTTGGCGATGGCCGACAGGCAGGTGGACATGGAGTTGCCGTGATCCTGGTGCATGACCACGGGAATAGTGGGGAACATCTCGGAAACGGCCATGATCATGTGCTTGATCATGATGTCCCCGGCATAGGAGCGGGCGCCCCGGCTGGCCTGCAGAATGACCGGCGAGTCGGTCTTCTGGGCCGCGTTCATGATGGACAGCACCTGTTCCATGTTGTTCACGTTGAAGGCCGGCACACCGTAGCCGTGTTCGGCGGCGTGATCGAGGACCTGGCGCAGGGAGGTCAAGGCCATGGGTTCGGTCTCCTGTTCCTGGGGGATGACCCGTGTGGGGCTCGATGTGTCTTGGCGTGACCGGAGTTGGGCGCGCACAGGCGTTCGGGGTCAGCCCCATGGACCACCATGGCCCCGAGGGCGTGCCATCCCCGAACACGGTGACGCCCGAGCGCTCACCCGATCGGTCATCGGGCAAGCGCCACTGGCCGCCGCCGGCATCGCTGACGGTCTTGATGTGGGTACATACCAACGATCGCGCATCTGGGTCCAGTGCGGATAATGGCCTCACACGCCAGGTCCAACAGTCTAGCAGCCGCACACCTGGTTATGGCGTCGCCTCCTGACCCGCGGGTTCGAGGTCCCGCCGGGCGAGGCGCGGAACGAAAACCGTCAGGATCGCCGCGATGACGACGGCCAAGCCGATCGCCAAACCCAGTTCCCCCCAGCTGTCGGGACGAACCTTGCCACAATACACGATCACCGCGAACAAAGGCAGATCAAGGAAGTGCACGATCAGGCCGATCGTGGTCCGGGCCTCGTCCCTTGCTTCCTCCGTCAACCGCCCATGCTCGAGCAGCTTCACGGATTCCCGCAAGGTTCGACGAAACTGAATGCGGGTAAAGATGTTGCCCTCCACGAACTCGAAGACGAACAGGCCCCACATGCCCACGACCCAAGGATGCTGGAAGAATCCGAGATCGAGTTCCAGGATCAGGAACAGACCCGTGGAGCCGGCGATCAAGGCACCAGGCAACACCAAGGCATCATATTGGATCGCGGTGTATCGCGCGGCCTCCACGAAAACGTGAACCTCACGCGTGCGGTACGCGCGAAGCTCTGAGATGAAAACCGCAGCCAGCCCACCCCCCAGGAGGATGAAACCCAGGATGTGGGTGTAAATGAGGAACGTGTAATAGTCTATCATGTGCCTATGCCTCCCCTGCTCTTCCGAAGCGCGGCTTGATGACCGCGATGAAGATCGTCAAGACCGAACACAAGACGCTCAGCGGTCCAAACGTTGCTTCTTGGTCCGCTAAATCCTTAACCAGTGGCAAGATCTCTTGAATTGTCAGTTCTTCCGCGACGCCCTGGGCCACGGCGTCCAGGAACGCCTGCCCCACCGGGTACATGACCAGAACAACGTTGAGCGTGATCAGAACAGCGATCAGCAGATGCGCGCCCAGCCACCGAACCTTGAGGATGGACGGCCGTCGCGCGATGACCATGATGGGGCCGGTGATCAGCAGCAGCACCAAACCGGGCATGGTGACGTAGTCCGCCGACACGCCGATGTATTGCCGCACGACAAGAAGCGTATGCTCATCCTCCAGCAACCCAGGGATCTGGGATGCCGCGACATGATCCAGAACGCTCCCAAAAAACATGATCGCACCAAGAACATGGAGAAACTTAACGTAGACCATCTCTCCCTCCGGATTGTTTTGATTTTATTGATAGCTTGCTATTTATCTGGATACGACAACCGCTGATCCCAGTCTGATCCTCAGTCATGGGAAAAGCCGACGCCTCGGCCATGGATGAGGGTCGTCGATGAGGTTGGCCACCTCCGTCCCCTCTCCGCAGGCTCGCCCTCTCAAGGTTGTCCTGTCCATGGAGGGCGCGGCCTTCGGTCGCCTGAGCCTTGGCGTATCAGGCGCGACCTTAGCCGCATCGGGGATCATCAAGCAGGTGATCCCATCCAAGGATCATCTCGACCCGTCGGCCTGGGCCAGAAGAATGCGCCGGAGCGCTCCGCCTCTCCTGCGTCTCAACCGTGCATCCTATCCGCTCACCCGGAACACCATGGGCGGCGCTGCGCACATGCTTATCCGCTGCACAGAACACTGTTTTTAGTGCACTTTCGATCCAGACAAAAAATGCAGACTGCCTCTTTTGTCTGGATCAGGGCACTAGGACGCCACGCCTTCAAAAAATACCGGCCGGCCGGTCACCGTTCCGGACACCAGCAACCACCCGGCCGGACGATCTCCGGAATCAGGCTCGCGAGACAAGACACCTTCCGAGTGCCCCTGCTCACAAGACAACATAGGGCCATATTGACAACTTGTTGTCAAATTACAATCGAGATAGGACGAACGATCGCGCCACCTCGACGCCCTTCGCGACATCGGAGTGCTCGACAATTTCCAGACCTCCCTTGAGCTCTGGTCCACCGTGACCGCCATCGGCCCAGATGTGACAAAGCCACGATGAGAACGATCGGATGGATGTCAGCCCGCCGGGTGCGCCGTCCCGGTCCTGGACATCGGCCCCATGAACGGCAAGGCCGATCACCAGTCCCCGGGGTATCGGTCACGATGTAACGCTTGCGGCCGTTGATCTTCTTGCCCGCGTCATCATCCGCGATCCCGCCGCTTTCCGTCGTTTTCACTTTCTGGCTGTCGATCACGCCCGCTGGCGGGCTCGCCCTGCGCTCGGCCGCCTCTCGCACTGGAACGCCCTCATGCGCACCTTCACAATTGACGCTCCACACCCCTCACACAATCACCTCAACCAGCCATGCCACACCCCCAAAACCCATCCTGCGAACCGCTGGGCACGCTCAAAGCTTCTTGACAATCAAAGCACAACTTGATATAGAAATTTTATGGGTATAAATCCTTAAGAGAGAGAAAAAACCATAAAAACAATACCGTCAAAGGGCCTTTCGGGGGGAAGGTTAGCACATGATACCTTATTCTTTTATATACTCGAGAGTTTCGAGGCTTTTTTTCGGCAACACAGAAAAAAAAACAACAAGCGAAAAGCCACACCACCCCACTGAAGCGATTAATAACAAGTCTAGGCTTGAGCCGGACATTCCCTCGGCCTCCAAAGAGGCTCCGGCCAATGGTGGCGAACACACGACCAAATCAGCCACATCTCCGGCTTCACCGACAATCGAAAATGCTCGATGGGCGAGTTTAGTTGAAGAGTGCGTGGAACTTTTCGACGAACTTGACAGGATGCGGATAAATAACAATCCAGATCCCAGTTCTGTAGAACTGGCTGACCATGTCTGCAGTCGGCTCGCCGAAATCCTGGATCGTCGCGGCGTAAGCCTGATTGACGGGACCGGTCCTTATGATAAAGCGCTGCATCGTTTCAAGACACCGCGCTCAATACCCGCTGGAAAAAGTGAGGAAACAGACGTTGTCGTTCGGAGCCCAGGGTTCCGGATCGGGACCAGAGTCTTGCTGCGCGCCCGTTGCGAACCCATGGCCCGATCCACTTGACGTGTCGGAGGGACCGTCACCATGACAGTACCGCAATGGAATTCCCCTTTCGACATCTTGCTCAATGAGTCGCTGGCCGCGACACCCGAAACCGCGAAACCTGTGATCGGCAGCCCGGAATCGGACGCCGGTGCATGGGATGGACCGCAGAGCTATCAGGACACCTGTGCCATTCGGTGCCAGGAGTTCATCCTGGAACAGTTCACGGGACGCGAGATCCCGGAAGACGCCTTGATACAACAGGCTATGAACAATGGGTGGTACAGCCCAGGCTTTGGCACAATGCAACAGGATGTCGGCAAGTTACTCGAGGCAAATGGTGTCTCTGTTACGTGCTACGACGATGCAAATATTTTTCATCTGAGTAATGAGCTCGCACAAGGACACAAGGTGATCGTCGGCGTTGATTCTGGCGAATTATGGAAAGAGAATCCTATACTAGAATCCATTGGTGATGCCCTCGGCATCAGTGGTGCAGACCATGCGGTGGTGGTCTCTGGAATTGACACCTCCGACCCTGACAACGTTCAGGTCATTGTCAGCGATCCCGGCACTGGGGCGGTGGCGGCTCGATATCCCATGGACCAGTTTGTCGATGCCTGGCGCGACAGCGGCGGATTCATGGTCGCCACGCAAGAGCCGGCCCCACCGCATGTGCCG
>Ga0126339_10001348_pt1 | contig 16489 bp, 11 predicted proteins | sample OrbTmetagenome_2_FD_92532 | JGI IMG/M metagenome (GOLD analysis project Ga0126339, IMG submission 92532) | Coral microbial communities from Petempiche,Puerto Morelos, Mexico - Orbicella T R C metagenome | ecosystem: Host-associated > Invertebrates > Cnidaria > Coral | place: Petempiche,Puerto... | reverse complement strand
TTGGACGACACGATGTCCTGTTACCAATTAATCAAAACTATGACAAAATTCGAGAAACGAACAAACCATCGATTGAGCGCTGAACGATTAAACGTCGTTATGAATGCTGAAAAACACAGCAGTCTACTCAACAAAGTGCACCGCAACAGCGCGCGCAAAATGACGCATTCTGTCCGATTACAGGCATGACGCGTACAGTGTCCAATTAATGCTCAAATCGGGCTGCTGATAGCCAATCACGTTCGAGAATTTTGTTATAGTTTTGATTAAAGCTGTGTAATACACTGTGAGTCCTTCATTAACTAAGCATGCTATGGAGGCAATGCTGGGAGAATATTGGTCGTTTCTGCATGGACCGCCAAGACTTCTTTAATTAGGGCTGATATTATCCCACGCTTTATCAATATGTATTATACCCCTGTATTCTGACAGTCATAGCATTATAAATCCTCACAATATCTAGTTCCCAATTATTTAAATTCTTACCAATTCCAGACCTGCTACCAGCTTATCCTTCAACTGTGGAAGAATGCCAATCCAGCGAATGACACCATATCGAGGAAGACCATCAGACATAGGAACCTCTACCATGGACCCCACTTCAAAACCATGAGGAATGTCGACTGCCATTTGAGTATCCTCGAAACCTGAATCATACAGTATTAATAGAAAGAACCAGTAGTTTGATCAGTCTCAGTCAGTGTAAAGCGTAAGTAAGTCAAAATAAAATGATGTGATCACCAAGATAACCTGACTTGAGCTGTCACCAAGTTCCCTCAAATATAACTAAGTAAAAATTAACCTAACAGTAAAGATAAGTTTATGGAAGACTAGCTATGAGAATTGCATGTTAGCATTGTAGGATGTGGGAGTGCTATTAAATGACCCGAGTCAACTTCCGTTATTTTCGAAGCCATTGAAATTACTGATATTGCTTGGTGAAGCGAAGTCTTATTGCTTTACTGTAAGCTGTGTTCCTAGCTGAATGTATGTTTAATCATCTTTAGTAGTTTCACAGTGATTTCCTTCGTTTCGACATGCACCGAATATAATATAATAGCCAAACCCTCGCATGTAAACAAAAAGAAAAGTGTGATTGACTAGGGCCTTTTAATACAGTGATCTGTGAGCTGTGCATTGACTGACAAAGTTGCTTCTGACTCAATGAAATGATCTGAATCTCAGTACCCTTCTATGCTTACTAGGAACTTTGACAGAATCTCTATTTTAAGTAAACATCTACAATGTTTTGTAGCTGTTTTGTAGCTGGTATTCTGGCTCCAACATCAACACTAACATGAACGTTGTAAAAATTCAGGAACTTTTCAAAATGTGCTGGAAACCCCAAATTACTGGTATACAGAATATGCAATCTGTAATTTCAATACAGAATGAGCACTCTGTAATTTTGATACAAAATGGGACCAATAGATTACATTGATAGATTATTGTTTTTAATTTGTGCCCCCCCCCCCAAAAAAAAAAAATGCAACAACAACTATTTAACAATTATATCTGATCTATAATCTTGAGTATTTCCTTCATAAATACCTACACAAATCAGCCACTTATATTGCATTCATCACTTCTCAGATAAAGCTAGAATTGTCTTATAGCCGCCTAAAATTTAATAATACATTGCACTTCAAATTTCAAACAATTTAATTTAAAATACAATTGTTCTGATGGCAATTACAACCTGCAGGAACACAAACCTGCTGGTCTATCAGCTGCTAAATCTCCTGAGTGCAATGCAGCAGTCTGTATTTCTCGCTGCTCTGAAGGTTCTTTGCACACAATTCCATCTTCCATTTTCTCATTTGTTTTCGGACAGCAATCGGAAACAACTTCAGCTGCTAATGGTGGCTTATTATTTTCACCCAAATCTTGCTGCATGACTTCATCACTACATCTGCCTGGGAATGTCGTGGAAGTTGGGGATTTCTGGAAATTACTCTGCACAAACATCTTAGAATCTAGTGTAAAAAAGAAGTAAGAAAAGTCTATTAACTAAAGCCTCCTTTTTTGCGAATTGTCTCTAAAACATGTGAGTGCTGTTTGGAAAAACAATATTCACTGCATGGTCTAGGACGCGTATGAAAAGGCTATTGTATGTGTAACAATTTTACAGAAGGCTCAAAGATTTCTGTCAAAATTACACCCTCTTGGACATAACTTCCTTCACCATATAGTGTGGTTTTCAGTCGCTTGTCATAACACGTAAACCAAAGCAATTGAATCTATTCAAAATAGGAACTAACCAATGAAATGCAAAGCAAATAAAGATACCAGATAACTGATGCACACAGCACTGAGATCATGCCTGGCCAAGTTGAAATATCACTTTGTCTAAAATTGGCAGAGTAGGCGGTAAAAAGACTCTTACTTCAATTGCAGAGCTTTAATGAGGCAAATCCAATTAAGTCTAATCAATTTCAGAACACCAAATGTATGTAGAGCAAATAAGAAAAGGGTGCTTTAACAACATACCAGTTCTACGAGCTTCATGTTTTTGGACCGACTCTTCATAGTCTTCCTTTTCAATGTGGACGAAGTCATGGTATGATCCTTGCCTTGCAGCACCTTGACTTCCCAAATCTGCATTGGAGAGGCCAGGCTGCCTTGTGATTGGTCTATCATCTCTAAAATTACTATTGGGCATGAAATGATCATCTTTAAAGTCTATTTGGCTTGTCCTGTCTTTATCTTGCATGTCCACATCTCCATCATTATCTTTCTTTTCAGATTTTGGATTCTTCACCTCATTCAAAATCTGTTGCTGTTTCACAATGAATGCTGAAGTATCCGTTTGGCTGGATTCCCCAGCAGCCTTAATTACATCAGCTGAGCTGACTGAGTTTGTTCTGCGGACTTTTCTCACTGATTCCCCACCTTGAGAAGATATTAATTTTTGCCACATATTCAATACAAGAAGCTAAATGAGATTAGAACTGGACCTGGGAGTTTAACCAATGAAAACTCCAGTGGCTAAAGTTTAACCACCTTTGGTTAAAGTTTAACCACCTTCAGCATGAAAGGCACTGCACAACACAGGGAATTTCTGCACAAAGTCTAAATAAACCCAAAGGGAATTCGTTTTACATTTTAAACTGAAAACAAAAATAGAGGAGGCTTAAAACCAAGCTCTAATAAAGTTTATTACTGCCATTTTGCTCCAGGCACAGTTCAGTAATATTGACCAAGAACACAAGTGACTGAGCTTGTCCCAAACTCAGTTGAAACAAAAAATAATTTCACCCTGTTAAAAAGCCAACATTTTACAGCAGTCACAGGAAGTACACTTGCCCTGGGCAAGTCTTAGTTTGCTTCTTTTAAATTTGGTTGGGAGAAGACTTGCCTGCACCCTTGCATATCACTACATGTACTTGTCCTGGGTGACCAGATGGCACATTTTTTGAGCCCTGCTACATCTATAATTGCATGTGTCTCACCCAGCTACATGTATCACATGGAATGTACTGACTGTCAGTACTAATTTTAATAATGAGATAATTTTTTCCACACCAAGGCACATTACAAAATGTTTCAAACTTTTTTGCTGACAATTCGCAAAATTGGGTGATTCCAGAAAATATCCATACTCTACAATGCACAGCATGAACATTTTAACCTCCCCTTGCCTACGGAAATTCCAAAATGCTCTGCCTCCCATGCACTCCAACTCCAAAGTCATTAACCCTTCCAGATTTCTGTTTTTTTTACTTCAACCCTCTGGAATTCCTTGTTTGATTTCCTACAACACTTCTAGTGAAAGAGATTTTACAATTTTACATCTTTCCAGAAGTTTCTGCTGATAATGTTCCATCAAACAACTGTCTATAGTACTCGAAATTGCGACCAATGCGATTGTATGCATTCATGGCTAGATGTTCGGCGACTAAAACTTCCTCCTCTTTAAGTGCAATTTTGCAACTTGTTTTCGACTAAACAAATCTCAATTGCTTTGTGTGTTAGTTAATTACTAAGGAAGTTAGAACACACGTGGGCAAATCCTACCTAATTTACCTTTGATATTACAAATGACATTCACTCGATCAGATGCCATTACAGGTTGCCATTTCTTTATGAATATGTATCGCTGGCGCATAGTAAGCAAACATGGTGGGTTGGTTGGCAGGTAGGCATTCATCACAAACAATTAATCTGACAAGAAAATCATCACCTTTAAGGCCTCTGGAACCCAATGTAAAACCCAAATTTTATCAGTTTTCTTTTGTAAATGAACACAAACACAGGTGTGATCAATCAATGCTTATCTTGTATCCTGCTTTCCACAGTTGTCAACAGTGTTGTCAGTTTGTTTGTGCATTCACACTCTTACAAGTCTGTCCCCTCTAGAGGCCCCCCGGCCCCCCATGCCCTCAGAATTCTAATCATAAGTACCCCCATGCCTTTGGATTTCCAGTTCAAAGAACCCCCTTGCCCTCGGAATTCCAAAAAGGCTTCCGTAGTATAGGTATGAATATTTTCTGGAATAACTCATTTTAGGCTTGCATCATACAGAAAAAAAAAATCACAACTAACAAAACTTACAAGGTACAGTTAGTTACTTTGGAACAACATTTACTTGGTTATTGTACCACACACTGACAGTCAGAAGTTACTAAATAAAAAGTCAAGACTTGCCTGATGGTCTACAATCATAACTCATTGATCTTGCCAATGACTCATCTTTTTGAATTTGTTCCCTAATAGCATCCTGTTTGTCCTGTGTTTTTTTTGCAGTATGTGAAGTCTCTTTAGGGTTCTCATCAAAGTCTTCCTCCCGTATAACATTTCCAATATCAACAAAACCTGCAAAATCTCTCTTACAAACAAAGAGCTGTCGTCCATTCCGTTTGCCAGTTCCACTCCCGACTCTTTCATCCTACATAAAGTTGAGAAAAGTACAGTTGCCACTACTTTTCTTTTTCTTACTAATACTTTTTTCTTTCTTTCTTTTATTTCCAGCTGATGAAGATGCAGGTTAACAAAACATAATATAATTATTTGTCTGTTGGCACTTGATCATCATGCCACTTTAATAAGTTAAAAAGAGTTGACTGGCAATTCACATCCACATTATTCTCATCACAACACACCTACATGTAAATCTTCAACCACATACATAGTCATACAACTATGATTGAAAATATGTTGACAAGCAAATCACGACAGGTGCATCTTGACTTTCAAGTCTCTTTGACAGATTTGTTTGTCTGACCAAGTCTTCTTTAGATCCCAGTGTGGACATACTAAGTTATTTTTCAATGTTGAGTTTTCATTACCACATATCATTTTTTTGGCTGTGGAAAAGTGCATAATAGATTTTTTTATTTGACTAATAAAATTTTAGTTTTATTCCAGTAGTAACAGTAACAGTAACTGTATTAATATATAACTGAATTACCAGCTTTAGTAGTTTGCAGTTAGCAAAGCTATTCTGGGCAGTCTACGTGTACTATTACTTTAACAGTATTATCTAGTTTAGTTAAAAGAGAGAATAAGAGAAAAAATGAAACAAGAAGATCTCTTAGATCTTATAACCGCGCTTTTAAAATTTAACTGTTTGCTTAGCACTACAGTCGCAATGCAGTGCACATTTCAAAGCCATCCTTGATGATTCTTTTCTTACTGTAGACATCACATCACTTGATCAACACAAACTCTATTATTGCACCGTCAGTCGTAGCTGTTGTGAAATCTCCGATGACGTAATGGTCTTAATCTGGAACTTTCTTCAGGATATGTATGGGCATGAACGATATGAATGATTCGATAACAACACTATTAACAATTGCTTTCTTTCTTAAAACTCATGATTAAATTTCATTGGTGTTTTCCATGAGTAAAGGGCTGGAAAACTAGTCACATGAGTCACAAAATTTAAGACTTCTGTTATTCACGGCTATTTTCAGTACGGTGGTTATTTCCCTACCAATGACGTAATCCTAGCATGCTTTGACATGTTCTTTGCTCGGCTTGCAAATATTTAATTTTCCTTCTAATCACCGAGCTCACTGCGATAACACAGCCAAAGAATTTACTTCATTGGCCTAAAAGCACAAGAAATACTCGAAAAATTGCAAATAAATTAATGACCGTCGCTTCTGCCAAAATAAACTTGCAAAGTAAACACGATTTTATTTATCACATAGCAAAAGTGAAAGCTGCAACATCAGTGCATTCCATGGCTGACGTAATACCTTTTTTTGTTAGCGTATTTATTATTTCCCTTCGAATCCAACACTTCGATAAAACCAAAAGAAAATATATTTTACCCAAAGTAAAGAAAACAATATCTGTAACATTGTCCTTGTATTAATGTTTCAACAGCTTTTAGCGAGTAAACATCACAGGTTGCGTCATTCAAAATTTGGCAGAGTGGAAGTTTGGGTCTGGTCACTAACAAAACTAAAAAAATAAATAAAAAATAAACCACGGGTAAACCATGAACCACGCTCGGCCCATGGCTGCATGGTTAAAAAGGCACCTTTGGTTCATTTTTTCCTTAAAGCAAGATGACATAACTGAATCCAATATGAACATAGAAAGTTTCCTTTTTTCATAAAACTGTAGATTTTGCAACAAATTACTTTCAGTTTGGACTATCAATTCTGTGTACAGGGGAAACCATGGAGTAGTTGGACTATGGCATCCAAACAAAAAAATGTGAAATATATCTAAAAATGTAATTTGTTTACCCACAGGGCACAAGGAGTTCACAAGAACTTGTTCAGAAATGCCTGTGCATTACAAGAACAAAAACTGTAAGTTATATTAGAAAAATTCTTCATGCATGATGCAACAAAAAAGCAGAAATGCATTTTTATAATTAATGTTTACAGTATAAAAATTTCAATGTGAATTACCTACCAGTTCCAAACCTACAATTGTACGCATATTTCCACTTGTATCTCCCTCTTTGCCAATATAACGTACCGTTCCTCTCACCGGGTAATCCTGTATAAATATCACAACTCTTTGATCAATTTCAAGTACTTGGTCAATTCTTTCCTGAAGAGACTTTCGTTCATTTTTTCCTTTAAGAAAAGATGGCATAACTGTATCCAGAAGTCTTGATCTGAAGTTAGCTTGAGCATTTTCTTCTCTTTTTGGGGATTTAGGAGCAGATTTAGGGTCAGAAACATCTCTAGGTGTCAATTTGTCAAGTCCAACAAAGACACCAGAGTCTGGTGGACAGGAAAAGTAATGTTTGTTCCTGAATGTTCCATCAGATGTTCCGCACCCTTGATGTTTCTAAAGGAATAAAACAAAATACAGTAGAGTTGTTACAGTCATAATCATATATTGGGAGCATGGCTGGCACAGCAGTGAGTATGCTTAACTCCCACCAATGTGGGCTGGGTTCGATTCCAGCCCGGCCAGGTGCCATATGTGGGTTGAGTTTGTTGTTGGTTCTTGCCTTGCTGCGAGGGTTTTTCTCCAGGTATTCCTAATACCTAAAATACTCTATTTAATGTTCATAAACTATAAAATTGTCAATCACCATGATATTGTTATTCTATTTTCTATCTTCCTTAGTTACAGCATTATGTTATATGGAAATTCCAACTAAAGTGTACATTGTACAGTGTGGATAAAGACCTGCATGTACAGCAATACAAATTAAATAAAATATCTGGGAAATATTCTTTGAAGAGGGTTACGCTAAAACAACTAGACAGCTTGCCTTTTAACTCTTTGGACTTAAATAGTTGGATCAGAGATTCACTCCTGACTTGCTCCAACTTTATTGTATCAGCAGATGCAAAGCTTCAGCTCTCTGTCCAACTGTTAAATAGCAGAATTAGATTTGCCAATACTACAGTCAGCCATTGGGTAATGTCACCTTGTGTTAAAGCAAATAGTCAGCAGCCCAACTGGCTGAGTCTTGAAAAACACAGAGTATTTTTAAAAGAGTAGTGTAATTTGTTCTAATAAGAAGAGACATTCATTACTCTGTACACATAGTGTAACAAAATAACCACTCTGGTATCTTTTATCCAAGTATGAAAATCACATTGTAATTTAGTTCATTTTTCATGTACCTTAGTACCTTAAGTGACTTTCATCAGTAAGAATTCTGACATGTGAAGGCCACCGAAGAACCCAAAACACTTGAGAAAAAACTTTGTAATCAACATCAACCCCAGCTAGTAATCAGCTATTAATATATCAGTCAACTGTTTAACATAAACTTGAAGACATGATCGTTGATGTGATAAAAGATGCCTAAATGCATGTTTGGAGGTCCACAACCATGCACAATCGTTTGTTTTGCACTGATACACTATGCATGAATAAGGTAACTGAAACGTTGCTATTGGTTAATTCCTCAGAAAGAACCTCAAGATAACAGCTAGTATATTCTATGTTTTGTACATGGTCAAGACTAAATCATTGCACAAAAACATGCACAAAAAAACTTTGCAGGGTGTCATGACAATTCCCCTCTACTAACTTTGATCTAATTTAGCTGCTATAAATGCTGGCTGAGTAAGCACTTAGTGGTAACTAAGCAGATTTTTGAGTTTTGAAAGGACTACTTTTGGGCATTGGGGCAATCAACCCTAAGACTCACAGAGCCACTATTTGTCAAGTATGTGTAAATAAATACCATTTTTCACTAAGTTCACCTTTAACTAGTTAAAGAGTCAAATCAGTCATAATTCTTTATTTCTCTTACTACTGTTTCAATAAAGAAATCTCCCTACTTTCAAATTCTTTCAATATTTGGTTGAAAGTCATAATAATATTATTGATCTGTTTTAATTTCTTTTTATATAAACTTGCTCTCTTAGTGAGAAATAAAGTTATTATGGTGTCATCCAAGTGTTTAAGTTTATTAGACCTGGCAAGTTTATTGGAAATATGAAAATGAAATGTTAAATTTCACAGTATTTACCAAAAAAACAAACAAAATGATGAAGACCCAACAAATTAAACCAAAGAAAGTGCCACAGATGGACATAACTCTGGTGTCACCACAGCTAGCCATGTCAATCACATGAATGCGGTAATCTGTAATCACGCTTGCACTTAACTAATCAGACTAATCCTTAAGTAGTTGTTAACTGAGAAATTGACAATGCTTTCCATGTTTCTACTGACAGTGTTATAAACAATGAAGAAACAAAAGTAGAAGTTTGGGAGAACAAGAAATCCATTAGAAACTTGTGAAAAAGAAAGAAGTTGAGCATTTCATAAGGATTAACAAAATGCAGCTTCTTTTTGCTCAAGACATGTGATCATTGCATCAACTGCTTAGGCTATTTCTGTATTTCAATTCAGGGAAGTAATACAGGAAACATTTTCTTGCAACTAACGCCACCTAACAATGTTACACTTCTAGTCAAAAAGCATTGTCACACACGACTACTTGTGTTCCAGTTTGCAGCAACTTGCTCCATGCACAAAGTTGAACTTGAATGAACTTGCTGCAACATGTAGCTGAAACTTATGTACAGAAAAAGGGGGTAATAAGCATGAGAAGGCTTTTGAACTTGTGATGCACAAGCATTGAATGAAAATTTGCTGGAAAATGTTGCCAATATTATAATCAGAGAAAAGTGAAGTTTGTATACGAGGAGAGTTGCCCATCAGGCCAGAGCTTATCCTGGTTTTGGTAGTACAAAGCAACTAGGAGTATTTCTACTCTACCCTGGATGGGATGCTAGTCCATCACAGGGCTATCCCCAGCACTAAGTTCACCAGTACCCATTTATACACCTGGGTGGAGAGAGACACAGTGAGAGTGAAGTGTCTTGCTTAAGACCAGGACTTGAACCTGGACCACTCAATCCAGAGACAAGCGTACTAACCATGAGGCCACCATGCCTCCTACCATTAATTAATCAGTGTACAAAGTTATTATTATAGTTATAACTTATGATTGGACAGAAAATGGGCTCGCCTTTTTATTATAATATCACTTAACCATTTTGGGCCCAATTTATACTGGAGACAAATAAACCGACGCCCAATTTACATTAGGAAACGACCTATCCATCTGAGATGATTTATCCATCCCAGAGACATGATTCATCCCTTTGCACAATGCAGCCATCCACTTTCCTCAAAAGAAAAAATTAGAGAGAGTGTCTGTGTGTTGCCATTGATAATCATGCTCCTTGCATTGTTTGTCCATCCATCAGAACCAGTTCAGGTCATAACAGCTGATGTAACAGGCAGAGACAACAAACGAAAATGCTTTCTGCATTTTTTCTTTATAAGAAAGTTGATGACCTTTGAAAGCTTGAAACGGACCACTCCTGGAATAATCTTCACCATAATCAGTCACCATAAAAGTACACTGCTTACCCATGATTGTTATTCTGGCTTTTAAACTTGAAAATTCTAAACCTAAATTTCACTCACATAATGTCAAAAATTTCTGCTGTGGGCTCTGCAGCTAACTCGGGAGATATTTGTTAGTGCGACCAGTAAAATGCAAAGTGCTAAGTTCAACAATTTACAAACATTACAATATTCTTTAAACTGCAAAGGATTGATCAACCAATCAAGTCACTTTCCAGAATTCCGTGAAAAATCACGTAGCCTAGAACACAATTAACTTAGTTGACACACAAACATCTCCCAATTTTTCTTTCCGGGAGCACGACTGTGACACAGGCTATACAGAATGTGGTCACAACCATCATTCTATACATTAACTACACTGTAAGACTTGCAAAAGAAGGTACTGTGAGTTATATGAGCAAGTCTGTGGAAGTGATAACCCCAAACCAGAGCTTTTAACCTTAACATTGACTTCTGAAAACAAGACCTTCAATACGCTTAAGGTGGCTCACTACAGTTTTTCTGAGACTCAATAACGCTCATTATGATTGCCTGCCAGACATCAGTTTTAGTTGTGCATGCAAAAAATGACGCATGTAACCCTGAGAAGAAACGAAAACAACTTCAGCACTTAAATCATGTTTAACCACTTTGGTGTACACAGCGATAGTTTCAAATTGCTTTCAAACATGTGTTTAAGCCAAGAACCAATAAAATATGACAACAAGGGGAGATAAACCGGTAAAAGAGTTCTAATTTAATCTTGCTTTTTAACACACAATGTGGCATCACATGAGAGCATGCTTAATAAAAGACATGTACAGTTTAATTCTCGTCCAAGGTTGATTTGTAGGGGTGAGTTGCGTTTAGTGCCAAAATTTTAAGAAAATCTGTGTGACAGATTTTGAGCTATTTTTGAAATAGGCAAAATTTCCCATTTCCTTAGTTTGTGAAAAATCTGTCTTACAGATTTTGATTTTACTTTTCAAGAATGTTCTATCACAGCCAACTTCTAATTCCTGAAATTTTGAGGTGGGGTCACACAGGTAGATTTTGAGAAAAACATTATTTACACCCACTTTCAGAGTTACATGCATAAGTGACATCTTTCGACAGGCCATATTTCGACATGCTATGTAACCTGGCCTACGTCAAAAATGTAAGCACAACGGACTTCTTTACTGTTGAACTCGACTTTAAGTCATGAAAGATGGTTTTATTTGACATCTAAGGTTAGGATTATCAAGGAGTCATTTTGTCAAAGATAAATCGAATGTTTTGAACGTTTACATCTTTTGACAATAGTGCCCAATTCAACCAGAAGTCACTGTTGAGAGCCAATTGACTACATGCAAATTGTTAAAATTATCTGGAAACATGCAAAGTCCACAAATTTCTTCAGCCATTTGAGGTCAATAACTATTCATTTATCATTTCTCGTGCCAATAACCAGAAAAATTACCAGTTTCACAGTTAAACAGTCTTTCAGCCGTTTACATAGCATGTCGAACTATGCACATAACACTAAAAGTGGGTGTGCAACCTCATTCCTAGGCTCTCTCTCCTCTGCCTCCCTTGTTCATTGGGAGAAAGACCCTGGTTGCGGCTGGTCACATGACCACCTGTGACACAAAATTTTCCACCAGGGTAGAATCAATGAATAATTTTTGTCGATCTCAACTGAAGCTAAAGAAAGGCAATCACTGGTCATCACTAAATTAACCACTCAGGGGCAAATACACCTTTGAAATTCTCCAGTCCTATTTTAAGCTTCACAAAGGTCAAATAAAATATATTTATACAATGCATGTATCTAGCGTATTGAAGTATCACTCTGATTTCAATTCCAGCCAGTCAAGTTACTAAGAAGTAAAACTGTTTCGCTGTTATGTGTTGCCTGAATTTGCCTCTCAGCACATTGTTCGCTATATAAAGTGGTGTTTTATTTACCATTTGCAAAATATAATTCTTGACTATGCCAAGGAGCCATGTGTAAACATCTGTCTAAATGTAAACTTACATAAACCTGATGCATATGAAATATAAGTGCAGGCCTATGCCTTCAAAACTGTACAAAAATCATCTTACATTGCTGCAAATCAAATGCAAGTCAGAATGCTCGGCTAATCAGCCGTGTGACAGACACGCTTTTTACTATCAAAATACCGCACAAAGAAGAAAATAAATTACCTCTAGATTCAAAGATTCAAGAGACTGATCCACTGGTTTCACTTTGATTCTTTACTAACTATCAAAAAGTTTGTGCTCCATTGAGCTGCCAAATTTCTTTGTACATGAAAGTCTTCTATATTTTGGAGACAGAAAAAATAATGTAGCATTCTTCATCGGTAAATTTGACTTTGAACCCTGATACTGCGGGAAGTTTTTAGCGACTGCTCGAGGTTTTGAAATTCACAAAGTTTGTCACAGCAACAATCAAAACACCCAACAGATTTGTTACCACCCAGATTCTAGGTGGTCACGTGACCAGTCACAACCAGGGTCTTTCTCCGAACGAACAAGGGAGGCAGAGGAGAGAGAACCTGGGAATGAGATTGGGGGGTGTAAACACTTACTTGTGCCCGGTTTTTCCTTAGGCACTCGGTCGTTTATTTTGGTCATTTTTTTTGGTTTAAATTGTTCACATATTTTAACATATAATGGTAAATAACTTCAGCAAATACTTAATAGAGAAAGGAAATCCATCTTGGAACATTTTTCAAAAGAATTAAAGGTTGCGCTCTTATACTCCATCAAAACTGTAGTAAGCCACCTTAAAACAAAGAGCAGACTGTTGTAAGACTCATATGAACTGATACCTACGATAAGTTCAACTCCAAACATGGTACCAGGACAAGCCGGTAATTCTCCCTTGTACCATACGACACCAGGTAAATCCTTTGTAAATCCTTTCACTGAAACAAACACCTGATTTTCTGGTGAAAGTCGTCGCCCAAAATCCAGACGTTTCCTATCAATAAACGTTCCATATCTCTCTCCTAAGGAAGAAATCGCCAAAAGCAAGTTCGCTTCTTCGTCCGAAAGCCGAGTTAAGTCCGCCGTAGGACATTCAAGACGCAATGATTTACGTTCAATTCCAACAAGGGCTATTCTATGAAAATCTGACGGTTGTTCAGCTTCAGGAAGAGCCTCCAATAACTCCCCTCGTAGAACTTGAGTTGGCGTAGCCTTCGTGGCAAGACCAAGCGCCAAAAGATTTCTCTCAAGTGTGTAACCCACACGATCAACAAGAAGAATATATTTGTTCTTGGGTTCTTCCATACCGTTTGCAGACTAAGTAGCAACTACTTCGTGTTCTCTGCAGCAGAATAACTTGTATACATGAACATTAACCACGACGCTCTACCTTGCATTTTCAAGGGACTTTCCCGATGGCCTCGTTTCCATGCGCAATTCCGGGAAATGTTTTCCATGACGTATGCAGCTATTTTAAAAATATTCCTCTGTCATGATCACGGGAAATCTCGCATGTTTCAGATGATTCAAGAACAGGATATTTGCTATTCTTAGGTCACATCTGTGAAAACTTTACAGCAATAACAAATCAGCATCCTCTGGGCTGGCATGAGATCGTAGAGTACAATCCAGGAAAGAGAGAATTTGTTTTCTACAGCATCGCTAGCATTTTCGTTTTTCCCGTCACATGCGTATGATTATTTTGCTGTTTCATTTTCTAAACTTTTGTTTCCAAGTTTAGACCCATGTCCCGAACTTGGCTAATTAACCCTTGAAAATTTAAGACGATCGAGACACCGTCATGATCAAATCGTGAGCCTCCCCCCACCCTCTCCACCCCTCTTGAAAACCAACCTCGTTCTCATGGCTTTTTCCGATCTCGCCCGCGCTCCCACGTAAGAGAAAAGGCCATGGGACGAGGTTACCTGATTCCGATGACAAATCGCAACAACCTCCCCCTTTCGATGCATCTAAATTAAGATTCTCAACTAAGAAAAATATACAACAGCATATCCGCGTCCGCCATCTCGGGTCGGCCCAGGAAAGACACTGGGCGTGACAATGTTTGCTGAACAACAGTAGAACTTGTCAGTTGTGATAATCGCGTCACCTTTACGGATTTATACGATACAGAATTCTCCTAAATAAGCACATAAAATATTTCAGAAACCCTCCATTCCCTTCCGAATAGAAACACCCGCCTCTCTTGCAACACGAAATTCTCATATTTGGTACGTCATGCACGTTAGGAAGGATTGCGTGACCAGCGTCGGAAGGAAAAACAACGCTTTAGCACAAATATAAGCGCGACGCATGTAAGACATATAGAAAGGATCTAATGGAATGCGTGTATCGTGGCCGCGTGGTTCTCTGTACTAGCTGTAACACTTTGAATTCAAGGTATGGGATTCTGTCTAACTAAATGGTAAAAAGGCGGATGTTTAAGGCTATGTCAATACCAATCCCGCCCATCCCCACGGGCATTTGTCGAACATTTAGGAAGTATTAGCATCTAGCATTTTTTGATAAGTCAGCCCGGGCGTGGAGCATTGTCAGAGACAATTTTCACAATTTTATATTTCAGTTTTTAAAATACCTACTTCTTCATTGTTTATTTTAAAATTTCCTGGTAGCCTTCAATGCAAAACGTATTAAATCTAGAGATCGGACTCTGCAAATGCACTTACTGATTGCAGCTTATCACTTGTGGTGACAGGTGGTCAAACACACAAATATGAGCTTCAAGTCCCCGACGAATGGGAATACCAGTAGTTGCATTATATGTTAATTTTTGTCACTTTCCGGACATACATTGCTTCCAAAACCCAGGACAATGGTTAAAAATCCATTTCTTTGTTAGCTTGTTTCTGGCTCTCTGTAAGAGAGGGCAAGCGAAAAACCGGACGGCCGAGGGAAAAACAATCGGCTATTTATTTGTGAACAATTATTGCTTCCATGCATCATCGATCATTTCAGAAAAAAATTGACCCTGTTTCGGTTTCTTTCCAGTCTTTCAAAAGCTCCACCATGAGGATTTGTGCAAACGTTCCACCGTGAGACATTTGCAACATTTTTTCAAAAAAAAAAAAAAAGGAAAAAAAAAACTGGCAAACCCCCGGAAAGGACGGGCAGAGATTCACAGTCGAAGGAAAAAGTCACAAAACTGATACACAGTAAACATATTGAAATTCCTGTTTACTTTTTCGTTTTGCTTTGCAATTTACAATTTTAAGCTACACAGCCATAATGGCGACCTATCTGGCTTTGGGATATTAATTTACACGAAGCCAAGTTTGACTTGAAAACTTCGTATTTACTGACGTCATAACAAGGACCATCTGTTAAATCGGACCATATTCGTATTCTCGGTATTGGACCGGAACTAGCTTGCAACTGAGGCTAATGCTGGGAGTCTTCAAATGCAAATCACATTGATCTCTTTTTAATGATATTCCCCCACATGAGCCTTCATTGCAAGCTAGTTCCAGTCCAATACTGAGAATACGAACACGGTCTATTGGCTCTTCAGTCAGAGTAACGGGTAAACCAAGACTAAAGCCATTCTTCAGGGATTTATAGGGTTTCAGTAATTCAACTGTCCCTTGGATTTGGTCATGACTGCCTAAAGATTCCTCAGAGTCCTCGTTAGCATGCCTGTCTGGCCACCAACATGGCGCACTTACTATAAGTTCTAGACCTGGTAAACGTAATATGCATTAATACTCAATAAGCTATTTAATAATCACGAGCACGAAGTGAAACCTTTCCATACGACCTTCTTGAAATTACAAAAGTGCATTTGAAAGAAACGCCACTCTTTGTCAGTTGGCAGTCGTTATCACTACTATTGTCGTCAGGTAACGCTTTCTCCTAAGCGTCGACGAACAACCCAAGTAACGACTTCACAGTAGACTACAATGTTGGACACCGAGGAACAGAAAAGAACTAGACATTCGCACGCAAAATATTAACCAACTAAACTGCACACACAGTGCTCAGCCAGCATGCTTCGACTTCCCTTACAATTATCATCAGGATTCTCGCGGCCTAAATACAGGAACAAACGTTAGAAAGAAGCACTATCAGATTTAGCCTGCGTAGCTGGTGGTGTAGTTGGTGGTAGGGCGCGCGAGCAACCGGTGAAGTGGCCAAAAAGATTCATTTTCCCCAGGCCACTCGCGCCTTCGCCGCTCGTTTCTATGGATCACGC